>Ga0210394_10002944_pt1 | contig 22370 bp, 19 predicted proteins | sample IncBWC12MmetaG_FD_160121 | JGI IMG/M metagenome (GOLD analysis project Ga0210394, IMG submission 160121) | Forest soil microbial communities from Barre Woods Harvard Forest LTER site, Petersham, Massachusetts, United States - Inc-BW-C-12-M | ecosystem: Environmental > Terrestrial > Soil >... | reverse complement strand
TTTGGGACGAAACAACGGTTCGAGAACCGCCCACTGGGCGTCGGTAAGGTCCATGTTCTCGGTTTACGCCATGTGCCATAAGTTTCAACCGCTCTGCGGCTTGAATGTGTTTATGAGATAACTTCTAGTCATTTTGATAGATATTCTGCTGTTACTAGTTTGAAAGCTACCCAGCCAGCAAAAGCCCTTGATTACATGTATAGGTTGCAAACGGTCCGTCCCTGATCACGTGAGGAATTGTCCCTTTTGTCAGGGAGACGTCGGATTTCCTAACGTCCGTGCCGCCAATACTCCAGAGGAAAGGGCCGCGCTTGGCGAACGACTCAAGGCCGCTCGGGTTTCCACCTCGGCACGCAGTTGTGAGCCGGTATTAGTTGAATTCGGGAATGCCGTCAAGGACTCACGGGCTATCGTCTGCACGAGCATCAGTGTCATTCAAAGAGTGATGTCTAGTGAAAATCAACTCTACACCAATTTCTATCAGCAAATTGGATCCGAATCGAGGTTACCGGAGAACAATATCTGGGACCGAGCAAGATCCCCAGTTGATGCAACACTGTTCCCCTACTACTTCCCGCACATTGTTTTTGGGGAATTATCCTTAGGCAACAAGTGCCTTTCCAAGTATGGGGCTTACGCTATGATACTGAGAGAGGAGATGATCCAGCAGAGGGCAACAGTTTTTGAAGAAAATTCAATCTTTTTTTGCCAGACTAAACATAAAATAGTAGTGGGGAATCCAGTTCCCCCTGGCTTCAGGGCCATTTGGCAGGAAAGAGATCAACTTGCGATGGCGAAACTTCATAGCAGGTTGGACAAAACAACAACGAAGAAAGATTTTCCCGGGATCCTCCTTCCCCCGGCCAAGGGCGACTCCGACCAAGATTTCGTCGAGGTTCACATTTATGGCCCAATACACGGAGCGGCGGTTGAAACAGTGGCCGGGCCTGAGCCTAAGTCGAAAGCAGACAAAGCTATATTAAGAAGCTTGAAGAAAAAGTTAAAAGACGCAGGAACAAACTGGGAGATCAGTTGATGGATGCGCTGGTATCTGGGCAGGCGGGGGTCGCAATTCTCGTCCAGGGAAACGAAGCTTTATTTGTGTCAATGGACGAGTTGGATGCGGAGCGCAAATGCTCTCTGGACTCCATACCATATTTGCTGAATTGCGCGAACGATGTTATCGAACTTAGGGCAGTCTCCAAGGAGGTTGCTCTCTCGCAACTTCGACAAGCTTGGAAATTCGACCGAGCGTTACATCTTATTCTCATTCTCCTAGATGTGGATGAAGAAGAGGAGACTCGAGCGCTTGCGGCGGAAAGCATCCCTGACCTGATCACAGACCAGCGCGTGCGAGAGCGCCTAGAGAACCATCTCTACTCAGCCACAATCCCGAACGTGAAGGGACTAGAAGACGCGCCCTCCTTCTTTTTAGGCGACGTTGCGTTCCCTGCATTGCTGAAAGAGTTGGCCGAGAATCAAAAGACGATTGGAATCATTCAGAGAGGTTGGGACGATCTACCTGAATCGCTTTTTGAAAATCCAGATGAGAGAGGCGAATTTCACATAGCGGCAGTTCACTCGGGGGCATTCAGACTTCTGGCGAAGAGTATTGGAAATCCATCGGACTTGAGCCTCGCGATTTTGGAATGCTACACAAGTCTGAAGGGGCTACCCAATCACCGTAGTATCCTTGGCAGTTGGTTTGCACCCCTCAAGCCAGAGAGAATAAGGCGCGATGGATCGAATGCTAAGCAAATTGACGACGACCTGGATCTCGAAAAATCAAACAGGGAGCGATACCCGACCAGGACGCCCAGCCCATTTGAAACATTTGAAAATGTGAAGAAGCAAAAACAAGCCATTATCTCTCAGCTCGGCAAAGGAGACTTCAACAAAGTCCGCAAATTCGTTGACGAGTTGATTCAATTTCAGCTCAAATCGGGCAAACCAAAATATGCAACGATGTCCCTCTGTGATTTAGCTCAACACGCGAAGAACGTCTGTAATTACTCCCTGCAGTTAGAATTTGCCAAGCGCGCTGTGGATCTTTCTTCTGAAGATGGTTGGGCCCATGGGCAGGTAGCGGATGCATATCTTTGTTTGGGCCGATACAATGACGCGCTGCAGTCATTAAATCAAGCAGCGCTTTATGGGGAACTAGCTTACGCAAAGTCAGGCGAAGCGCGAATTTTATGGGGTCAAGGTCACCTCGAAGCAGCCCTGGTATCCTACAATAAAGTGATTTCTGAATACCCAGACGAATCCTATTCCTGGAATGGCCGATCAGAAGTTCTACGACAGATGTGGAGATACGAAGAAGCATTGGACTCCTATGAAAATGCGACGAAGAGATTTCCATCTGACTCCATCGCATGGTGCGGAAAGGCGGCAACACTCAAAGATCTCGGGCGTCTTGTGGACGCCCTACGGGCCTATTCCGATGCGATCGGGCGTTTTCCTGACGTAGCTGTCCCCCGCGATGGCTATGCAGATGTGCTGAAAGATATGGGCCAACTCGGCCAAGCCCTGGATGCATACAACGAGAACGTATCGCTATCCTCCGAGGACAGCGTTGCTAGATGCGGACGCGCGGAAGTGTTGAGAGCCATGGGACGTTCCGACGAGGCTCTCCAAGCTTATACGGAGGCCATAGAGGATTTCCCCTTTGTGCCAGTTCCGTATTGTGGGAGAGCGGAAACGCTCCGCGATATGGGCAGACTTGAGGAGGCACTCGATTACTATCAGCAAATAATTGGGAAGTTTCCCTCTGACCCCAGGGCTCATAATGGTCGCGCAAATATTATGAAACGACTGGGTCGGCTAAGCGATTCCTTGCAAGCGTATGATGAAGTAGTAAGAAAGTTTCCCTACGACATCATTGGCTTGAGCGGCCGCGCAGACCTTCTCAAGGAATTGGGGAAGTTTCGCGATGCCTTGGATGCCTATGACGCTTTGATCAAGCGAAACCCCATAAGTCTCGCTTTACGCAATGCAAAGGCTTCAATCCTTGTTGTGTTGCAGCGTTACGATGAAGCTCAGAGACTCCTCGCCACCGGAACACCGGAGACGAGGGAAGATTGGATTTCCTACCACATAAGAGGGATGATTCTCTTGAAGAAAGACATGCTTAGCCCCGCAATTCGGCACCTGAAGAAGGGCTTAGAGTTGATTCCTTTTGCGGACCAACGCAAGTACTTCCAAAACGCGCTTGCAATCGCTACCCTCCGACAGGATCAATATTATGAAGCAACACAGTATATAGGTGGAAGTCGAGAATCTATCACCGACGCGTTGCGGATCCACGCCTTTGGTGGATTGAAGAGGCTTGACCAAGCGTCGCAGGCCTACACCCGCCTGCTACAAGTTTGCCCTCCTAACTTGGTCCCACTGCGGAACGAACTAGCAGCAAAATACAAACTAACCGGTTCATTGCCCAGCCACGACGGGCGATGGATATTCGAGCAAGAATGCCAAAATGTTCTCCTCGAAGCCGCCTAGACACTAGCCGGGGAAAGAACGGGAACGAAATGACCGGGGACAGGCAGAGAGTTTTCTTGCATTTCGGGAGCTTGATAAATTCAAAGAAAACGTCGCGTCTGCCCCTGGATTTCTGGATTTCTTGTCCCTGGATTTCCATGGCATCCACTTAGGGGATCGCTATGAGTAGGCCGCCGCTGACGCCAAGGGAATGTTCATGCCCCGGTCCGAATTTATAGTCGTAACTGGGTTCGAGATACCAGCCGAATCGGTGTTTTTTAGATAGCCAAAACATGAAGTCTGGCGCGACTTCGACACCGACCGAGTTCATCTTCTTGCCGTAGGCGTTGGTGTGAATCCACTCGGGGCCAATCCCAAGCATGAACTCCACTTTGGGCGAAAGAGTCCAAGGTTTTTTGAAGAGAAGGTCGGTGGTCCATTCTGTCGAGTGACGTCTAAACAGCGGCGTAACGCCGGCCTCCAGTTCCAGCCACTTCTCAATCGGCGTGACCTCAACCGCGACCGTGGGACCGAAGCTCGAGTTACCCTGTGTGAGACTGCGCTCAGCAGCTGCTCCAAGCTCAACGACCGCGACTGGTTCTTTCTCGGCGGATTGCGCGAAGACGTTTCCAGCGCAAAGAAGCAAAGATGCGATGAAAAGGAATCCCGAGGCGCCCCCTCCGGGGCCACTGAGTTTCATGAATATGAGCATTGTTGCGTCGGCCGGCTACGCTAAGCCAGCGCCCTGCGGTTCAGAACCAGCATCGCGTACATGCTGAGAGTGTACCCTGCACGTCGGGCACAACCAACGAGTTGCGAATGGCTGTTTCGGATTGGGGGTTGGGTGGAAAGCGTTTAGTGCGCAAAAGCGGCGGCTTTGCCTCCCCTTCGGGAAGACTCAGGGCAGGCCGCACTCAATAGAGGAGTCGCATCGGGAGCGGGGGAATCTCAGGGGTGAGACGTGTGGGGCGAGAAAGTGGGGGGACGACGAGGGGGCGTCGGGACTGGAGTGTTGCGGAGTATTTGCGACGGGTGTAAGGGACTTCATTTCATCGAGATAGGAGTAGTTAGATTCTGGCGTGAGTGACGGAAATGGGATGGGGTGTGGAGCGAGGCTTGCACGTTTTTCACGGCATCTTGAGGTATGCCGGGGGACGGGGCGGCCTGTCCGGCAATGTGGAAGGTCGGAAGACAATGAAGAACAACTCGAGGAAGATTCGGGGGCTCCTTGCGGGTGCCGTGTTGGTGGCGGCTTGCGCTGGGTTGAGCGTGGCGCAGGAGGTTACTTCCAGCCGGAAAGTTTTGAAGGCGGTGGCGGCGCAGTACCCGTCGGTGCTGAAGCGAAGAGGGATTGGCGGAACGGTAAAATTGCGGGTGCTGGTGAATCCGAATGGGTCCGTGAAGGACGTGCAGGTGCTGGGAGGAAATCCGATCCTTTCGGATTGCGCGGTGAAGGCGGTGAAGCAGTGGGTGTTTGTGACGTCGGAGAAAGAGGAGAGTATTGAGATCTCGGTGGGGTTTGATCCGAATTCGTCTTCGGAGTAAGAGGAAGACTTAACACAGAGGGCATAGAGAATCCACGGAGTTCACTGAGAAGAGGAATTCAAAGAATGGCCCGTCCGCCTGAGGTGGACGGGCCGGTCTGTTTTCCAGGCGGAAAGTCGGCCCTAGAAGAGGTTCCAGAGGAACTGGTTGTAAACCTCGTGGTGGTATTGGACTTCGGGGGCTTTGACGAAGGTGCCGAGGGCGCGGGGGCAGCGGTCGGCGGAAGCGCGTTTGAGATCGGCGTAGCGGCCTTTGACGTCGGCGCCGAGGAGTTTGGTGGTCCAGTCGGCCTTTTCGAAAAGGTCGATGGCGGTGTAGATGTTGTCTGGAAGATAGCGCTCCGCCTGGCGAAGATTTTTGATTTTTGAAGTTTCCCCATCGATGCCGGTTTTGAAAATCGAATACATGACGAGGTAGGGATTGGAGTCCGGCGAGACGGAGCGGACTTCGACGCGCATGGATTTTTCGTTGCCGATGGGAATGCGGATCATGGAGCCGCGATCTACCGGCGAGGCCTTGATCTGGTTGGGCGCCTCGAAGTGCGGGTCGAGACGGCGGTAGGCGTTGACGCTGGCGTTGAGCAGCAGACAGATGTCGTTGCCGTGCGTGAGGATGCGGTCAATAAAGGACCAGCCGGTCTTGCTGAGCTTTTCCTCTCCCTTGGGATCCCAGAAAAGATTCTTGCCGTTTTCGCTGATGGAGACGTTGGTGTGCATGCCGCTGCCGTTGACGCCAACGACGGGCTTCGGAAGGAAGGAAGCGGTGAGGCCCATTTTGTTGGCGACCTGGCGACAGATGAGTTTGTAGAGCTGGATTTGGTCGGCGGCGTTGACGACTTCGGAATAGCTGTAGTTGATTTCGAATTGCGAAGGCGCGACTTCCGGGTGGTCTTTTTCGTTCTGGAAGCCCATGGCGCGCTGGACTTCGGCGGTGGTGTCGATGAAAGTGCGGAGCGGGTCGCCGGGGAGCGAGTGGTAGTAGCCCCCGGTGTTGACGTATTCGAATTTGCCGTTTTCGTTGTAGTGGCGCTCGGCGTCGGGGCCTTTGAAGAGGAAGCCCTCGATTTCGTTGGCGGCGTTGAGCGTGTAGCCTTCTTTTTTGTGGAGCGCTTCGGCGTAATGTTTGAGGACTCCGCGAATGTCGGCGGAATAGGGCGAGCCGTCCTTGTCGATTACTTCCCCGAAGACGAGAACTTTGCCGCTGCCGAAATAGTCGGCGGGAGCCCAGTAAAAAGAACCCCAATCGATGCCGAGGCGAAGGTCGCTTTCGCGCTGGGCGGTGAAGCCACGGATGGAAGAACCGTCGAAGGTGAGGTTGTCCCAGGATTTGAGAAGGAACTTTTTGTCGTAATCGAGCATGTGCAGGCGGCCTTCGAGGTCGCTGAAGAGGACGGTGACGGCCTTGATGCGCTTTTCGGTGCCGAGATATTTGAGGCGTTCTTCCTGAATTTTATGGATTGGGGTGCGATTCTTGCGCTGCTCTTTGGCTTTGAGATTGAGGTCCTCGAGTTCGTCGTAGGAGAGAGAGAGAAAATTGCGCAGTTCAGTGGACATGAATCTCCTTGGTTGGGAGCGCTAAACGCCAGATTGGCATTTTGGGAGTGGACATCACTGACAATGTAAAGGTAGCGCGAGGGGAAATGCAGCGTCAAATGGAAAAAGGAATTTCCACAAGAGGAAAAATGAATGAGAAGGATAAGAAAAACGGATAGGTGGATAGGGAAAAAAGGTGGAGTGGAGCGGAGTAGCGCGGATTGAATCGTGGAGAGCTTAGTTGGTTGCCGCGGTCCCTCCGCTCCGCAGCGGCAAACGGCGCCGCTGCTCCGGTCGGGATGACAGGTGGCGTGTTTCGGAACGGGGCACGGAGATGGAGATGATGCAGGAATGGAAAAATTGGCCGGAGCGTAAGGCTAGCGTTTGCAAGGGGATTTGAGAGAAAGGGATTGGCATGCGTCCTGCAATTAGGATGGGCAGTAAGTGAGTTGTGGCCTCTGAGGAGCGATGGGAAAGAACGATTGCTCTGAGGAGTCTTGATTCGACCCCCAAAGTTAGTACCTCATCTCAGCCCGCCAGAAACCCCTCGGGCGCAGCGAGCTTATCCTGAATGGCTTGCGGCGCCCTTTCCTCCCTTCGAGTAGTCATCGCGATTTTATGGAACTTGTAGAGGAGCCCTCGCAGAATTGTTCCGGTGTGCGACAGGGGACGAGGATGTTTCACCACAGAGGACACAGAGGGCACAGAGATAAGAGAAAAGTGGAAACGCCCGCCGGGTTGTTGGCGGGCGTTGGCGATTTCGGGAATTGATGAGCGATGGTTAGCGGGACGCGGTGGCGCCGCCGGGGGAATCGTTGTTGTTGGAGGCGGCGACCAGGGGGATGGTTAGCGTGCTGTCGAGACGGGTGAGGAGGCCGGTTTGAGCAGGGAGTTCGACTTCTTTGCCTTTGCGGGCGGCAACGTAGACAGCGCCAGCGGCGAGGCCGATGCCGGTGCCGCGAGCGACGTTACTGAAGAGTATGCCCATCAGGGTGCCACCGCCACCGACGATGACCATGCCGAGGGCGTCACCTTTGTAGTCGTGCTTTTCCTGGATGACTTCGCCTTCGGTGATTTTCATGTCGCGGCGGGGCGAACTGTAGGAATCGATGCGCGGCTGCCCGATGGCGACGATGCTCATCTGGAGGGGAATGAGGCGGTTGTCGAGTTCGATGGATTTGAAGGCGAGGTTCATGTAAGCCTGGCCGCGGAAGAGGGAGAAATTTTTGGCTTTCTGGATGGTGCCGACGACGCCGTGAATGCGCGTGCCGACGGGCAGAAGGATGCGGCTGTCGAGAGCGACGGGTTGCGCGAGAACGGCGATAAAGGAATCGCCTTCGCGGCTGGTGGAGCTGCTGACGGGAGTGAGCAGCGTGAGATGAATTTCGGTGCCTAGGATGAGCTGGCGGGGCTCGGCGGAAACGGGAGTAGGTAGAACGGCGGAAACGGCCAAAGCAAAAACCAGGAATAAAGAGAGAACGGCTTTCATGAGACTCCTCCTGCTGCACGTGCGTGCAGGTGTGGTGTCCCCGTGACGTGGGGAGCGGCCCCTTGTGAGATGGGCCGGCGCTGGCGCGCGGACCTGGCTTCCGCTGCGAACGGAAGCGAGGCGGTTGGGGAGGAACTCCGACCAAGGCCAGTTTAGCGGAGGGGATGCGCGGATGCGATAGATGCTTGCCGGATGTGCCGTGAATAGCAAGGTCGATAGTCCACGAAGTTGAGTGCCTCGGGGCGCAAACGAAGCGCCCCTCAGCATGACAATTCTCTTTTTCGTTTTTTGGATGGCAAACAGATTGATTTACTTGAAAAATGCCGGCGACGGAGTAAATCGGAAAAAGCTTGCGGCGGGCAACCGCTCTTCAAGGGCGGAGATACGGGAGGCGGAGGAATGTCGGCCGATGGAGTGTGTGCTAAGATTTAGGAAGCAGTCGTGAAGACGGCGACTGCCGAATCGTGGAACTTCGGGCTTCGTGCAACGAGGTCCCGCGAACCCCGCCAGGCCCGGAAGGGAGCAACGGTACCGGGTAAGCCGAGTGTGCCGCGGAGACCCCGAAGTTCCTCGATTTGGTTTGAAGAATGTAATCAAAGATCAGTAATCGGTAATCAGTCAGAGGCGATCAGATAGCAGATAGCAGCGGGCAGGAAACTGTTGGTCGGTGGTTTTTTCGGCGTTACATCCCATAAAAAATCAGTTTGGTTTATTTTTCGTTGCGCGATCGTCCATGCATCGCTTGTCCAGAAGCACGTGCATTGAAAAAAAGCGCCTGCCTCCCTCCCTTCGTCAGGGCAAGCGAAGGCGGCCGCTACAGGGGCGGTCGGCAATAAATAGAAGGTTTTGACTTTTGCGGGGCGGGCGCTGAAAATGAAGCCACAGTTTGCGAAAATCGCGAGGAGTGCGAGACCCCGAGGCATATGACCTATCAAGTGATTGCTCGGAAGTGGCGGCCGCAGACGTTTGCGGATCTTGTGGGGCAGGAGCACGTGACCGAGACGCTGGCGAACGCCATTAAGAAGGATCGCGTGGCGCATGCGTATATTTTTTCGGGGGCGCGCGGCGTCGGAAAGACGACAGCGGCGCGGATTCTGGCGAAGGCGCTGAACTGCGTGAACGGGCCGACCGCTGAGCCTTGCGGAGTTTGTGATTCGTGCAAGGAGATTGCGGCGGGAAGTTCGCTGGACGTGATTGAGATTGACGCGGCTTCGAACCGCGGCATTGACCAAATTCGCGAATTGCGGGAGATGGTGCGGTACGCGCCGGCGGCTGCGCGGAGCAAAGTGGTAATCCTGGACGAAGCGCACATGCTGACCGGCGAGGCTTCGAACGCGCTGCTGAAGACTTTGGAAGAGCCGCCGGAGCGGGTGATTTTCGTGATGGCGACGACGCAGCCGGAGGATCTGGAAGATACGATCCGGTCGAGGTCGCAGCATTTTCATTTTCGGGCGCTGACGTTCAATGAGATTACCAACCGCCTGAAATATATCGCTTCGAAAGAAAATCTGAAAATTGAGGATGGAGCGCTGGCGGTGATTGCGCGAATGGCGGAAGGCAGCATGCGCGATGCGCTTTCGCTGCTGGAGCAGGCACGAGCGTATTGTGGCGACGATATAAAAGACCAAGCGGTTCGGGATTTGCTGGGCGTGGTGCCGGAAGACGCCCTGAACGAACTCGTGCAAGCGATTGCGGAGCAGTCGGCGGAGCGGGCGCTGGGGCTGGTGCACCGGTTTCAGAAAGAGGGGCGGAACCTGCAGCATTTCTGCCGCGAGGCCATCCGACACATGCGGAATCTTTTGATCGCGCGGGTTTGCGGAGCGGATTCGGATTTGCTCGCGGCGACACCGGACCAGCGGCCGGGATTGGCAAAGGCGGCGGCATTATTTAGTGAAGAGGATTTGACGAGATATTTTCAGATTTTGTTGCAGACGGATGATGCGTTGCGGCGGGCGATGGATCCGCGGGTGCATCTGGAGATGGGATTGTTGCGGCTGGTGAATGCGGCGCGGCTGGCGCCGCTCGAGGAGTTGTTGGCGGAGGCGAAGGGCGCGGGTGGTAACGGGCCTGGCGGAGGATCTGCGCCGGGAACGGCGGGTACAGGTTCATTTGCGTCTTCCTTCCCTTCCCGATCGGCTGCGGCTGGAGCAACGGCGGGTTTTTCGAGCGGGACAAGCGTGATTGGACAAAAGGCGCCCGCTTCGGAAAGCGGCCGCTACAAAGGGGAAGAGCGGCCCGCAGCTAATGCGGTTGGATTTGCGATGAGTGGAGCGGCAGTGGCGCCAGCGTTGGAAGCACAAGAAAAAACTGTTCATCCTGCGCAAGCACCAGTCAAGAACGAAAAGTTAGCGGAGGTTGCGGCGAGCGGATTGGATCCGGGGCAGGTGGCGGAAATCAAAGCGGGGATACAGGCGCAGCAGAAATTTATCGGGGAGTTGCTGGAACATTCTTCGCGATGGGAACTGGACAGAATGGAATTGCGAATTTATTTTCCAGCGGAGAAGAGCACGTTCGCGGGACTAATCGAGGGGCGGGACACGCTGGAGAAAATCCGTAACGCTTCGGGCAAGGTACTAGGGCGAGCGGTGCGCGTATGTGCTAAGCTGGAAACTGGTGCGGCAAAGGATGCGAATGCATCGCGAGCCGCAAGCAGCACGCAGGAAATTCGCGCGCAGTTCGAAAACGACCCGATGGTGAAATCGATGTTGCAGCGATTCGGCGGGAGAATTTCCGAAGTGCGGCGGCAAGGCGAGGAGTAAGCCACACGGCAAAGTGAGGCTGACATGAACATGGAAGTGAACGCCCTACAACAAATGCTTTCGCGGATGAGGCAAGTGCAGGAAGACTTGCAGCGACAGGTGAATTCGGTTGCAGTGGAGGCGTCGGCCGGCGGCGGCATGGTGACCGTGAAGATGAACGGCCAGAAGCAAGTGCTGGACGTGAAGATCGAGCCGGAAGTGTTTGCGGGCAAGGATCAGGAAATGCTGCAGGACTTGGTGCGGGCGGCGGTGAATGAAGCGTCGCGACGCGTGGATGATGAGCTGGCGAACCAGATGAAGAGCCTGGCGGGCGGAATCCCGGGCATTGCGGGAATGAAGATTCCGGGATTGTTTTAAGATATTCAGAAGGTGTTCGTTGGATAGTACCTACGACTGTTTCTCCCCGGCACGTTGAATCCGGACTTTCCTTTCCGTCGCCACAACAAAACATCCTTTCCAGTTTTCGACATTTTCACTCCCAAAAATCCGCTTTAACCGAAAGATCAGGCTCGACCTGCTGGGACAGCTCAATCGGATGAAATGCCGTGATGGGATCCCGGCACGAATTTCCGAGTGTCCGAAAAGTCGAGATCCTGGGTGATCAAGAATCTCCCCTCTCGCTGAGCGGCGTTCCAGATGTCCGCATCAGGGCGTCCAGTTAATTGTTCTTCGGAGACGGAATGGACGTCATGGCCTAAACCAGTAAGCGCCGCGCAGAGGAAACGAGGAAGATTCTCATCCAACTTAAGGTTCATCGAATGCGGGGCGTTTCCGGAGTGGGCAAGTCTTCTTCGGCAGAGGCCGCTGCAAACGCGATTGCCGCTTGAATGTCTTCAGCTTTGAGGCTTGGAAAATCACTCAGAATGTCTTGGGCAGAATCGCCCTCGGCCAGGCTAGCGAGCACTGTCCGCAGCGGCACGCGGGTGCCGGCGAAGACTGGTTCACCGCCACAAATGGGGGGATCTCGAATGATTCGTTCACGATGGTTCATCGGCGCGAATAAGGCCCCGGTTCGTTCATAGGTGCTAACTGAGGCCTAGTCTAGCACTATTTGCCGCAGGATATGCAGGTGCCACTGTGGGGCTTCGCTGAAATACCGGGGCGATGCTACGGGCGGAAATTGTCGACGAGCATGATGTAGACAAGGGGCTGGTCGAGGAGACAGATCACCAGAGTGCGGCCGTCGGGGGAGATGCCGAGGGCGGGTGCGCCGTTGTCCGGCTGTTCTTTATCCACGGACCATGCCAATGAGTTTGTCTGGGTCGCGAAGGAATAAAAGTACAGACCGGGTTTGCCGGGAGCGGGCATGTCGGGGTAATAGATTCCGTCGGCGGTCACAGAAAAATATCCCCAGCCGCCAACCGGGGGCCCATCGAACATTTTGACTTCTTCCCCGCCGTCAACGGGCACACGCCAAAGTCCGGGAACATCGCGGCCTTTCGCATAATAAATAAATTTTCCGTCTGGAGAAGGAAGGGCTGCAAAGCCTCCGTGGTGCGTAATTTGCGTGGCCGAAGTTCCTTCGGGAGTGATTTTCCAGACCTCCCAAGTGCCGCTGCGATTGGACGCGAAATAGAGCCACTTGCCATCGGTCGACCAACTGGCGACACCATTTTCTGAGTCTCCTTTCGTCACCTGGCGAGGCTGGCCGCCTTCGGCATTGATGATGAAAACCTCGGAGTGGCCTGCGGGGCGCGAGTCGAAAGAGATCCACCGGGAATCCGGCGACCATCGGGGAGTTCCGGTTAGATTTTTTGCGAAGTGCGTTAACTGAACGGGGTTGGAGCCGCCCGCATCGGCGCGCCATATTTCGTGATAACCGTTGCGGGTGGATTGAAAAACGATGTGCTTGCCGTCGGGAGAATACTGCGGACCCTCTTCGAGACCCGTAGAGGAAATGAACTTTTCCAAAGGACGAATTATTTTGTGATCCGGAGTGAGCGAAGCTCGCCAAATGGACGAAGAGTAGATGACGCTCGTGTAGGCGAGGCGGTTCCCCTTGCGACTGAGGGCAGGGCGCATGGCCCAGCCGGCGCCGGCGATGGGAAGTCGCTGCGGAGTTCCGCCCTTGGCGGAGATGCGCCAGAGACTTGTTTGTCCCTGCCGCGAAGAGGCGAAAATCAGCTTGTCGCTTTGCGGCGTCCAGGTGATGCCTTGAATATCCGCGTGATCGAAGGTGATTTGTTGGGGAGACCCTCCGGAAAGAGGAAGGACGTAAATCTCTCGAACGTCGAGCGTGTCGCGAACGAAGGCGAGCGATTTGCCGTCGGGAGAGAATGCCGGGGTTGTGTCGCCAAGCGTGCCGCGCGGAGGAGAAGTTATCGAGTGGACTTCCAGGGTGTCGAGCGAAAGAAGAAAGATTTGGGAGGCTTCGCTGGGCGACGGGCTATCGGAGAACGCCAGATATTTGCCGTCCATAGACCAATCGAGCGCGTCTACCTTGCGATAGGAGTTGACCTTATAAAGACGACGTTCCGAGCCGCCGAGCGCGGCGGTGACATAAATGGCGAGGTCCTTTTCCTTTTCACTGAAGCGGAAAAAGGCGAGGTAGTGGCCGTCGGGTGACCAAGCCGGGGCAAATTCGAAGGTGCCTTCACCGCTGCTGGTGATCTGACGCGGGGAATCGGTTGCGCCAATTTGCGAAACGTAGATATGCGCGTAACTCCCCTTTTCGCCGGCCCAGACGAAGGCGACTTGGTTGCCCTCGGGGGAGAAGGCGGCGTCACCTTCGCGGGGTAGACCGTTTAGAGGAGCGATGCGAATTTCAGATTCGGCGCCGCCCCGGTTGTGCGAGAAAAAATACCAGGCGACGACGAGAGCGGCGCAGAGGAGAAGCATGGCGGCGGCCGCGAGGTAGGTGGCCAGACGAGATTTGGTAGAGGCGGCGGTGGTGGAGCTGGGAGAGGATTCACCGGGTGAGATTGCAGGAACTGGAAATGGAGTCGGCGAGTTAGCGGGAGCGACGGCTTGGAGGTGCGGGCGGGGCGCGGCGCTGGCAGAGACGGGAGCGATAAAGCGGTAGCCGCGTTTGGGGAGAGTTTCGATGAAGCGCGGGTTGTCGGCTTCGTCGGAGAGGGCGTCGCGGAGTTTGTTGATGGCGGTGTTGAGGCCGTGTTCGAAATCGACGAAGGTATCTTCGGGCCAGAGGCGCTTTTGGAGCTGCTCGCGGGTGACGACGAGGCCGGGGTGTTCCAAAAGAATGGCTAGGATCTGGAAGGGGCGATCCTGGAGTTTGAGGCGGATGCCGGATTTGCGGAGCTCGCCGGAGAGCAGATCGGCTTCATACGCGCCAAAGCGGATAAGCGAGGGAAGCTGGGGTGAGGTTGTCACGAAGTCTCCTGCGGGTATAGACGAAACTCTAGCACAAAAAGTTTGACCTGGAGTGTATCAATCGCGGTTGAGAAGGATGGCTAAGCTATTCCTTTTCTGTGTCTTGGATGGTGAGGTTCCTTTTTCCTCCGGCTTACCCGGCGTGCATTGTGGGGCGCAGTTGGTTCTGGGAAAGTGGGCGCGTTCCTGGAAAACGGGAGCCAATTTCAAATGAGGAGAACGGAAATGAAAAACATACTGAGAAGTCTGGTGATAGCCGGATTGGTGATGGTTGGAGCGGGCGCTGGAGTTCAGGCGCAGCAGGCGGAGCGGGTGGTGAAGTTTGAGGCGCCGTTTGCGTTTGAGGTGGAGAACAACAAGCTGCCCGCCGGGGAATATACGGTGCTGGTGCAGGGCGGTTGGCTGCAAATTCAGGGGAAGGACGGCAAGGGGGTGGCGCATTCGTTGACGATGCCGGTGGCGAGCCGCGGCGAGAAAACTGTGGCGAAGTCGCATGTGGTGTTCCACAACTATCAAGGACGCTATTTCCTGGCAGAGATCTGGACGTCGGGACAAGAGAAAGGCCGGGAGCTGCTGGAAACGCGCGAAGAGCAACAGCTGGCGAAGCGGCAGGAGATGGCGGCGGTGAATCTGCCGTTGAACCAAGCCGGTGCCAAGTAGGGCCCGGCGATGGGGTGGTCGAACGAGCGTCGAGAAGGACGGGAGTCTGGAGAAGGAACGAGATTCCCGTCTTGGTATCCGATCAAAAAGATCTAGCTGGTTCCACGAATGCTGGTAGCAGGTCACATTGCGGTAAGGGCGTCGGTCAGGTAGTTGGCAGCGGTTCGACGTGTTCGGGCTGCAGCTTCTCGGTGGAATCGATGCTACTTCGCAGCGGGGTCGAAAGGCCTCCGGGCAGTGAAGAGTCCGTAGACAAAATTCCCGGAGGAGTAGCCCGCGCGCATGGCGCGGAACGCGCGCAGATTCGCCACGAAATCCTTTCCCATTTTCGCGGCAAGTTTCCAAAACGATTTGTCCCGGATCACATCCAGAGCGAGGTCCCAGCTTTTCGCGCACTGACGCGTCAAATCCTGTCTGTGGATAATTTGCAGCCCGCTGGCAACGAGATGGGATTCGCAGTCGTCCATGGTTTCGAGTTCAATGAACATTCCGCGGTCGATGGGCTCGATAAACTTGCGTTCCTGGGCGGGGGAAAGGCCGGGTTTCTTGAACCAATCCGTGAGCGCAAAGACGCCACCGGGTTTCAGAAACCGAACGGCATTGGCAAAGAAACGCGGCCGATCGTGATAGTGGGAGATGGACTCGACGGACCAAAGAAGGTCAAATTGCTGCGGAAAATCCAAGGCTTCGGCGTCCATGAGCAGGAACCGCGCGTCCGACTGTGCGGCGGCGGCCGCCTTCCTGGCCATATCCACCTGCACGGGAGAGATTGTGATACCGGTTACGGACGCCTTGTACTTTTGGGCCAGGTAAATGCTGCTGCCCCCGAAACCACAACCGATATCGAGCACAGAGGAGCCGGTCTGGATATCCGCCAGGTCTGCGAGGTGCTCCATGAGCTGGAGTTGGGCCTGTTCTTTCGATTCGTCGCCGCGGATCCAATAACCGTGATGAATGTGGTTGCCCCAAAGCGATTGGTAGTAGGGGCTGACAAAATCATAGTGTTCAACAATTTTTTGTTTATCGTTGTGCCGTAGAGGCTTGGCCGACTGCTCGCGGAATGGCAACGTGCTCATAGGTTGTGTGTTCGAATGACCGGTCCTTCCAAAAATTTCACGGTACGCCGAGGATACATCAAAATAGCCGCGGCTCTCCGAAATATCGAAGCAGTGGTACAGGTTGACTCCCTTCCCCACTGCGGCCTAAGATGGCCATTCAGACGCATGAACCAAACCGTCGCGCACGGTGTTTAAATGGAGATGGAAAACTCAGAGATCGGCTCCGCCTCGATGGCGATGAGTTTCGGAACCGATTCCAAGCTTCGATTCCTATATCGGTGGTTGGCAGTCCTCATGGGCGTGGCGAGCGCGGTTGCTGCATTGCCCGTGGCCGTACTTTCTTTCGGATGCGCTGGCGTGGCCTTACTGCTGGGGAAAGTACGCCCGTTACGCGACGCGTACGAAAGTCTCTCCCAGGCTTACGACCGGATCATTCAGCGGCTCGGGAAAGAAGTTCTGCAAGACCAGCGAGATGCCCCCGCGTTGCGCCTGATGGTCTCCCTAAGCCTTACCGCCCTGCCAATTTTCGCGATCCAACTCATTTCAGGAAAACCTCGATTGCTGCTGGTGATCGCCTTCTATCTTTCTCTTTACGGTGCGAAGTTCCAGAGGTTTGTAAGAATGTTCAGCGCCAGCCATGTGGAGGCACACCGTCGCCACGGCTACTTTTCGGAGAAATACGATAAGGTCTTCGGCCGCTATCTTGAATTCTTCCTGGGGTATTTGTACGGGAACGCTCCGGAACTGGGCCGGACGGCTCATGTGTGTCTGCACCATAGAGAGAACAGCGGGCACGACGACACGCGCACCAACATGGGCTACGATCGAACGAGCCGGCTCGATTTCCTGTGGTATCTCTCCGACAACATTTGGACGGTCCTGGGGCTTGCTCCGTACGCGTACTTTAAGACGCGCGGCGACGAAAAGAACCGAAAACGGATGTTCTGGGGGATGGCGCGCTACTTCGTTTACTTCTCAGCTGTCTTTCTTTACGACTGGAGAATTGGGATTTTGTACGTTCTCGTTCCGCTTCTCTGCATGAACTTCATCAACGCCATCACGGCATGGGTGCAGCACGCTTTCTGTGATCCAGAACGTCCTGAGGATTATTTTGCGAATACCGTGACCATTGTGGATGAGGTGAATTTCCTGAACGAAGGATACCACCTGTGCCATCACCACCGTGCCAGCCTTCACTGGACCGAGATGCCGGACCATTTTGAGCGGCTTCGGGAGAGGATGAGGGAGGCTGGCTCGTTGGTCTTCCGGGACATGGATTTTCTGGGACTTTTCCTCGAGTTGACTCTCTTTCGCAGAATGGACGTGCTTGCCGAGAAACTGGTCCCTTGGGAGCCGATGACTCACCAGCAGAGATTGGCTTTGCTGGCGAAAAGAACCAGCCTCAGGGCCTCTTGAAAAGAGACCGGCCGGGAACTGCTGGAAACGCGCGAAGAGCAGCGGTTGGCGGCGCTACATTAATGTAGTGACGGCGAATTTGCCGCTCATCCCTGCTGCTGCAAAGTGGGACGTGGCTGGTTTTCCTGTACCTGAACACTCGGACAGGTTGTGGCTGATTGGAAACGGGTCTGGGACATTTATCAGCGGGCGGGAGATCGCGTCTTATGCTGATTGTATGTCCGACCAAAGTTTGACCAAAACAACGCTGAGGCTGAAAGGCCGGCGCAGCCAGCGGATTGATTTGAGCGTTGCCGTTGTTGTCCATAGACCCAAGAGCGAAGGCCCGCAATTTTACGAAAACACGAAGACGCTGGTGGTCAGCGCACATGGAGCGCTGGTGGCTCTGAAGGGCATGGTTGCTCCCAGGCAAAAACTGTTCCTGCAGAACACAACCAGCGGGCAACAAGAAGAGTGCCGCGTGGTCTCTGTGAATAAGGAAATTGCAGGACCGCCTACGGTCGCAGTGGAATTCGCAAAGCCCTCACCTGGCTTCTGGCGTGTGGCGTTTCCGCCTTCGGATTGGAGTTCCACCGGCTAGGTCAGCCCTCTGCCAGTGTCATCTCAAGCGGTCCCGCGTGCACAGTAGTCACTTTTCCGACTAGCGCGTCTGTAGGGACTCATGCGTCAAAAGAGAACATGGTAGATTTTGGCGTTAATCTACTGCAGTGAATGATAAATTTGCATCATGCCTCCATCAAACCGACATCTCTGTGGGCTCCAATGAACAAGGCCACAGCCGCGATTCTTGCTCTCGTGGGCATCGTTGCTTTTCAAGTATCTTGTGGCACCGCGCGTCAACGGAAGTGCGAGGAACAATTGAAGGAAAGAATCCGTCCGGGAACCCCGCTGGAGATAGCGGAAGCTGCTCTCAAAGAGTGTGATTTCAAAACTACCGTAGATCCTGATAAGAAAACTTTGTACGGTGACAAGCGAGTTGAGGGCAGCTTGATTGCAGAAAGGACACAGATACTCATCAATCTGGATTCGGATAACAGAGTAACCACGGTCAAGTCCAGCAAAGGACTTATCGGGCCTTGAGTCAGCTCCTGAGTAGCCGCGTAATCGGAAAGTGAGAAGCCGCTCGGAATTTGCGGAGAGGGGCGGCTTGTGTTAACTAAGGAGCATGGCTGATTTTGCTGCTCCTGTGGAACGACTCATCGATGAATTAAAACACCTGCCGGGGATTGGGCAGAAGACCGCGCAGAGGCTGGCTTTTTACCTGCTGCGGATCCCGGCGGAGGATGCGCTGGGGCTGGCGGACGCGATTCGGGACGCGAAAGAGAAGATCCGGACGTGCTCGGTTTGCCACAACATTACGGATGCGGATCCGTGCCTCTATTGCACGGGGGCGAACCGGAACAAGCGGACGATCTGCGTGGTGGAAGAGGCGCACAACATTATGGCGATTGAGAAGACGCGGACGTTCAGCGGGATGTATCACGTGCTGGGCGGGTCGCTGTCGCCTTTGCAGGGGCGCGGGCCGGATCAGCTGCACATCAAGAGCTTGATCGAGCGGTTGAAGGGCGGGGGCGTGGAAGAGATTATTGTTGCGACGAACCCTACGGCGGAGGGGGAGGCTACGGCGATTTATGTGTCGAAGTTGTTGAAGCCGCTGGGGGTGCGGGTGACGCGGATTGGGGTGGGGATTCCGGTGGGAGCGGATTTGGAGTACGCGGACGAGGTAACGATGTTGAAGGCGATGGAGGGGCGGAGGGAGTTGTAGGAAGAGAGATTTAGCGAGGAGATTGGGAGATCCCCGGAGAGGTTTTTCTGGGGATTTTTTATTGGCCTAAGATGAGGTAAGGAAGCAAGGAAGTAGCGAAGCAAAGACACGGATAAGAATTAACACAGAGTTCGCAGAGGGCACAGAGGACGCAGAGGAAGAGAAAGAGAAGCCCGGAAAGGGCGGAGGGTGCGGTGTCCGGCGAACAAACAATACCTTCGTAGTAGCACTGAAGTTGAGGTTCTTCGGGCATCTCCGGTATACACCACCGGAGTCCAGACACCGGACCTTGTCGGATGCCCTCAGAATGACAGCGCGCATCACATGCGGCCCATAAACTAATGGGCCTGGGGAGCTAGTACGTACAGAATGATTGTCCTCTAGGCAGGGGGAACGAATCAGGATAAAGTGCAGGCCTGCGGTGGGAAGTCCCCGCCAATCGCGCTGGTTCCGGGTGGAACTGGGGTAGGAGGTGCTCAGATGGCTGGTCTTGAGCACTACATGGCACAGTACGACCACGAACACCATTCCGTGTGGAACAAGGTGTTGCACGGAATCGGGATTCCGCTGATTTTTGCCGGATTGATTCTGCTGGTGCTGCTGCGGTGGCGCTGGGGCGTTGGGTGTTTTGTGGGCGGATGGGTGCTGCTATTCCTGGGCCACCGGATTGAGGGCAATAAGCCAGCATTTTTTCAAGGGCCGGTCTATCTGCTGGTTGGGCCAATCTGGGTCGCGAAAGAAATTTGGGACACCTTAACCGGTTCGCACAGCGAGCAGAATGCAGCCGAGCCGAAGAAGCCATAGAGATTCGTAACTAGACGAGCCAAGAGAGCGGTACGGCGAACATGCACGACGAACCAGGCGGCCCTGAACTGACGGACGACACGAGCGAAATGCCGATAGAGGGCGCAGCAAACACAACCGAAGAACTGAGGAAGCGGCGGAGCACGCGTATCGTGCAGGCTGTGCCGCTGATGGTGACGGGTGTGGACGCGCTGGGGCGGCCGTTTGCGGAGCGGACCTCGACGCTGATCATCAATTGCCACGGCTGCCGCTACCAATCGAAACATTACGTGCTGAAAAATATGTGGGTCAATCTGGAAGTTCCGCACCCGGAACAAGGGCATCCGCCGCGGCGGGTGCGCGGAAAAGTGGCGTGGATCCAGAGGCCGCGAACGGTGCGGCAACTGTTTCAGGTGGCGCTGGAGCTGGAGGCGCCGGGGAATGCGTGGGGGATAGCTTTTCCCCCCGACGACTGGTTCGTGTTTCCGGATGAAAATAAATTTTTGTCGAATCCTGCTTCGGCGATGGATTTGCCGCCGAGCATCGGGATGCCGGCGCATGGAGAAGCGCCGCTGCCGATCGTGGAAGCGGAGCCGGGCGTGGCGACACCGGATAATGTGCGGGTGTTCCCTGCCCCGGCGAGCGCGACGGATGCATCTTTGCAACTGGCACGGCAACTGGCGCGACTGCTTTCGGAGGCGAAGCAGCAGATTCAGAGCGCAGCGAGAGAAGCGGCCACGCACGCAGTGACCGCGGAGCGACAGTTGAGTGCCGATGAATGGGAGCGAAAGTACACGGCATTCCGGGAAGAGGTGGCGCGGGAAACAGCGCACGCCATTGGAACGATCCAGGAAGAGACCGAAGTTCGAGCGCGAACGGCACAGGCGGCCGCCGCGGAATCGCTGAAAGAGGAACTGCCGCGATGGCTGGCGCCGCAACTGGAGCAGCTGACCCATGAATTGATGGCGCACCTGGCGAGAGAGGGCGCGCTGCAGCGGGACCAGCACGAAAAGCAGCTGGCGACGGCCCAGGAAACGCTGCAGACAATGTGCACGCAGGCGGAAGAGGCGGCGGCAAAGCTGCGGACGCAGGCGGAGCAGGTGGAATCCGAGACATCGGCACGGCTGGAAGCGGCGAGGCAACAGGCGGAGGAAGAGGCGCGGAGGAGAGAGGAAGCGGCAGGCGCCCAGAAGGATACGCTGGGCGCGGTGTTGAACGAAATTCAGGAGAAGGTGAGCGCAACCTTTGCGGAAGCGCAGAACTCGCTGCGCGAGCAGGTGGCGCAGGAAGTGAGTTCGGCGCAGCAACTGGCTGTGGCGGCGCTGCAGGAGCAGACGCAGCAACTGCGGGAAGAGTTGAAGCATGAGAGCGCGGCGCAGGGTGCGACGGTGCTGGGGTCGCTGGGCGAGCAGACGCGTCAACTGGAAGAAACACTGGCGCGGGCGAACCAGGCAACGGAACGGCTGGAGCAGTATGCAACTCGGATTGAAACCGTGCAGCAGGAAGCAATCAGCGGGTTCCAGGCTCAGCTTGGTGATGTTTTGAGCTTGCACCGGAATGAGCTGCACCGGCAGTCGGACGCGATGTTCGAAGAGATTTACGCGCGGATTCGGAGCAGCTTTGAAGCGGCGAACAGCGCGGCGCTGGAGAAGTTCGAGCAGCACGTGGAATCGATGGTGCAGCCGCACATCACGCGGACGGAAGAGGCCGTGCACCGGTTGGCGGGCGGGCGTTCGCTGTTGGACGCGGCGCTAACGATGCAGCAGGACCGGATCCGGAATTCGGCGGATGAGGCGTTTGCGGAATCGCTGGCTCGGTTTCGAGAGAACTTGGGAACGGTGGAGCAGGTGCTTAGCGAATCCGCACAAGGAATCACCACCAAGCATCTGGAGGAACTTGAAGGCAAAGCGGTGGATCTGAAGCACCACACGATGGAAGAGATGTACAAGTCCGCGGAGTGGTACGAGAAGAAGGCGCAGACGCAACTGCAGGGCACGACGGAAAAGCTGGCGGAGCAGGCGGCGGCCCAATTGCGAGAGAAGGCGGGCGAAGTCTCGAGCTTGTTTGCAAGCGAACTGAACCACTCGAGCCGCAGCTACGTGGAGCAAAGTCATCGCCAGATGGAAGAGTCGGTGCGCGAGTCGTTTGAACGGATTCGGATATTGTCGGCGGAAGCGGCGGACACGACTTCGGCGGCGTTTACGGATGAGATCCAGCGGAATGGGCGTCAGGAGCTGGAAGGGTTCATGGAATTGATGCAGAAGACGGTGGAGGAGTCGCGGGAGCGGCTGGATGCGGCCCGGGCGGAGATGACGCACAAGCTGACCGTGGAGCAGGATGAATTTTTGCGGCGGTTCCAGTCGGGGATAGGCGAGACCGTGGAGCAGAGATTGAAGGAGTCGCAGGAGAAGTTGCGGGCGGAATTTGGGGCGCTGTGGGAATCGTGGCGGAAAATGAGCGCGGACCAGCAGGCGGAGATTCGAGGCGGATTCCATAAGATGGGCGACGAGGCCGTGACGGAATTTCTCGGGCGGCTGCATAATATTTCGAATT
>Ga0210394_10002943_pt1 | contig 22379 bp, 20 predicted proteins | sample IncBWC12MmetaG_FD_160121 | JGI IMG/M metagenome (GOLD analysis project Ga0210394, IMG submission 160121) | Forest soil microbial communities from Barre Woods Harvard Forest LTER site, Petersham, Massachusetts, United States - Inc-BW-C-12-M | ecosystem: Environmental > Terrestrial > Soil >... | reverse complement strand
GGTGACGTCTTGGGTTTCGGCGAAACGATGAGCAGAAAAAAACAGTACTTTCTGCTTAGGCCCGATCTCGATGGAGTGCTCGCGCCGAAGGCACTTGTTACCACACCGCCCGCGGGCGCTCGGTAACGGACCTTCTCTTGCCTCGGCGGTAACACAGCGACACGACCCGGCTACTCTCACTTCCGGAGCCGACGGGACTGGATGGCGGTCCGCAGTGCGCGCAACGCACTGCGCAGGACCCACGGCGCGAACGCCCGCGCCAACGCATAGGTGGTTACCGGCCACCATTTCAGGTAGCGCCACGAGTAGGGTGCACTTTCCGCCACGGTGCGCAAGACATCCGCGCGCCTGCCGAACAGCGCGTGGCTGCGGGCCAGCCCGGCGGATGCCACTGCGCGTTGCTCGCGCAGCAGGGCCGTGAACTGGGCATCGTGCGCGGCGCGCAACGCCTTCTCGATGATCCGGCGGAGATCGCGCCAGGCAATGATGTCGCTCCCCCCGTGCTGGCCGTGACGGCGCACCAGCGTCAGTGGCTCATCGATTCCGTCCAGCTCGCTGAGCTCGGCAAAGCGCAGCCACAGGTCACCGTCGTAATTCATGACCAACTCCTCATCAAACAGCCCCACCCGCTCGAGGAGGCTGCGGGCCGCCATCACGCTCGGCATGGCGATCACCGCATCCGTAAAAAGGTGGTCGCGAATCCAACCGGAGGGCGCGGGCCAGGAGGTACGGGCGGCGACGAGCGGAGAGCCGGCCGCATCGATCAGGGCAAACGCAGTGCAGCTCCAGCGCCGCCCCGGGTGGCGCTTCAGCGATGCGAGCTGCCGCTCGAGTTTGCGGGGCAGCCAGAGGTCGTCGGAATCGAGGAAAGCGATGTATTCGGCGCGCGCCGCGCGCAGCGCAGCGTTGAGCATCACGCCCGGTCTGCCGCTGTGAGGCATCCACAGCACGCGAACGCGCGGATCGGCGATCGAGCGCAGGTACGCACGCGTGTCCGCGCCCGAGCCGTCGTCGGCGATGATCAGCTCCCAGTCGGTGAGCGTCTGGGCGAACACCGAGGCGATCGTCGGCGGCAGAAATTGCAGCCGATCGAAGGTCGGCATCAGGACCGACACCGCAGGCACGTTCCCGCGACTACCCATTGTGGAGGCAGCCAACATAAAGTCCTGGGTCTTAGGCGGTGCGCCTCAGGGAGGTGATGTGGTCGTGCGAATAGACGGCGCGGTGCTTGAGCCTGAGCGCCGGGCGCTCGATGAGCCACCAGGAGCCCAGAGCCAGTGCGAAAGTCGCGCCCATGGCTGCCAGCGCGCCGCGCGCTCCGGCAAGCACTCCCGTCGCCAGCAGGAAATTGATGGCGGGCGCGTGATAGAGGTATACCCCGTAGGACAGATCCTGGCGGCGCAGCAGAGTATCGCTGAGCGTCGGAGCCGAAAATGCCGCGGCGAACGTCACTGCGGCGAGTGCCAAGAAAAGCACTGGATTCAGATCATTGTCAAAGCGCCAGCCGAACACCCGGGCCGCCAGCAGCCCCAGAGCACAATAGCCCAGGAACAGCGGCACGAAGCGGCCGGCGAGCGCGCGCCCCACGAGCCCGAAGTTGCGCTGCGCGAGCAGCCCCGTCAGAAACATGTAAAACCAGGGGACGCACGACAGGTCAAGATAGGCAAAGAGCGCCGTCGAGCGATCCATGAAGTGGACACAAGCCACGTTCGCGAGCAGGAAGAATCCGGTCAGGGCGAGCAGTGCGAGATTGCCTTGCGCATGCCGCAGGCGCTGCAGGCGTAGCGCCGCGTAGGTCAGCGGCACAAGAATGTAGAACTGCAGCTCGATGGAGATCGTCCAGGTGCTGGCGTTGAGAATGCCCATGCCGTAGCCGCGCATGAAGCCCGGGTTGTACTGGGCGACCGACAGCTGCGCGACAATCCACTTCGCCCACTGGGAAAATGGCGCGCTGACGCGTATCAGGTAACCGCTCGCCCAGACCGAGCCGATCGAGAGCACCAAGCACACTACGAGGGCGGGGTAGATCCTGAGGATGCGGTTCTGCACGTAGTCGCGCAGCTCGGGATTGCGCTCGAACGAGTGGCTGATCAGAAACCCGCTGATGAAGAAGAACACCGGCACGCCCGGAAAGAGATCCGTGATGACGTGCAGCGGCCACTGCCGCCCGGTGATGCCGAACAGATAGGTCGCATGCGTCACGGCGACCTGCAGCGCGGCAGCGAGACGGATCAGGTCGAAATTATTTGTCTTGGGCACCGGTTGGGGGATCGCAATCGACAGGGGCCGTAAGTATGTAGCGATGGCGGTGATCGGCGGTTTAACATCCTCTTCAAATATTGCCCCAGTTCGCACGCAGTCGGCATCCCTCGTTCAGGCCGACTGGCGTGGGGTCGCCGCGGCCCGATAGCCGCTGCGCAGCAGAGTGATCCGCTCCGCAGCGATGAGCTCTCCGCAGTGCGCGGCGAAGAAGTCGCACATCTGCGCATCGACATCGTAGGCCGCTACCGTGAAGCCTCGTTCGACATAGAACCGGGCATCCATCCCGGTTCCCGAACCGAAGTCGAACGGCGCGGCTCCTGGTGGCGCGATTCTCAGAACCAGCTCCTGAAACGCCGAGCGAGCCCTGCGATCCGATTCCAAAGCGGTGATCTGCCTGACGTATTCCGCGCCGGTAACGATGGGGGCGACGACGTCGGGCATTTGCCTCACCGCTTCCTCATCACCATGAGGAAGTGATCGCCCATCCCACGCAACAGCGGCCAACCGGACAGGCGCCGATCGAGACGCCACAAGAGACTGTGGAAGCCGGGGTGCTGCTCCCGAACCCAGGTCAGATAGGGCGGCGGTACCAACAAGCACAAACCGCGAAAGTGCTCGAGCCTGAAATGTCCCGCAAACGCTCGATAGAACTCGCGCGGACCGTAGTAGCGTGTCCAGATGGTGTGTTTGTTCATGCTGACGGGAACGCAGTTGCGAGCAAAGCGTACCTTGACCCTTGCCCATCGCCGCTGCCGCAGGTAGTGGATGATCTCCCACGGGCAAATGCGGCCGATGACGGTGAATACCAGCGCACCTCCAGGCGCGAGCAGGCGAGCACACTCGCGCGAGACCTCTTCGAGGCTGGGCACGCAATTGAGCGGGCCGAGATTGGAATACACGCCGTCGTAGGCGCCGTCTCCTTCCATCCGGTGAAGCTCGTGAGCGCCCACCGCGATCGCCTGGATGCGATCCGTCAAGTGCTCGCGGTCTGCCCGGTTGCGCGTCCTCTGCACCATCTGCGGCGACCAGTCACTCGCCGTGACCCGATGCCCGAGTTGCGCCATGCGAACCGCATCCAAACCCGTGCCGCAACCCAGATCGAGCAGTCGGCTGCCGGGCGCGAAGGTCGCATCGAAGCAGCGCCACACTTCCTGCCGCATGTGCTGGATCGACAGGTTATTGCCCCGCGGACCGTCATAGTCCGCGGCGACGCTGTCAAAAGCCTCGCGGGTATCGTTCAGCAGTAGCAGGGGATCGTGTCGACTCATTGCCCCGAATCGACGGCCCGTTCCGGCACCGTGCCCGATCGAGCCCAGGCGGCCCTCACCGGCGCCATCGTAGCGTCGCGCGGGCAGCGCGATACCAGCCAGCGCGCCATACGTCGCGGCCGCGACGTCCTCGACCATGGAGTATTCATCGCCCAGAGCTGCGTCGCCTCGCATTGTCGGATCTCTGCCCGCATCTCCCGACTCGGAAAGACTCGATTTTGAAGGAACTGCAGAGCCTCCGACACTGACTGGCACCATTCGATGCCGGGGCAGAATTGAATCCAAAGATAAGACAGGGATACGTCCGACAACTGCTGCCGCTCGCAGAGCGTGCGCAGCAGCCGCGGGCACGCGGCGCGCGCGCGCGCCAGCACTTGCGCAGGAATGGCACCCGAATAGTAGCGCGCGCTCAATGCCAGTGGTGGAAAGGCCCACCAGGCCCGATCGTCGCGCTCACCGTCCAGTACGCGCCCCCACTCCTCCATGCTGAGCCGCGAGGACAGCGCGGCAATGTCGTTGAGTTGAATCAACCGCAGCGCGCGCGCGCGGATATTGCCCGCCGCGTGCAGCAGGAGGTGAGTCATGAGGGCGGCGGTCGACCGGTAACGGTGCAGACCGGGGGTGGTCGACTCGGGAAGCAGCAGCTCGGTAATGCTCGCCTCGCGAACCGGCAATCGCTCGGCGATTCGCGTATGCAGCTCGATCTTGATCGCGTTGCCGGCATGCTCGCCAAACTGCGCGGTATTCTTCGGCCCCTGCGGCTCGAAAGTGCGCTCTCGGCGCGTGCGATAGCTTTGGCGATAGCCCAGGGTCTCGAGCAGCGTGACACTCGCAGCGAGGTCCGGCTCGGTAACCAGCAGGTCGAGGTCGGCCATGGGTCGCTCGCCGGGCGCGTATATATCCAGATCGTGCAACGCCGCGCCCTTGAGTGCAACCACACTCAAGCGCGCATCCTGGGCTGCCGCATCGATGCGTGCGATCAGGGCATTGATGCCCTGGTGGCGATGGAGGGTATGACGCCATTGCTCATCGAGAAACTCGCGCCAGACTCGCGGACCTTGCCATCGGAGCCGGCGCGACAGCAACGGTGAGACGCCTTGAATTGCAGCCACCGCCTGGGCAATGCACCAGTGAAGCTCGCTCCAGGCCGGCGCCTGCGCGGTGGGGCAAGCACACTCGAGCGCAAGCGCCTCCGTGGTCTCGCGCATGACCCGCTCGACGGTCCTCAAGGACGGCAGACTCACCTCAGATTCCATGCACCGAACCCAAAGTGAGCGGTGAATGGCGCGCGGGCGTGTTGCGATGATGCTGCTCACTGGCCAGCAGAATCTCCCAGCGCCGCTGCAGCGGGTGCATCGCTGCCGGATCGCGTTGCGCATCAATCTGCGCATGCAGCAGATCACGAACGGCGTGGTAGAACCGGGTATCGTAGGTTCCGTGAAACATCATGTCGAGATCGTTGCTCTGCTGCCAGTGCGTCTTGGCCTTAAGCTGCGACTTGACCAGGTCGTAGAATTTCGTGCCCGGCAGCGGATAGGAAACGCTGACGCCGACATCGTCGGGCTGCGCATCAGCGAGCAGGTCGCGTGTGGCGAGAATGTCCTCGAGCTGCTCGTCCAGGTAGCCGAGCTGAATGAAGAAGCCGGTGCGGATGCCGTGCCGACGCAGTCGCAGGCGTGCCTGCACGATCTGCTGCACGGTCACGCCCTTGTTCATCGAGTCGAGGATGCGCTGACTGCCGCTCTCGGCGCCGATCCAGACCTCGTTGCAGCCGGCGCGCGCCAGCGCCGCCGCCATGGCGTCGCTGAGCAGATCCGCCCGTGATTGAATAGTAAACGGGATCGCACCGCCTTCGTCTGCAACCGCGGCAGCGAATCGCGTCACCCAATCGACGCGAAATCCGAAGATATCGTCCGCGAACCAGATGTGGTCAGGCTTGAAGCTTCGGCGTAGGTAGGCCATCTCCGCGGCGACATCACTCGGTTCACGCTGCAGATAATGATTGCCCCAGATCGGCTTCGCGCACCAGTTGCATCGGAATGAGCAGCCGCGCGACGCCGCCATGTTGAGACTGAAGTAGCCACGCGCCTGCTGCCAAATCGCGCGATATCGCTCCAGATCGATCAGATCCCAAGCCGGAAACGGCGGTCCGTTCGACGCGGGCAGCAGCGCATGGCCGCTCTGGGCGTGGGCGCTCGGACACCACTCGGTGGCGACACCCATGAGCCCGTCGCTCAACGCGGCGACTGCGGCGTGCGGATCGACGGTGAGCCGATCGATCAGGATCCGCAGCGCCGCTAGGCCCTCGCCGATCAGCACCATTTCGGCGCCGGCCGCGAGATAGGCCTGCGGCGTATCCGACGCGTCCGGGCCCGCCACGATCACGCGCGCGCCGGCGCGCCGCGAAGCGGCGATCATGCGGCAGCCGGCCTCACGCATGCGGCCGAGGCACATCTTGCTCAGGAAATTGAACGTATCCTCATACAGCAGCATCAGCTGCGGCTGCAGGCCCCGCAGCTGCACTTCGAAGCTCTCGACGCCCTCGGCCAGCATGGCGTCGAATACCGCGACACGGTGACCGCTGCGACGCAGCGTCGAGGCGACCTGCAACGTCGCCAGCGGCGGATAGGGCTTGGCGCGATCGAACTGTTTTTGGTCGAAGCGTTGAAAGTACGAGTGCGCGACGAGGACGGACAGCATGCTGTGGATTTCTCCGATCCCAGGTTATGAGTGCAGTGCGACGTGGGACACGGTTTTACGGACCAGGGGCTTTTCGCACGCGGTAGACTTGAGCTCGGAGGACACACGCGTGGCGGCAAACGATCCGGACCGGGACCCGTTTGGAGAGCAATCGTCTGGGAAATGGCGCCTGCGACGGCAGTTGCTCGGTGGCCGCTTCCTGTTTACGAGCAATAGCCGGCGTCTGCTGCGCCTGGTCGACTCGGCCTATCGGGACCTGCCAGCCGGGCGTCCGACGGGACCGGTGCCCGCCTTCGAAATCGAGCTGCGCCTGACGGCAGCGCCCACCCTGCGGGGGGCCGGCACCCCGCCGGCGCTCAGAACTTTTGCCGGCCCCGGACAGCTGCTGGGCGGCATCATGAATGCCGGCAACTTCGTACTGCTGTCGCCGGCTGCGCGCGCCGGCCTCGTGGCCGTATCGCGCGACATGCTTGCCCTGGATTATCACGTGCGCTACGAGCTGATCGAATTTGCCGCGTTCACGCTGGCCTCGCGCGCGCAACGGCTATTGTCACTGCATGCCGCCTGCGTCGGCCGCGCCGGTCGCGGGCTGCTGCTGATGGGCTCGAGCGGCGCGGGCAAATCGACCCTGGCACTTCACTGCGCGCTGCAGGGGCTGGAGTTTCTGTCGGAAGACGCGGCATTCCTAGACGCCGACCGACTGCTCGCGACCGGCGTGCCGAATTTCGTGCATGTGCGGCCGGAATCCGTGTCCCTGATCGAGAATCCGGCGAGCGCAGCGCGCATCCGCCGATCGCCCATGATTCGACGCCGCAGCGGCGTTGCAAAGCTCGAAGTGGATGTGCGCCGGCTGGGCTGCCCTCTGGCACGCGCGCCGCTCGATCTCGCAGCGGTGGTGTTTCTTTCGAGCGGGCGCGCCGGAACCGCGGCGCGGCTGGTGCTGCTGCCACCGCGGGAGCTGTGGCGACGATTCATGGCGGCCCAGCCTTACGCCACACGACTTCCGGGCTGGCGTGCGTTCCGACAGCGCATCGGCTCCGTGCAGGGATTCGAGCTACGCCGCGGGCGTCACCCGAGCGAATCGGTCGTGGCACTGAACCACATACTCGAGCAGCCCGGGCGTCGAGGCGCCGCCTAAGGTGAGTGGGCGCGCGTCGCGCCGTTGATCGGCTCGACGAAGCGCACCTGCGGGCTCTGGCGTAACTCATGCAGGGCGGCGTCGGTCGCGACCGTATTGACGTCTTCTGCCGGCGCCAGCGACCAGACGCCCGACTCGCCCGGACCGGCAACCACTTGCAGATGCGCCTCGTTGAGCAAAGTCCGCAACTGGTCCAGCGTCATGTCCGGCGCCAGGACCACTCGTATGGTCGCCGCTGGACGACCCACCTCGGGCTGCGCCAGCGTCTGGTAGACACCGGCCGGCACGCGCCCTGCGTGAGTGAACCACGAGGTGGTCACCATCGCGCCCAGCGCAAGCGCCTCGACGATCACCGCGGCGGCAAGCCAGCGCGTCTGTGTGGCCGAGGGCCGCAGCCGCGCCGACAGCGGGGGGCGGGCTTCGCTGCTAACGATCCGGGCCGACAGGCGCTGCCAGCCATCCTCGGCATCACCAACATTGGGCTGCGCTCGCAGCAGCGCATCACGCAGACGCTGCTCAAATGCGAACGCCTCGCGGCAATCAGCACATTGCCGCAGATGCTCCTGCGCCGCGCGCAGTTCCGCTTCCGAGGCGCTGCCATTGAGAATCCACGGGATCTGCTCCCATACCTGCCGATGGGACTGGAGGCTAGTCATGTTGAACCTTCTCCTTCGCCGGCGCTCCTCCGAGTGTCGGCAGCAGGTTGCGCAGCTTGATGCGTGCCTGAAACATGCGCGCTTTGACCGTGTTGACGGGGCAACTCATGATGGTGGCGATCTCCTCGCAGGAATGACCCAGGAAGTACGCCATCTCCATGGTCGCACGCTGCTCAAACGGCAGCGTACGCAGGCCGCTATCGAGCCATTCGCGTAACTCTTCGGCGACCAGCGTGGTATCGACCGTCGGCAGCGCATCGAGCATCGAGTCACCGTGCTCCGGCGGCAGCGGTCCCGAGCGCCGCAGCGCCTTCAGACCGCAACGCCAGGCGATACCCATGATCCAGGTCGAGGCCCGCGAGTCGCCGCGGAACTGCGCGGCCTTCTGCCAGACGATCCAGAAGGTATCGTTGATAGCCTCATCGATCGCCTCCCGGCGGCCGGTCAGGCGGGACAGGAACTGCGCGAGCCGGCCGCGGTAATTGAAGTACAGACGCTCGAGTGCACGGCGCTCGCCGGCTGCTATCTGCTGCAGCAGCTCACGATCACGGGAGTCATCCCGCATCGCTTCCGGCTCACGCTCGCCCTCAGGCCTGAACATTACCGCCCTCCTCGGGCACAATTAGACACACTGCGTAAGTGCTCGTCTGGCCCCATCGGGGTTGTGCGCGCTTCGTACCCGTGCAATTTTACTTATCGCAGGGCGCGAGTCGAATTGCCCTCGATCGAGATCTCGACCTCATCGCCACCTTCGAACAATCCATGTGGCAAACCGTACTCGGACCGGCGCAGGCGCCCGTGGGCGTCGAAACTGCAGGTGTCCGCCGCATCCGGTCGGCTGCTGCAGATCCACCGATTGACCAGAAGCACGAGATTGCGCGTCTGCCCGTGCAACGTGAGCCGACCGTTGATGACGGCGCGGCCGTCGGCGTCCAGATCGATGCGGTCCGAACGATAAACGATCTGCGGATAACGATCCGCATCGAACCACGCCGGCGACAGCAGCCGGGCATTCCAGCGCGAACTGTCGCACTTGAGCGAGGCGGTTCGAATGGTGACATCGATGCGGCCAGGCGCATCTAACGTGTTCCCCGGCGGCGCGCGCCGGCCCGGCACCAGTTCACCCGAGAGCTCCTCGAAACGCGCGCTGATCCAAGGTAGACCAAAGACGCGTACGTCCAGGGAGACGTGCGTGTTGCCCGAATCGAGCCGATAGAGCTCAGCCGCACGCAGCGGCAGACACGGCAGCACCAGCAACGTCAGCAACAGTGGGCGGTGCATTCGTCGTGTCCTCATCGGCTGCCTTTGGCCAGCGCGGTCCGGAAAGTAGGTGCCGCACGCGCGGATGCCGGTTGAAGCCGCGCTAACCTGCCTGCCGCTTGGCCTTTGCAATCAGTGCATCGTCGATCTCACGCGCGCGCACCGCCGCCGGCCGAGCGCTGATCCGCTGCCAGTAGCGCTCGAATGCCGGGCGCTTCTCGATCGACTTGAACATCAGCCCGAACCCGATCTGCAATCCGACGTAGACATCGGCGGCGCTGAAGCGATTTCCGGCGATGTAGTCGCTCTGCGCCACGGCGGATTCGAGGGCATCCATGACCGCGGCGAACGAGCCCCAACCGATCGATGCCTCGCGACCCTGCGGAGTTACGAAGCCCATCGCCTTGGCGGTCACCGCCGCTTCCACCGGTCCGGCCGCAAAGAACATCCAACGGTAGTAAGGCGCGCGCAGGGGATCGCCGGGTGGCGGCGCGAGTCCCGCCTGTGGAAAAGCATCCGCAAGGTAGGCGCAGATAGCCGCGGCCTCGGTGACGATCTGATCCCCATGTCGGATCGCCGGCACTTTACCCATGGGATTGATTGACAGGTATTCGGACGATTTCATGGTGGTGCCGTAGTCGAGCACTTCGGTGCGATATGGTTGACCGACTTCCTCGAGCATCCAGCGCGCAATGCGGCCGCGTGACATCGGGTTGGTGTAGAAGACGATCTCGCTACTCATGAGTGGACTCCTGCTTCACGACCTTTTAGACGCCCAGCTGCGCGCGCGCTCAAGGTTCTTAGAACATCGCGAGCGGGCGCCAGTCTACTGGATCGATGTGGCCAAAGCTCGATTCCAGCTGGCGCCGCAGCAGCGGTTGCGGTGCGATCAGCGACACCGGTGAGTTCTGATCGAGATTGGCGCCCCGCGACGTAGCGCTGCGCAGCAGCTCCTCTTTGATCGCGCTGCAGCTAGCCGGTGATCTCCCGTGCGGCACGGTGCGCGGTGTCGATGGCCCGATCGGCATAGGCGATCCAGGCGGCATCGGTGCCGGCGAAATGTATGCGCCCGAGTGCCGCGGCGCCGGCCTTCAGGGCGCGATCGGCCTGTGGCGGGTCGAACAGTGGATTCGGCTCGTAGGCATAGCCGTGGCCCCAACGGTTGACGGTAATGGCGGCAATATCGCGCCCGGCATCGAAACCGCCCGGCCCGAAAACGCGCGTCAGCTCATCGCGCGCGTGCGCCTCGAACTCCTCGAAACGGCGAGCATAGAGCTGCGCACGCGCCGCGCGCCAGGCGCTGCGCAGGTCAGTGATCGGCCCATCGGGCCAGGGCACATGCACCAGGTGCAGGATCATCGGCTCCTCGGGTTTGGTTGGGAAACGATATTCGCCAAGGCTCACGGGGTAGTCGAGCTTGAAGTTGGCGTAGAAGCCAGCCGGGTTGTTGACCAAATGCACGCCCTGCCTGACCCACGGACGCCAGTTGCGGACCGCGACGTTGACGTAGGCCAATGGGGCCCGCACCTGCGCCGCGACGGCTGCGCGCTGCGCGCCAGCCAGATCCGCGCAGATATAGGGCAGCATGGCGGAGTAGCCGGCGTAGATCACGTGCGACGCGCTGATACGCGTGAGCTTCTCGCCTTGTGCATACAGCACATCGACCCCCGCATGCGTGTTCGCAAGCGCGACCACTGTCGATGCAAGTCGCAGTCGCACCGGCCGATTTGCCAGGTCGAGCCGGCCGTAATCGAAGCGCGCCGTGACGATGTCGTCCATGCGCCGGCCCGGTGCCGCCTCCGGGATCAGGCGGCGAACCAACAGGCGCGCGATCGACGCATTGCCATCCGGAAAGTGAAAGATGTAGGGCTCATTCTCGTCCGCTGCATCCTCGGGCATTGTCAATCCGAGTCCCTGGAAGCCCGGATACTGACAGGCCCAGGCGTACGCGGCCGGCACCGCCTCGGCCTTGCTCGCGAACAGATCGAGCGTGCGGCCGTCGAACATCGCCAGCGAGCGCGAATCGAGGCCGAAATACCTCGACAGATAGTCGCGGTACGAGGTCGTTTCCAGCAATCGCAACTTGGCGATATGACCATGGCCGGCAAGCACGTCGCGTCGATCCGTGAAGAGCGCGATCAGCCGCGTCTTCTGCGCATCATCGACCGGCCAGTCGGCGATGAAAGCCGCGGCGTCGCGGGCATTGCCCCGCGCCGCGGGGATATCGGTGGGCACGGAGCGCACCGGATCGCCGGTCAGCAGACGATCCGCGCCGTAAAGCTCGCGCGGAAAGAACAGTCCCGAGGACAGGCCTAGACCCGGATACAGATCGCGATGATAGGCCTGCTCGAAGCGATTCAGGTCGACGCCGAGCGCGGCGACGCAGTCTCGCGCCACTGATGTCCAGCGCCGCTTCGGGCTGTCCATCGATTCGCTGCCGCCGTAGCCGAGCAGCAACCGGCCATCGACATTGAACTCGTTACGACGCGCGTGGCCACCAAAATCATCGTGATTGTCGAGGATCAGGATGACGCTCTGCGGCCGCGCCCGCTGCAGGTAGTAGGCGCTCGCAAGTCCGCCGATGCCCGCGCCGATCACGACGAAGTCGTACCGCTCGCTGACAGGCTGCGCGCTCATGGGGTAGTGACGGCCATCGCGCACGCCGTGCGCGATGGCGAAATCCTGCGGCTGGCTGCCGCGGTAGCCGCTGCGCTCCGGCGGATAGGTCATCGTGCCGGCGTCATCAGCGCCCAGGACTGCACCAGCGCGCCCGGCCACGACGGCGCAGGCGAAACCGTCGATAAAATCGCGTCGCGTGACTCCGCCGCTCATGTGCTCCCCCGTCGCAACCCCGAACCTGCCGCGCGCGTCGCGGCATCGGGTGTCATCAGAATACCTTTTGACCCGCCAACCAGGTCTGCTCAACCCTGATCTTCCAGATATCGGCGGGCGGAATTTTAAACAGGTCTCGGTCGATCAGAATGAAATCGGCCCATTTGCCCGGCTCGAGCGAACCGATCTCCTTTTCCTGGTGCTGCGCATAGGCGGCATCGAGCGTGAACGCTCGAAATGCCTCGATCAGCGTCATGGCCTGCTCCGGATGCCAGCCGCCCGCGGGTCGCCCCTCGTGATCAGTGCGCGTGACGGCCGCGTGCAGGCCGAAGAACGGGTTGTCGGATTCAACGGGAAAATCCGAACCGCCCGCAATACGCGTGCCCTGATCGAGAAACGTGCGCCACGCATAGGCGCCCTTGAGCCGCTCGGGCCCGATGCGATCCAGCGCCATGTTCATGTCGCTGGTAGCGTGCGTCGGCTGCATCGAGGCAATCAGACTGAGCTGCTTGAAGCGCGGGATGTCCGATGGCGCCACGACCTGCGCATGCTCGATCCGGTTACGCAGCTCGCGGCCCCCGACGGTCTTGTAGGCCGCCTCAAAGCCGTCGAGCACCTGGCGATTGGCGGCATCGCCGATCGCATGCACATTGACCTGGTAGCCGGCCTGGAGTCCCGTCTGTATTTTGCGCTCCATCTCGGCGTCTGACATGCGCAACAGCCCATGCTGGTCGGGCTTGTCTGCATACGGCGCAAGCAGCGCCGCACCGCGGCTGCCCAGCGCACCGTCGGCGAACAGCTTGACGGCCCGGACGCTGAGACGCCCCTGTCCATAGTCGGTCAAGGGCCCGTCCTTCGACAGCGCACGGAAGTCGTCACCAGTGTCGAGTATCATTGCGTAGATGCGTACCGTGAGCTGGCCCTGATCGGCCAGTTGCCGGTAGAGTGCGATGACGTCGGCCGTATCGCCGGCATCGCCGACCGACGTCAGCCCCACCGAGTTCATGTGAGCGAGCGCCGCCTTGAGTGCTGTCAGTCGCTCGGCGTCGTCAACGGGCGGCATGACGGCGTCCATGAGCCCCATCGCCTTGTCCACCAGCACACCGCTCGGGTTACCGTCGGCATCTCGCTCGATGCGACCCCCGGCGGGATCCGGGGTATTGCGCGTAATGCCCGCCGCACGCAGCGCCGCCGTATTCAACCAGAGCGCATGCCCATCGACGCGCCCGAGCGCCGCCGGCCTGTCGGACACGGCGGCATCAAGCTCGCTCGCGGTGGGAAAACGACCGAGTTTCCAGATAACCTGATTCCAGCCATCACCCTCATACCACGCGCGCTCCGTGTGCGATCTGGCGTATTCACGGATGCGCTGCTGTGTCTCTTCGAGGCTCTGGGTACCGAACAGCTGGATGCGCACGTAATCGAAGCCGAGTGCGATCACGTGGCCATGCGCATCGATGAGCCCGGGCAGCAGCGTCCGGCCGGCACCGTCGATGGGCTGTGCGCTCGGATAGGCTCGGTGCAGAATCGCAGCATCACCGGTGCGCACGACCTTGCCGTTTTCGAACACGAGCCCGCTGAAATGTCGCAGTTGGTTTCCGGTCAGGGTGTAACCGTGCACGTTCTCGATCAGGGTCGCATCGGCATAGGCGGGCGCCGCGTCAAGCGCCCCGGCCAGCAGCGCCGTGGCCGCCGCCGCCGCGAGCTTGATGATCGATCTCATGGCAGGCATCCGGCCGCGCGCGCCTTGTCGAGCAGCGACTCGGCCATGCGGATGCTCGCCAGATCGATCAGCCGTCCATCGAGTGATACGGCACCTTTGCCCTCCCTGGCCGCCTGCGCCATCGCCTCGATGATGCGTATCGCTTTGGTTACCTCGACCGCGGAGGGCGTGAACACCTGATTCGCCAGCTCGATCTGCGACGGATGAATCGCCCATTTGCCCTCATAGCCGAGCACGGCCGCGCGACTGGCAGCCGCCAGATAGCCATCGCGATCGTTGAAATCACCGAACGGTCCGTCGATGGGTCGCAATCCATAGGCGCGGCAAGCCACCATCATCCGCGTCTGCGCAGCGTGCCAAGGATCGGACCAGAAATACTGGCGATTGCCCTCGGCATCCTTGTCGGTCAGCACTCCGGACTCCTTGTGCACGCCGCCGATGACCGTGGTCCGCGCGCGCGTCGAGGCAGCGTAGTCGGCGACGCCGAAACTCATGGCTTCGAGGCGCCGCGATGATTGTGCGATCGTCTCGACGTTGACCATGCCGAGTGCGGTCTCGATCAGCACCTCGAAGCCGATGCGCTTGATGCGCTTCTTTGCGGCCTCGATCTGCGTGACCAGCATGTCCAGGGCATAGACGTCCTGCGCCACCCCGACCTTGGGGATCAGAATCATGTCGAGTCGCACGCAGGCTTCGACGATATCGACCACATCGCGATACATGTAGTGGGTGTCGAGACCGTTGATGCGCACCATCATGGTCTTGGTGCCCCAATCGAGCTCATTGAGCGCCTGAATGATGTTATTGCGCGCCCGCTCCTTGTCGTCCGGCGCGACCGCGTCCTCGCAGTCGAGGAATATGATGTCCGCAGCGGATTTCGCTGCTTTCTCGAACAGTGCGGGATTGGTGCCCGGCACTGCCAGCTCGGAACGATGCAGGCGCGGCGTCGCCTGTTCAACGGTGGTGAAGCTCATGGAGGCAATCTCATGGATGGATACTCGTGGATGGATGCCCGGATTATCCGGTGCTGCCAAAGCCGGCGGCAATGCAGTTGATCGAGAGCAGCAGCGGCGCCTTGTACGATTCCCTTTCACTCTCGTTCTGCGCGGCGCGGTAGCGGCGCAGCAGCTCGACCTGTTGACGGTTGGCCTGCGCGATGCTCGGCAATTTGCGCGCCAGGCGGGCCCGCAGCTGCGGGAACCGCTCCGCTATCTGCCTGCCGCCACTGACCCGAAGGAGCGTTTCCGTGGTCAGGCGGTATTCGGCTTCGAGAATGCCGAACACCGCCTCGCGCACCGAAGCATCCTCGACCAGGCTGGCGTATTCGCGTGCGACCTCGAGATCGGTTTGCAGCAGGGTCTTTTCGGCCTCATCGACGATCAGGCGGAACAGGCGCGAGTCCTCGAACATGCGTCTCAGCAGCAGCAGGCCGTGCTGCTTGCGAACTTCGATGAACGCCGCGATGCCGCTGCCGACACCGTACCACCCCGGCAGCACGTGACGATTCTGCGACCAGGCGAACACCCACGGAATCGCACGCAGGTCCGCCAGCGTGTTGGCGCCGAAGCGGCGCGCGGGACGCGAGCCAATATTGAGCAGCGCCAGTTCTGCGAGCGGGCTCGCGGCCTGCAGATAGGTGATCAGATCGGGGCGCTGCACCAGCTGGCTGTAGGCCGCGCGCGATGTGCCGGACAGCGCCTCCATGGCATCTTCGAATTCCGCCACCGGAATCAGCGCCTGCTCACTTTCGGATTTGAGCGTGTGCTCGAACACGCTGGTCGCAAGCAGTTCGATCTGGTAGGCCGCAGTGCCACGGTTGGCGTACTTGAAGGATACGACCTCGCCCTGCTCGGTGATCCGAAACTGACCGTTGATCGAACCTGCAGGCTGCGCGGCGATCGCGCGTCCGGTCGGTATGCCGCCGCGGCTGACCGAGCCGCCGCGGCCGTGAAAGAAGGAGATCGGCACATTCAACTCTTTGCCGAGCTTGGTAAGTTTGACCTGGGCCTTGAACAACTCCCAGTTGGAGGCTAGAAAGCCGCCGTCCTTGTTCGAATCGGAATAACCGATCATGACGTCCTGCACGCCGCCCTGCGCGCGAATGCTGCGCTTCACCAGCGGCAGGCTGAAGAGTTCTCGCATGATCATCGGGGCCGCACGCAGGTCCTCGATCGTTTCGAACAGCGGCACGATCGGCAGCGTGCAGGTCTCGACCGCGGCGGCATCGCTGAACAAGCCGCCCTCCTTGGCGAGCAGGTAGATGCCGAGCAGGTCGGCGGAACTGCGCGTCATGCTCAGGATGAATGTACCGAAGGCCTCGCGCTCGAGTTGACCGCGGGTCCCGTGTATCAGTCGAAAGATCCCGAGCGTCTCGGCTGCCTCCGGCGGCAGATTGGACAGCTCGCGCACACTCGCGCGCGGGCGCGCCAGCTCGGCCAGCAGCCAGTCGCGCCACTGCACCGACCTTGGATCGGGCGGCTCGCCCACACCGCCGGTCGCGCGCCACAGCGCCTGCAGCGTCTGCGTCATGCGGGTCGAATTCTCGCGGCAATCGAGCCGTACGGTGCTGAACCGAAAAGTCTCGACCTCGCGGCGAAGCGGCCGCAGCAGCGAGACCGCCAGCTCGGGCGCGCGACACGTGGCCAGCGCCTGCTCGACGATGCGCAGATCCGCGATCAGCTCCTCGGCACCGCGGTAGCCCCCCGCGGCGGCCCCGGCGCCGCCGGCACGCGGTTTGCGCGTCGCAATCATGCTGTCGAGCTTCTGCAGCATGCAGGCCAAAAACTGCCGGAACGGCTCACCGCTGTTGCGCGACGTGATGGAATCGGGATCGCCCGATTGCTGCAGCGCGTGAGCCAGCGCCTCGCGCAGCGTCGCCGGTACGGTTGCCACGCTCTGCGCAATCGAGAGCGCGCCTATCAGTTCGGCGATGCGCGCGCGGTAGCGCATCAGGCTGGCCGCGCGATTGGCCTGCAGTGCCTGGCGGGTGATCTCGTTGGTCACGAACGGATTGCCGTCCCGGTCGCCCCCCATCCAGGCGCCGAATTGAAAGAACGGCTTGATCTCGAATCGCTCGCCGGGGTAACTCTGCTGTAGCGCCGCCTCGAGCTTGTCGAGCAGCGCGGGCACGGACTCGAACAGCGTTTCGTTGAAGAAGTGCAGCCCCCAGGCCACCTCCTGTGCGACTGTCGGCTTTTCGAGCCGCAGCTCGCCGGTGAGCCACAGCAGCTCGATCTCGTTCCTGAGCTTCTGGATCAGCGCCGCGCGCTCGCGCCGCGTCCAGCGCGGCGACTCGAGGTCCATGAGACCGCGATAAATGCGCCGGTGCCGCTCGAGCACGGTCACGCGCTTGGCCTCGGTCGGATGCGCCGTGATCACGGGACGAATGCGCAAGCCTTCGAGAATGGAACGGATCCGTTCGGCCGGAACCCCGGAGCTGGCCGCATCGGCCATGAGTTGCGCAAAGGTGCCGCGAACCCGCTGATAGCCGAGCGAGTTCTCGGCCTCGCGGCGCCGGCGCATCGCCGCGTTCTGCTCGGCGATGCTCAGCAGCTGGAACCACATGCCCTGCGCCTGCAGCGCCCGAGCCAACAGCACCGGCGCGAGTCCCGATCCGCTCGCGGTACCCTGAAGCTGCGGCACGACATCCGGCTCGTGACGCGCGACCACCTCGATCAATAAGTCGAACAGCAGGCCCGATACCTGCGATTCGTAATCGAAATCCCCGGCGTAGGCATTCACGTGACGCGTTTGGCGGACTTGCTGCGCAACACCTCGGCCACCGTCGAACCCAGCTCGGAGGCGCTCGGGGCCACCGTGAGCCCATAGGACTTCATGATTTCCGTCTTCTCGGCGGCGCTGTCGCCGGTCGAGGAGATGATGGCGCCGGCATGGCCCATGCGCCGCCCCTTGGGTGCGGTCAGCCCGGCCACATAGCCGATCACGGGTTTGCTCATGTGATCCTTGACCCACTTGGATGCCTCGGCTTCCTGCGGACCGCCGATCTCGCCGATCATGACCACGGCCTCGGTTTCCGGATCCTGCTCGAACAACATCAGATGATCCAGAAAGGAACTGCCGTTGATCGGGTCACCACCGATGCCAACGCTCGTGGTCTGCCCAATACCGAGCGCATTCATCTGTGCCGCCGCTTCATAGCCGAGTGTTCCCGAACGCGAGACGATACCGACGTTGCCGCGCTTGTAGATATGACCCGGCATGATGCCGAGCATCGCTTTGCCGGCGCTGACGATGCCGGCACAGTTCGGACCCACCACCATGGTGCGTTTGTCCTTCGGATAGCGCATCAGGTAGCGCTTGACGCGCATCATGTCCTGCGCCGGAATGCCATCGGTGATGATACAGACCAGCCGCAGTCCCGCGTCGGCGGCTTCCATGAGCGAGTCGGCCGCGAAGGCCGGCGGCACGAACGCCAGGCTCGTGGTGGCATCGGTGGCACGCACCGCTTCCTTGACGGTGTTGAAGACCGGACGGTCGAGGTGCATCTGTCCGCCCTTGCCCGGCGTGACTCCACCGACCACGCGGGTACCGTAGGCGATCATCTCGCGCGCGTGAAAGGTCGCTTTGTCGCCGGTAAATCCCTGCAGAATGATGGGCGTTTTCTCGTCGATCAGAATGCTCATGGCATGACCCCAGGATGTCTCGGGACGCGCATGCGCGTCAGTGAGCAGCGCGCACCGCGGCCACGGCCTTCTGCGCGGCCTCCGCCAGCGTCGCGGCGCTGATGATCGGCAAGCCGCTGTCGGCGATGATCTTGCGTCCTTCCATTTCATTGGTGCCCGCCAAGCGCACCACCAGCGGCACCTTGATGCCGATCGCATGCACCGCCTGCACCACGCCCTGTGCTACCCAATCGCAGCGGTTGATGCCGGCAAAGATATTCACCAGGATGGCTTTGACCTTGGCATCCGACAACACCAGCTTGAATGCCTTTTCGACCCGCTCGGGCGAGGCGCCGCCGCCGACGTCGAGAAAATTGGCGGGCTCGCCGCCGGCGTATTTGATGGTGTCCATGGTCGCCATGGCGAGGCCGGCACCGTTGATGATGCAGCCGATATCGCCGTCGAGGCCCACGTAGTTGAGATTGTCCTGCGCCGCTTCCGCCTCGCGCGGATCCTCCTGCGACAGGTCGCGCATCTCGGCCACGTCGCGATGACGGAACAGCCCGTTGTCGTCGAAGGACATCTTCGCATCGAGTGCGATCACCCGATCGTCCTTGGTGATCACCAGTGGATTGATCTCGACCATGGTCGCATCGAGCGCCCGAAACGCGCGATATGCCCCCATGATCGCTGCCACTGCCCGACTCACCTGTTTGATGTTGAGCCCGAGACCGAAGGCGATCTCGCGTGCCTGAAATGGTTGCAGACCCACTGCCGGTTCGACCGTGGTCTGCAGGATGGCATCCGGCGAACTCTTGGCGATGTCCTCGATCTCCATGCCGCCCTGGGCGGATGCGATGACTCGCACGCGCTCGGCTTTGCGATCGAGCACGATGCCCAGATATATCTCGCGCTCGAACTTCTCCGCGATCTCGACGTAGACGCGCTGCACGATCTTGCCCTCGGGCCCGGTCTGATGCGTCACCAGCCTGCGGCCGAGCAGCGCCTGCGCCGCCTCGTGCACTTCATGATACGTCTTGCATAACCTGACGCCGCCGGCCTTGCCGCGGGCGCCGGAATGGATCTGCGCCTTGACGGCCCAGTGCCAGCCGCCCAGCTCCGAGGCGGCAAAGGACGCCTGCTCGGGGCTATAGGCGACCGCGCCGCGCTGAATCGGCACGCCATAGCCGGAGAGCAGCTCCTTGGCCTGATATTCGTGGATATCCAATCGATCCTCCTCCCTGTCGTGGCGCGGTGGTCGCGGCGCCGGTCTGCTCTAATTGAGTCGTTTGGCCAATAGCTCGTTGATGTGGGCGTCGAGGCTACCGTACTGGCGCACGATCTGCTCGAGCTCGGCGAGCTGACCGTCAACGAATGCCTGCTCCTTGATGCTGCCGAGGTTGATCGATACGTTCAAGGCCGCAGCGCGAAGCGCGGCGTGCGCGGCCTGGGCGGCGGCGCCGGATTCGCCGACTGCATTGAGATGTCCCCGCTCCACAATGATGGCCGCCAGCGCCAGCACTTCCGCGCTGGCGCGCGCGCAGGCCAGTGGCGCGAGTGTGGCCTGATGCAGCGCCGCCTGAATCGCCGGGCTGCGGGCCGCCTGCTGCTCGGCGGTCGCGCGCGGCAACGCATACGCGGCCATGACGGCATCAAATGCCTTGACATCCTCTTCGATCAGCCAGGTCAATTGCGCCCGCGCCGCCTCCGCGCGCTGGAGGACACCGTTCATCTCGTCCCGCAGCGCGGCCGACGTGCTGTTCTCAATGGTCAGGCGGCACACCATGCTGACCAGCGCGGCCGCCATCGCCCCCATGATCGCGGTGGCGCTGCCGCCGCCCGGGGTCGCGGATGAGCTGGCCAGTGAATCGAGCCAGCTCTGAACCGATTCGTCCTTGATCAAGGCCGCCCCTCCGGTGGCTTCCCGGCGCAGCACGTCGGGCGGAAATGTTCAAGTAGTACAATTCGACCCCCGCATCATAGTAAATTTGAGCGCTGAGCCCCAACGCGCAACAAGACCAAGACCGCTTGGGCTGACTTTCAGAATTTCACAGCAGGCGTTCCTGCGCAGGTTCCAACGCAAATGACAACCGATATCGAGATCGCACAAAAGGCCAAGCTACAGCGGATCAGCCAGGTTGCCAGGAAGCTCGGCATCGACGATCAGCATCTTGACCCCTACGGTCATTACAAGGCGAAAGTCTCGCTGGATTACGTCAGCAGCCTCGCCGCCAAGCCGGACGGCAAGCTGATCTTGGTCACGGCCATCACGCCGACGCCGGCCGGAGAAGGCAAGACCACCACCACCGTCGGTCTCGGCGACGCGCTGAATCTCATCGGCAAGAAGGCCTGCATCTGTCTGCGCGAACCGTCACTGGGCCCGGTGTTCGGCATGAAGGGCGGCGCCGCCGGCGGCGGCTATGCCCAGGTCGTGCCAATGGAGGACATCAACTTGCACTTTACCGGCGATTTCAACGCCATTGCGCTCGCCAACAATCTGCTCGCGGCCCTGATCGACAACCACATTCACCACGGTAACGAGCTCGGTATCGATGTGCGGCGCATTACCTGGAAGCGCGTCGTGGATATGAACGATCGCGCGCTGCGCGAGATCACGGTCGGGCTGGGCGGCCCGGGCAACGGCTACCCGCGCCAGGACGGCTTTGACATCGTGGTCGCCTCCGAGGTCATGGCGATCTTCTGTCTCAGCACCTCGCTCAAGGATCTGAAGGAGCGGCTCGGCAACATCGTCATCGGCTACACCAGCGCACTCAAGCCGATCCAGGCGCGCGACCTGCACGCCCATGGCGCCATGGCGGTATTGCTCAAGGATGCCTTGAAGCCGAACCTCGCGCAGACGCTGGAGAACAATCCGGCGTTCATTCATGGCGGTCCCTTCGCCAATATTGCGCACGGTTGCAACTCCGTACTGGCCACCAAGACGGCCCTCAAGCTCGCCGATTACGTGGTCACGGAGGCTGGTTTCGGCGCCGATCTCGGAGCGGAGAAATTCATCGACATCAAATGCCGCAAATCGGGCCTGCGTCCGAATGCGGTGGTGATCGTCGCCACGCTGCGCGCGCTCAAGTTTCACGGCGGCGTCGATCTCAAATCGCTCAACAACGAGAATCTCGAGGCGCTCACCAAAGGCGTTGCGAATCTCGAGCGTCACGTCAACAACGTGCGCAATTATTACGGGCTGCCGTGCGTGATCGCCATCAACCAATTCACCTTCGACACGCCTGCTGAGATCGATCTGCTGAAGCAGAAGATGGCACGTCACGAGGCTCCCGTGATCGTCTGTCGCCACTGGGCCGAGGGTGGTAAGGGCGCGCAGGATCTGGCGCGTACGGTGGTCGATCTGATCGACAACGTCGCGACCGATTTCCAGTTCGTCTATGAGGAGAAAGCGACGCTGTGGGAGAAAATGACCTCGATCGCCATCAAGATCTATGGCGCCAGCGCGGTCAGCGCGGATTCGAAGATCCACGCGCAGATCAAGAAACTGCAGGACGACGGTTACGGGCACTACCCGATCTGCGTCGCGAAGACCCAATATTCCTTTTCGACCGATCCGCAGCTCAAGGGCGCGCCCTCCGATCACACCATCAACGTGCGCGAGGTGCGGCTTGCCGCGGGCGCCGAATTCATCGTCATGGTCTGCGGCGACGTCATGACCATGCCAGGCTTGCCCAAGGAGCCGTCGGCCAACCGCATTGATCTCGACGACGACGGCAAGGTGGTCGGGCTGTTCTAGCGGACCTGTTCCGGCCTCGGCCGCCGCCGGTCCTGCGTGTGATCGTATTCGACGATCTGACCGGTCAGGCCCTGCGGCTCGGCGCTGATGAACGGTCCCTTGCGGCTCGAGGGTACCGGCTGACGCCGGCTCTTGCGCCACAGATCGTAAACCGTCAGCGC
>Ga0210394_10002942_pt1 | contig 22399 bp, 22 predicted proteins | sample IncBWC12MmetaG_FD_160121 | JGI IMG/M metagenome (GOLD analysis project Ga0210394, IMG submission 160121) | Forest soil microbial communities from Barre Woods Harvard Forest LTER site, Petersham, Massachusetts, United States - Inc-BW-C-12-M | ecosystem: Environmental > Terrestrial > Soil >... | reverse complement strand
AGCCGCAATCGGTGGAATTAACTCGGCGCCGCCGGTCGACGAATAGGTGCGGATCGCGCGGGTATAGGGCGCAATGGCCGCGAGATCGGCGCGAATTTGCTCAGCCGTTGGACGCGGGCCGGAGTCAGGATGCGAGGAGTCTTTGAACGGCGAGTAAGAGATGCTGGCGAGCTGACCGGTGAAATCCGGAGCAGTTCCTACAGGCCTCAGCAAGGCCCATATGCCGGCATGCACGCACGCTACGAGCGCGAGCACGGCAGCGACGGTGCGCATTGACTCTTACCAAACGGGGCGGACGACACGGGCCCGAACCTGCCCCCAGGTTCGACGATGGTCGTAAGGATGAGGCAACCTTGCGAGCGGCAATATTTAAACTAGCGTTCGGCAATGGCGAATTCAAGACAACAAAGTGCGAGCGACTGCAATTCGGCACGTGAACAATTGTTTAGCCGGCGTAGCGACGCTAACGCGTCGTCGTCGAGCTTGGCGCAGCCGCCGCGGGCGCCGGCGCCACTTCGAGGGACGGGTTGATCCAGCAGGCCAGCACCCGCCCGTTCAAGCTGTCGGGGGTCTTCGGATCGATGGTGTTGGAATGCAAAACGAGGCAGCGGAACGCCGCCTGAATATGGCCGCTCGGGCAGCCGAAACGGTCGTAAAGATCGAGATGGCGAAAAGCGGTATCGAGATCGTCGCGCCACAATAGGCTGACCACCCGGCGGCCAAGCCAGACGCATTCCGGATTGCCAGCCGGTCCATTGAGCGCGCGCTGCGTCTCGGCGTATTCGTCGATCTTCTGGGTTTCCTTGGCCGTGTCCTGGCCCGCCGGGGCTTGCTGCTCCGCGGGGTTCGGATTGCTGCTTTGAGCCAAAGCCGGAGAGATGACTGGGCTTGCGGGAACGACGAGCCAGGCGGCAATACACAATCCGCCGACAACGCTGAGCACTCGATACGACATGGTTCCCTTGATTTGCTAGGCGATTTGAGCCGGTAGACGGACGTTTCCTTGAACCATTCCGGCCGTTGGGTCGGCACTTCTTCGACGCTTGTCTGACGCCTTCTTGGCCACCGGATTGAGCCGCTATTGCGGCGGCCGCTCCGAACCAGCCTGCAAGAGAACACCCCAACTGGGTTCGTTTGTCCAGCGCGCGCGGCGACACGCTTGCCGATGCGCCGACGCGCTTGGCATCGCGGTCTAGCAAGGCTAATGCGAAACGATGTTTCGCCCGCGCGACGGAAATTTCTTCAGCGCAGCGCTTGCGCATTTTGCAATCACCGCGCTGGCGATCGGCGCCGTATGGTGGTGGCTCGGCGCGCCGGCTCATCTGCCGCCGTCCCCGCTCGCCAATGGCGGCAAGCTTTATTGCGTTTCGTATGGGCCGTTTCGCGATGGTCAGGATCCGCTCGTCGAGGGTACCCATGTCGATCCGCAACAGATCGACGACGATCTGACCTTGGTGTCTCGCTACACCGATTGCGTCCGCACCTATTCGATCGACAATGGTCAGGATCAAGTGGCCGCGATCGCCCAGCGCCATGGCATGAAGGTGCTGCAAGGAATCTTGCTATCGCCCAAGCCGGACGTAAACCGTCGGCAAATTTCCACCGTCATTGCGCTTGCCAAAAAATATCCCGACGTCATTTTCGCCATCGTCGTCGGCAACGAAGTGCTGTTGCGCGGCGATATGTCGGTCAGCGACCTTGCGGCCACCATCCGCGAGGTGAAGGCGCAGGTATCGCAGCCGGTCACTTATGCCGACGTCTGGGAATACTGGCTGCGCTACAGCGACCTGGCGAACGCGGTCGACTTCGTCACCATCCACATCCTGCCGTATTGGGAGGATTTTCCGCTGCCGGCCTCGCTTGCCGCCGCCCATGTCGATGAGATCCGCAAAAAGGTCGCCGCCGCCATCCCCAACAAGGAGATCGTCGTCGGCGAAGTCGGCTGGCCGAGCGAGGGCCGCATGCGTGAGGGCGCGCGGCCTTCGCGATCGAACCAGGCGCGTGTTATCGAAGAAACCGTGGCCCTTGCACAGCGCGAAAATTTTCGCCTCAACGTCATCGAGGCCTTTGACCAACCGTGGAAACGCCAGCTTGAGGGGGCGACCGGCGGTTACTGGGGGATTTTCGACCGCGACACGCGAGCGCCGAAATTCAGTTTCGACGGCAACGTGTCCGATCATCCGCATTGGCTCCTGCAAGCGTTTGCCGGAATCCTGCTTGCCGCTTTTGTCTTCGCCGGCGCTGGGATCGCCGGCCGCGGCAAAAATGCGCCGCCCTTGCTGTGGCTACGGATCGTAGCTTTGGCGTTCCCGCCCGCAGTCTTGTTCGGATGGACGATCGAACGGTTGCCGATCGATAGTTTCACCGCGGGCGGCTGGCTGCGCGCGCTGGCCTTCGCGCTCACGGCTGCCGCTGCGCCGATCGCCTGCGCGGCCGCCTGCGCAGCGGGCCGCGGATCGCCGACATTTAGCGCAGTGTTCTCCCGCTCGGCCGCTGCGCGCGATGCGTTAAGCCTTGCGCTGGGCTTAAGCCTGATCGCGCTCACCGTGCTGTCGGTGCAAACCGCGCTCGGTCTGGTGTTCGACCCGCGCTACCGCGATATCCCCTTTGCGCCGCAGAGCGCCGCGGTCATACCTTTCTTGATGCTGATGATTTCGCTGCCGCGCAAATCTGAAGTGAGTACTGCCGGCGCGCGCGCAATGGCGGAGACCGTCGCCGCGGGTGTACTCGCGCTGTCGGCCGGTTACATCGCGATCAACGAGACATTCGCAAACTGGCAGGCGATCTGGCTGTGCGCCGGACTTCTCGGCCTTGCGGTCATTCTACGGCGGGCGCGGGACGCGCCAGGCTGAGGATCAACACACCAGCGGCCAGCGCCGAGAGGTCGGCATTGTGCAGCACGATGCCGAAGCCCGCCGCCGCGAGCGCAAGCGACATCAGCACGATCGATGGCCGTATCAGGTTCAGTAAGGCGGCGACCAAGGCGACGCCGCCGAACACATCGTGATTGAAAAAGACGATGGAAAGCCGGAACGTGCCGCACAACCAGGTTTGCAAGCCGGCCTGACAGGCAAGCTCGACGTTCAAATTTTCAATCGCCATGTAGCGGATGTACAGCGCCTCGCCGACCGACAAAAAGGCGACGATCAAGAGCCAATTGGTCTGGCGTGCGGTCGGCAAAAAAAGCGGGCGGCCCATGTGTTCGTCATTCCGGAACGCGGTACCCCGCCTTTGCTCGCTGCGGCGAGCTACGGCAGGCCCGAAATCCTAATCACAGAACCGGCAGAATTGTCACCCGGAAATGACGTCTTTCACCGCAGCGCGAGGCGTTGACCGTCAAACATCGTCGGCTGGCAGAACAGGCCCAAGAGGGAGAGCTGGGCACAAAGCTGCGCCGCCGTTCCGGCCTGTGCGATCGGCCCGGCCACTAGCCGCAGCTCGATCCGGTTGGTGCGCGGGACTTCCTTGACGCTGACGATCGGCTCCAAACCGTCAAAAAGCTGCGGGTGAGCCGTGCGTATCGCCGCCCAACGCGTGCGTAACGCTTGGATGGTCAGGCCACTGCCGATATCGACGCCGAACTCGGTCTGCGCAAGCGCCGGTAACGCCGATTCCACCGATGTTTTGATCGCGCCCGGCGGCGAGGAGGCGACAGCCGCGGCGGGCACTGCCACAGGAGCTACCATGGCAGCCGTCATCGCCGCGGTGGCCGCCACCGATGGTCCATCGTCGGAACGGCGGGTCGTGTCGGCCGCTTTGAGCTGTTGCGTTATCGAGCCCGTGACGTCGTTCATATCGTGCTCGACGGCGGCCAGCCGCGATTTGATCTGTTCGTCGCTGGCCGCGAGCCCGCGCAGCGTCTCAGCAAGGCGCTGCGTCTCGGCCTGGGCGTCAAACTGCTGCGTCGCAACCTGCTTTGGGGGATGGAGAACGAACGCTATCCGCTCCGCGGCGCCCTCGCTGCGGCCTGTGATGACTGCAATCAGCAATGCGCCGGCGGCAACCGCGCCCCAGACCATGACCCGGCGGAGCCCCTGCATTGTGAAAGTCTTCTTCGCAACGGGCCGTTTCGCAACAAGAGGTATCCCAACGAGCGGTTTCCTAACGAGGGGTTCCGCTTTCAGAGCTTCCGCAAGATCGATCATGCTGCGCTCCGGCAGGTTCCAAAACGAACCAGTAAGAAGTCGAATCAGTGCTAAAAATTAGCAGATTCTGTCATTTGGAGCGCCGTTTTGAGCGCTCTGGCCGCAATATGCGGCGTTTGCCATCGCCGAATTCGCGGCTTTCGGCGATCCGGAGGGTCGGCTAAGAGAACGCCGCGGAGGTTGCGATGGAGGCCCGGACGCGTTCTCGGACTTGCCTTGTCATCGTGCTGGCGGCCGGCGAGGGCACGCGCATGTATTCGGCGCGGCCCAAAGTGCTGCACGCGGTTGCCGGTAGGTCGCTCCTTACCCACGTGCTCGATGCGGTCGCCAAATCCGGCGTCACGGCGACCGCCGTCGTCATCGGCCCCGGGCAGGACGAGGTTGCCGCCGAAGCGGGGCGCGTCCTGCCGGGCGCTGCAATTTTCACACAGCGCGAGCGACGCGGAACCGCGCATGCGGCGCTCGCTGCCAAGTCGGCCATCGAACGCGGGGCGGACGATATCCTGATCGTTTATGGCGACACGCCGCTCATTCGGCCGGCAACGCTGTCACGGTTGCGGGCGCCGCTGGCCGGCGGCGCTGCGCTCGCGGTGTTGAGCTTTCGGCCCGCCGATCCGACGGGCTACGGGCGTCTGGTTATGCAGGGCGAGGAGCTTATCGCCATCCGCGAGGAGGCCGATGCGAGCGCAAGCGAACGCGCGATCGCGCTGTGCAACGGCGGGCTCATGGCGCTTGCCGGCAACGGCGCGCTTGCCATCCTGGAGCGGATCGGCGACCACAATCGTAAACGCGAATTCTATCTGACCGATGCGGTCGAGATCGCGCGCGGCATGAAGCTTCGCGCGGTTGCGGTCGAAGTCGAGGAGGACGACGTGCGCGGCATCAACACCAAAAGCCAGCTCGCCGAGGCGGAGACCGTGGCGCAGCAGCGCCTGCGCCGGGCCGCGCTCGACGCTGGCGTCACGCTGATTGCGCCGGAGACGGTGTTTCTCTCTTCCGACACCAAATTCGGCCGCGACGTGGTGGTCGAGCCCTATGTGATCTTCGGCGGGAAAGTGACGGTGGAGGACGGCGCGGTGATTCACTCGTTCTCGCATCTGGTCGGCGCCCATGTCGGCAAAGGCGTCTCGGTCGGGCCGTTCGCCCGGCTGCGGCCGGGCACGCGGCTCGGCGAAGGTTCGCGCATCGGCAATTTCGTCGAGGTCAAGGAGGCGGTGATCGAGGCCGGCGCCAAGGCCAATCACTTGAGCTATATCGGCGATGCTTTCGTCGGCGCCAACGCCAATATCGGCGCCGGCACCATCACCTGCAACTATGACGGGGCCGACAAGCATCGCACCACGATCGGCAAGGATGCGTTCATCGGCTCGAACTCGGCGCTGGTGGCGCCGGTCGAGATCGGGGAGGGCGCCTATGTCGGTACCGGGTCGGTCATTACCGAAAACGTGCCGCCGGACGCCTTGGCGCTGGCGCGCGGCCGCCAAACCATTAAGGAAGGCTGGGCATCGCGCTTGCGCGGATTGAAATCGCTCGGCAGAAAGAAGGCGCCAGTCAGGGAACAGTAATCAGTCGTCAGTAATCAGCCGAAAATGCCAGATTCTGATTGCCGATATCTGATGACTGACCACTGACTACTGGGACCTGACAGGATGTGCGGCATTATCGGAATCATCGGGCAGGAGCCGGCGGCGCCGCAGCTCATCGACGCGCTCAAGCGCCTCGAATATCGCGGCTACGATTCAGCGGGCGTTGCCACGCTGGAAGGCGGCAAGCTCACGCGTCGGCGCGCCGAAGGCAAGCTCAAAAACCTCGAATTAAGGCTGGCGCGCGAGCCGCTCAAGGGAACGATCGGCATCGGCCACACGCGCTGGGCGACGCATGGCCGGCCGACCGAGAATAACGCGCATCCGCACGCCACCGACAAGCTGGCGGTCGTGCATAACGGCATCATCGAAAATTTCAGCGAACTGCGGCGCGAACTCGAAAACAAGGGCGCGAAATTCGCCACCGATACCGATACCGAAGTCATCGCGCATCTTGTCACCGAGGAGATGAAGCGCGGCGCGTCGCCCATCACCGCGGTCAAGGCGGCATTGCCGCGATTGCGCGGCGCCTTCGCACTCGCCTTTCTGTTCGCCGGCGAGGACAATCTCTTGATCGGCGCCCGGCAAGGCTCGCCGCTCGCCATCGGCTTCGGCGACGGCGCGATGTATGTCGGCTCCGATGCGATTGCGCTCGCGCCGTTCACCGACACGGTCAGTTATCTGGAAGACGGCGACTGGGTGATTGTCACGCGCGACGGCGCGGAGATTCATGATCGCGCCGGCGACGTGGTGCATCGCGCGGTGTTGAAATCGCAAGCCTCGGTCTTGCTCATCGATAAGGGCAACCATCGCCATTTCATGGCGAAGGAGATTCACGAGCAGCCCGAGGTCGTCGGCCACACGCTGGCGAACTACCTCGACATGGCGGCCGAGCGCGTGGCGCTGCCTTTTGATTTGCCGTTCGATTTCCGGGCGCTCAACCGGATTTCCATCGCCGCCTGCGGCACCGCCTATTACGCCGGCATGGTGGCGCGCTATTGGTTCGAGCATTTCGCGCATTTGCCGGCCGAGGTCGACATCGCGTCCGAGTTCCGCTACCGCGACGTGCCGCTCGAAGGCGGCAACCTGGCGATCTTTGTCTCGCAATCGGGCGAGACGGCGGACACGCTCGCTTCGCTGCGCTATGCGCGCGCACACCAGCAAAGCGTTCTCTCGATCGTCAACGTGCCGACGTCGAGCATTGCGCGCGAGAGCGACATCGTCATGCCGACGCTGGCCGGGCCGGAAATCGGCGTGGCCTCCACCAAAGCGTTCACCTGTCAGCTGGCGGCTCTCGCCGCGTTGGCGATCGCCGCGGGCCGCGCCCGCGGCGTCATCACCGAGAGCGACGAGAAGGCGCTGGTTCGCGCGCTGATCGAAATACCGCGCCATTTGAACGACGCTTTGGCGCTGGAGCCGCAGATCGAGCAACTGGCGCGGGATCTCGCGAAATGCCGCGACGTGCTTTATCTCGGCCGCGGCACCAGCTTTCCGATCGCGCTCGAAGGCGCGCTGAAGCTCAAGGAGATTTCCTACATTCATGCCGAAGGCTTTGCCGCCGGCGAGCTCAAGCACGGCCCGATCGCGCTCATCGACGAGAACATGCCGGTGATCGTGATCGCGCCGCATGACAAAGTGTTCGAAAAAACAGTTTCGAACATGCAGGAAGTCGCCGCGCGCGGCGGGCGGCTCATCCTGATGACGGACGCCAAGGGCGCAGCCGCGGCCAATGACGGTCAATCCGTTGTGACGCTGACTTTGCCCGCGGTGCATCCGGCGGTGGCGCCGCTCGTTTATGCCGTGCCGGTGCAGCTTTTGGCCTATCACACGGCCGTCATCATGGGCACGGATGTCGATCAGCCGCGCAACCTGGCAAAATCGGTGACGGTGGAATAGGGCCGCGCGTTTCGCGCTCCCGACCGTCTCGCCAGCGGCCGTGCAAATCGTCCCGTCGCCCTATATATTTCGGCAGCCGGCAACCGCGACGGAACCGATGACAAACGACAACATTCAAAACACAGGACTGGGAGCGCCGGTCAAACCCGCGCCCGGCCTCGTGAGCCGGGTTCGCACTTATTTCTTGACCGGACTGATCGTCGCCGGCCCGGTGGCCGTGACCATATGGCTGATCTGGTGGTTCGTGACCTGGGTCGACAATCTGGTGCGGCCGATCATCCCGGTGACGTACCGGCCCGAAACCTACCTGCCGGTAAACATCCCGGGCCTCGGCCTGATTATCGGCTTCATCGCGTTGACCTTGCTCGGTTTCCTCACCGCCAACTTGATCGGCCGCAAGCTCGTCGACTTCGGCGAGAGCCTATTGAGCCGCATGCCGATCGTGCGGCCGATCTACCGCACCGCCAAGCAGATTTTCGAGACCTTGTTCTCTAAATCGGATTCCAGTTTCCGCCGCGTCGGCCTGGTCGAATTTCCCTCGCCCGGCATGTGGTCGCTGGTGTTCATGACGCAATCGCCGAGCGCGGAGATCTCGGAGCGCCTGCCGGCGAGCGAGCACGTCTCGGCGTTCATGCCGTGCACGCCAAATCCGACGACGGGATTTTTCTTTTACGTGCCGCGCCGCGACGTGATCGATCTCGATATCAGCGTCGAACAGGCGATGACATTGATCATGTCCGCCGGCATGGTTCAGCCCGGCGGCGAGCCGCAAAGTAAACTCGCCGCGCTGGCCGAAACCGCCCGTGCCGCGCAGTTGGCGCGCAAGGCGGAGCCGACCGCGGTGACATGAACCTTATTATCGCCGGCTGTGACATCGTATTACGTCGATCGTAACTATGCGGGGCGATGATGACTTTTTGGCAAGCGATCCAATCGGGCTTTAACAACTACGCGAAATTTTCCGGCCGGGCCCGCCCCTCGGAGTTCTGGTACTGGATGCTGTTCACCTTTATCGCAACACTGGTGACCGCAACGCTCGATAACGTTCTGTTTGCGTCGATGACGGCCCTTTCGCCATTCTGCGACACCTTCACCGTGCTCACGATTGTGCCGGGCATCGCCGTATCGATCCGGCGCTTGCACGATACCGATCGCAGCGGTTGGTGGTTTCTATTGTCCTTCGTACCGTTTGTCGGCATCTTCGTGCTCATCGTGTGGTGGGTCAAGCAAGGAACCGCGGGCGACAATAGATTCGGCGCCGATCCCTTCCGAGCCGGCGGCTTCGTCAGCCCGCGTCCAACAATCTGATCGCGTCGTCGCGCGCGAACAGATAGAGCAGGTCGCGCAAGCCTTCGCCGCGCGGCGATTTCAGTTTTGGATCGCGTGTGAGCACAAGCGTCGCGTCGTCGCGCGCCGCCGCGAGAAGCTTGGCGTGAAACTCGAGCCGGGCGATGCGGAAGCCGGGCTCGCCGCTTTGCCGCGTGCCGAGCAGATCGCCTTCGCCGCGCAGCCGCAAATCTTCCTCGGCGATGCGGAAGCCGTCTTCGGTTTCGCGCAAGATCGCCAGCCGTGCTTTCGCGGCCGGGCCGAGCGGCGCTTTGTAAAGCAGAATACAGGTCGAGTGCTCGGCGCCGCGGCCGATGCGGCCGCGCAACTGATGCAGTTGCGCAAGGCCGAAACGTTCGGCGTGCTCGATGACCATGACGCTCGCTTCCGGCACGTCGACGCCGACTTCGATCACAGTCGTGGCGACGAGAAGTCGCGTTTCGCCGTTGGCGAAGCGCTCCATGGCGCTGTCTTTCTCGGCGCCCCGCATGCGGCCATGGACGAGGTCGACCGTGTCGCCGAAACGCTTCTGCAAAGCCGCGTAGCGTTCCTCGGCGGCGGCGAGATCGATGCTTTCGGATTCTTCGACTAGCGGGCATACCCAGTAGACGCGGCGGCCGGCATCGAGCGCGCGCGCCACCGCATCGATCACTTCCGTAAGACGATTCAGCGGCACCGCGCGCGTATCGATCTTCTGCCGGCCGGCGGGCTTTTCGCGCAATTCCGAAATGTCCATGTCGCCGAAATAAGTCAGCACCAGCGTGCGCGGGATCGGCGTCGCCGTGAGCACCAGAAGATCGACCGCCTCGCCCTTGTGCGCCAGCGCGAGCCGCTGGTGCACGCCGAAGCGATGCTGCTCGTCGACCACCGCCAAAGCCAGATCGGCGAACGCCACGTTTTCCTGAAATAGCGCGTGCGTGCCGACGATGAGATCGATATCGCCGGCTGAAAGCGCGGCGAGAATGTCCTCGCGCTCGCGGCCGCGCTCGCGGCCGGTGAGGATCGCGAGGCGGATGCCGGCGGCCCGCGCCAGCGGCGCGATGGTGGCGAAATGCTGACGCGCCAGGATTTCGGTCGGCGCCATGAACGCCGCCTGACGGCCGGCCTCGATCACATGGGCCGCGGCGAGGAGCGCGACCACGGTCTTGCCCGAGCCGACGTCGCCATGGAGCAATCGCAGCATGCGTTGCGGCTGCGCCAGATCGGCGACGATGTCGGCGACCGCGCGGGCTTGCGACGGCGTCAGCGAATAGGGCAGCGCCGCGACGATACGGGCGCGAAGCCGGCCCTCGGCTGAGCTGCCGCGGCCGGCGCGGGTGCGCATATGCGCGCGCAACAGCGCGAGCGCGAGCTGGCTCGCCAGCAATTCGTCATAAGCGAGCCGCGACCAGGCCGCGCTGTCCGGCTTGATATCGTCGGGCGTCGCCGGACGATGCACGCTGCGCAGCGCGTCGGCAAAACTCGGATAGTCGTTACGCTTGCGCCATTCCGCATCCTGCCATTCCGGCAGGGCCGGCAGGCGCTCCAGCGCAAGGTCCATGGCTTTACGTATTTGGTTCGGGTGCAGCCCCTCGGTGAGCGGATAAACCGGGTCGAGCAACGGCAGCCGCGCAAATCCCGCCGCGTCGACCACGCGGTCGGGATGCACCATTTGCAAATGGCCGTCGTAGAACGTCGCGGTGCCCGACACGTAGCGGAGCTCGCCCTTGGGAAATTGCTTTTCCAGATAGTCCTTGCGCGCGTTGAAATAGGTGATCATCAGCGTGTTGGTGTCGTCAAAGGTGTCGATATTGTAGGGCGCGCGCGGCCGGTTCGGCGGCGGCGGCCGGTGCCCGTCGACGGTGACCGCGACCGTCACGATGGTGTCGGGCTTCACGTCGGAAAGCTTCGGCTGGTTGCGCCGGTCGACGAAACCGGTCGGCAGGTGAAACAACAGATCGATGACGCGCGGCCGTTCGCCGTCGCGGCCGATCAGACGGCCGAACAGCTTTTCGAGGTTCGGCCCGATGCCGGGGAGCGCCGACAGCGAAGCGAACAGCGGATTGAGGACCGGCGGGCGCATGCGTGGTTTATAGCGTAGAGCCGTCATCCTGAGGTGGCCGCCAACGGGTCCGGCCCGAAGTGGCCGGCCCGATGACAAGCTCCGCGGCCCTCGAAGGACACGGCCGAGGGGTCACGGGCCGTCGCCCTTCGAGGCTCGCTTCGCTCGCGCCTCAGGGTGACGGGAAACGGCTGACATCTGGCGCGTCGCCCTCTATATACCGCACGCCCGGCCGCGTCCGGGCTTTTGGCGTTTGGCCGAGCTTTGGCAACACGACGATGACGCAACGATCGAGCCATGGACTGGATGTGCGCCGGCGACGGTTGTTGTTCCGGGCGTGGCGGCGCGGCGTGCGCGAGATGGATTTGATCGTCGGCCGTTTCGCCGACGCTTTTATCGACAAATTCGACGAGACTTCGCTCGACGATTTCGAGCGGCTGATCGAAGTGCCCAATGCCGAGCTTTATGCCTGGGTGGCCGGCGATGAAACGGCGCCGGCAAACCACGACACCGCCGTGCTGCGGCAGCTGATCGGCTTTCATAGGCTGGCGGGGCAGGGGCCAATGGGCCAATGACGGCGCCGTTTCCCCATGCTTTGCCGCATCCTTTGCTGAAATCGCCCGGCGAGCGGCTTTCGCCCGGGCGGCCGCTGACGCTTGGCGGCATTGCCGACGGCGCCGAAGGATTGATCGTCGCCGACCTTGCCCGCGCGATCGCGTCCGGCGCCAAGCCGCCGGCGATTTCGCTTGCGGTGGTCTGCCGCGACGGCCCGCGCATGGCGATCCTCTCCCGCGCGCTCGGCTTTTTCGCCCCCGACATCGAGGTTTTGGAATTCCCGGCCTGGGATTGCCTGCCCTACGACCGCGTCTCGCCGCACGCCGCCGTGGTAGCGGCGCGCATGATGACGCTCGCGCGCCTCGCGCGTGTAAAGGGCCGCGAGCATCCGGCCGTGCTTCTCACCACCGTCAACGCCGTACTGCAGCGGGTGCCGGCGCGCGAGCTGATCGCCAAGCAGTCGCTATCGGCGGCGCCGGGCAACATGCTGCCGATGGCCGGCATCATCCAATGGCTTGATCTCAACGGATTTAACCGCGCGGCGACTGTTAGAGAGTCAGGTGATTACGCAGTACGCGGGGGGATCGTCGATCTGTTCGCGCCCGGCATGGCTGAGCCGGTGCGGCTCGATTTTTTCGGCGACACATTGGAATCGATCAGGAGCTTCGATCCGGAAACCCAGCGCACCACCGTCGAGCTTCGCACGCTCGATCTCGTTCCCATGGCGGAGTTTCAGCTCACGAGTGACACCATCCGGCTGTTCCGCACCGGATATGTCGCGGCCTTCGGCGCGGCGGCACCCGACGACGTGCTCTATGAAGCCGTGAGCGAGGGCCGCCGCCATGCCGGCATGGAGCATTGGCTGCCGCTGTTCCACCAGCGCATGGCGACGCTGTTCGATTATATCGAGGCAAGCCCCATCGCGATCGAGCCGTTGGCGGAGGAAGCCGCCCACGAACGCCTCGCCCAGATCGCCGACTATTACGAGGCGCGCAAGGAGGCGCTCGATCAGTCGGGCGGCGGCGCGCCTTATAAGCCCTTGCCGCCGGACCGGCTCTATCTCGCCGAGGGCGAATGGCGCGCGCGGCTCGACAAATCCGCGCTGGCGCTCCTGACGCAGTTCAACGCGCCGGAGCAGGCAAACGTCATCGAGGTCGGCGCCCATGCCGGCCATAACTTCACCGCCGAGCGCGCAACCCCCGGCGCCAATGTGTTCGAAGCGGTGACCAAACACGTCAATGCGCTGCAAGCTGCCGGCAAGCGCGCGCTCGTCGCGCTCTGGAGCGAAGGCTCGCGGGAACGAATGTCGCATGTGCTGGCCGAGCACGGCCTTGCCAATCTGACGCCCGTGGCGTCGTGGCCGCAGGCGCTCGCGCTGCCGCGCCACCAGATCGCACTCGTCGTGCTCGGCATCGAATCCGGCTTCGAGACCGCCGATGTCGCGCTGATCACCGAGCAGGATATTTTGGGCGAGCGGCTGGTGCGCACGCGGCGGCAATCAAAGCGCGCCGACAATTTCATCGCCGAGGTGACGAGCCTTGCCGCCGGCGATCTCGTCGTCCATGTCGATCACGGCATCGGCCGCTTCATCGGGCTGCGCGCCATCGAGGCGGCGGGCGCGCCGCACGATTGCCTCGAAATCCACTATGCCGGCGGCGACAAGCTGTTCCTGCCGGTCGAGAACATCGAGCTTCTGTCGCGCTACGGCTCGGAGGAGGCCGGTGCCGAGCTCGATAGGCTCGGCGGGGCGGCGTGGCAGACGCGCAAGGCGCGGATGAAAAACCGCATCCGCGAAATCGCCGGCGAACTGATCAAAGTCGCCGCCGAGCGGCAGCTGCGCGAGGCGCCGCGGCTTGCGGTCGGCGCCGGGCTTTACGACGAGTTCTGCGCCGGATTCCCCTACGAGGAGACCGACGACCAGGAAGCAGCCATCGCCGCCGTGCTCAACGATCTTGCTTCCGGCCGGCCGATGGATCGGCTCATTTGCGGCGACGTCGGCTTCGGCAAGACGGAGGTGGCATTACGCGCCGCTTTCATCGCCGCCATGAACGGCAAGCAGGTCGCGGTCGTCGTGCCGACGACGCTCCTCTCGCGCCAGCATTTCAAAACTTTTTCCGACCGCCTCAAGGGCTACCCGGTCCACGTCGCGCAAGCATCGCGTCTCGTCTCGGCGAAAGACCTGGCCGACGTCAAGAAAGGCATCGCCGAGGGCACGGTCGATATCGTCATCGGCACCCACGCGCTGCTCGGCAAGGCGATCAAGTTCAAGGATCTCGGCCTGATCGTCGTCGACGAGGAGCAGCATTTCGGCGTCGCGCACAAGGAAAAGCTCAAGCAGCTGCGCGCCGAGGTGCATGTGCTCACGCTCACTGCGACGCCGATCCCGCGCACCTTGCAGCTTGCTTTGTCCGGCGTGCGCGAAATGTCGATCATCGCCACGCCGCCGGTCGATCGGCTTGCCGTGCGCACCTTCGTCTCGCCGTTCGATCCGGTCATGGTGCGCGAGGCACTGCTGCGCGAGCGCTATCGCGGCGGCCAGGCGTTTTATGTCTGCCCGCGCATCGAGGACTTAGCCGACGCCAAAACCTTCCTCGACAAGACCGTGCCCGAAGTGCGCGTCGCGGTGGCGCACGGCCAGATTGCCGCCACCCTCCTCGAAGACATCATGTCGGCCTTTTACGACGGCAAGTTCGACGTGCTGCTGTCGACCACGATCATCGAATCCGGCCTCGACATTCCGACCGCGAATACGCTGATCGTGCACCGCGCCGACATGTTCGGGCTGTCGCAAATCTATCAGCTGCGCGGCCGCGTCGGCCGCGCCAAGCTGCGCGCCTATGCGCTGTTGACGCTGCCCGCCGGGCGCAAAATCACGGCGCAGGCCGAGCGCCGGCTGAAAGTTCTGCAATCGCTCGACACGCTCGGCGCCGGCTTCCAGCTCGCTTCCCACGATCTAGACATCCGCGGCGCCGGCAATCTTTTGGGCGACGAGCAGTCCGGCCATATCAAGGAAGTCGGCTTCGAGCTTTACCAGCAGATGCTGGAAGAAGCGGTGCTGTCGATGAAGGCCGGCATCACGGCGCCCACAGCCGACCGCTGGTCGCCGCAAATCACCATCGGCACGCCGGTGCTGATCCCGGAAGCTTATGTCACCGACCTGCCGGTGCGGCTCGCGCTCTACCGCCGCCTCGCCGAGATCGAGGACGAGCGCGACATCGAGGCGTTCGGCGCCGAGCTGGTCGACCGCTTCGGCAAATTGCCGGAAGAGGTCGAGCATCTGTTGCAAATCGTCGCCATCAAGTCGCTGTGCCGGCGCGCCAATGTCGAGCGCATCGAAGTCGGCCCCAAAGGCGCGGTGTTGTCGCTCCGCGACAACATTTTCTCCAATCCCGACGGCCTGATCGCTTTTATCGCCAAACACCCGGTCGGCGCGCGGGTGCGGCCGGATATGAAAGTGGTGTTCTTCGACGAGTGGGAGACGGCGGAGGCGCGGCTCAAAGGCGCGACGGACATTTTGCGCACGCTGGTCGGGATTGCGGAGAAGGGGAAGAAGGCGGCGTAGCTGTTATTCGGAGCGCGCCGAAGGCGCGAGCCCGGAGGTTGCTGGACTACCGATGGGACGTCACGACGATGCCAGACTTCAAAGCTGATACGATCGCCAAGCTCAGGGCGATGAGCCTTGATGAAGTGATCGATTACACGGCTACCCAACAAGCTGACCATTGGACTCATTCCGCTGGTATGGCGGAAATTGCTCGCCGCCAAACAGAGTGGCAGATAAAAGCTGCGCAGGCTCAGGTTGAAGCGGCAGAAGCGGAGAAAGACGCGGCGCGCGCTGCAACGGTGGCAGCAAAAGCTGAAAGCGATGCAGCTAAAGCAGCGATTGACACAGCAGCGGCGACAAAAAAGAACGCACAATACATGCTATGGTCGGTAGTGGCTGCCGCGGTTTCAGCTCTGGCATCGCTAGCTTCAACGGCGATCGCCGTTTTTGCTCATCACTAAAAGCGTAGCCCGGATGAGCGAAGCGACATCCGGGGGCTGCTTCTCGGGGGCGCTATCCCGCACTGCTTCGGTTTCCTTGAAGGAAGCTACCTGAGTTTTAACAACGTCACTGTCGAGTTCGAGATTTGGAATTCGCCGCGCCAGTTGATTGACCAGCTTGATGAGGTCACCTTCACTGTCGTCCATATTCATGAACTGGTAGAAGGGACCAGCGCTGACGCGATTTAATGGCACACCCAACGCCACGCCGATGACCGGGGTGCCGAGTTGACCTTTAGCAACCCCAGCTTCGAAAAGTATCCAAGGTCTATCAAGGCTTCGTTCAGTAAAGAGGCACACAACGTCCGAAGTAGATTGAAGCTGGGTCATCAATCTTTTGTACCATTCCTCTCCAAAGTCGATTCCCTCAGTTCCTTTCTTATCTGACGAGCGAAACGTTTTGATCATTCCGGCGCTGACGCTTTTGAGCAATTTACTGAACGCTTCTGCGAGTTCCGCGTCGCGCGCATCATGACTAATAAATACGAGGGGGTGTGACGCTATTGAAGGTAATAGCTCGTTCTCAGATGGAGCCTTGGATTTTTCAGATTCGGCCATCAATCGTCTCCCTCAGTAAAATTGAGTTTAGCCTCCTAGGGGTAAATTGCAATCACGAGTTGCTGAACTTGATCGGACAATGGCCGTCGGCAAGGTTCCAAACAAGCAAGCGTAGCCCGGATGAGCGAAGCGATATCCGGGGTCTGACTCTCCGTGTACGCTATCCCGCATGTCGCTTCGCTTGTGCGGGCTACATTGGACGGCGTTTACCGGCATCCGCGCACTACCGCTCGCCAAATCCTAACGTGCCACCGACAACGTCACCCGCCCAATCTTCCGGCAACACTCCCCGTCGCACATAAAGATGAAACGACGAGTGCGGCCAGTCACGAACCCGCCGCACCAGGCGATGCTTCACGGGATTGTAGTGAATGTAGTCCACATGCCGAGCGAAATCGTCATCGTCGCGGATTGTATGTTCCCAATAGCGCCGTTGCCAAAGCGCAAGTTCGCCATTGGCGTGGCGCTTGAGGTTCGTGCCAGAATCGAGCAAACGAGTACTGAAGTGTCCTTTGATGCGTCGCCACCGGGCAGGAAAGTCGGCGTCGTCCGCAGGCAATGTCAGGATCGCGTGCAGGTGGTCCGGTAAGACTACAATGGCATCGATCGCAAATGGCCGCTCCTGCCGGGTCACGCGAAAGGCCGCGCGAAGCGCGGCGACGTGATCGACAAGAGCCGTTGAGCGCCGATCCGCCAGCGTCAACGTAAAGAAGAATTTTCCGCCTTCGATGCGATTGCGCCGGTATCTCACCATGGCGGCATGATACCCCGGATATCGCTTCGCTCATCCGGGCTACGAAAAATATGGCCACCGCCGCCTTACCGCCGAAATCCACCTATCGCTGGCTCGTTCTGGGCGCGGCGACTTTTGCGCAGGCTTCCGCGTCGTTCGCCATGCTGGGCGTTGCCGCGCTCGCCGGCTTCCTGCAACAGGATTTCAAGCTCTCCGCCGCCGAGACCGGCTTGCTGATCACGGCGAGCTATGCCGCGCCCACGTTTTCTCTGCTGTTCGTCGGAGATCTGCTCGACCGCAAGAGCGAACGGCTGATCATCGGCGTCGGTGCGGCGATCGGCGGTGCCGCGCTCCTGCTCGCAGCGACGAGCGGCAATTTCAAGGTGCTGTTGCTTTGGCTATTTGTCGTCGGGCTCGGTTACAGCACGACGCAACCCGGTGGTAGCAAATCGGTTTCGGCCTGGTTTCACGGCGACCGGCTCGGCCTCGCCATGGGCATTCGCCAGGCCGGCCTGCCGTTCGGCGGCGCGGTCGCGGCGGCGATCTTGCCGGCAGTCGCGGCGACGTGGAGCTGGCGCGCCGCGTTTGTCACCGGCGCCGCGGCCGCACTCGGCGGTGGCCTCGCGTTCGCGTTGATCTATCGTCCGCCGCCCGAAGCCGCCGATGCCGGCGCCAAGCGCTCGGCCTTGACCTTCGCGGCGGTTGCCGGATTGCTGCGTCAGTCCTGGATGCGCAACGCGATGGCGTCAGGCCTCGCGCTGGTGAGCGCGCAATACGGCATCCTCACCTGGCTGATGCTTTATCTGCGCGACCACGCGCATATTCCGCTCACCCACGGCGCTTTCTTTCTGGCGCTGGCGCAAGCGGCGGGCGTCGCCGGCCGCATCGGTCTCGCAGCGTGGAGCGACCGCACGCCCGGCGCGCGCTTTCGCCTGCTGACCGCAAGCATGATTGCGGTTGCCGGCGGTGTTTTGCTTCTTGTATTCGTTCCGCCGCAAACGCCGGAGCCGGCGCTGGCCGTGCTTGCCGCCTGGCTCGGTTTCTTCGGGCTCGGCTGGTACGGGCCATGGGTCGCCTATCTCGCCGAAACGGCGCCGGCGGACAAAGTCGGGCTCACGCTCGGCGCCGCTATGGCGATCAATCAGCTCGGCATCATCGGCGCGCCGCCGTTACTCGGCCTCGTTCACGACGTGAGCGGCGGCTATACCGCGCTCTGGGGCTGCGTCGTCGCAGCGCTCGCGGTGGCGTACGGACTGACGGCTCGTCACCACCGTCCCCGGACTTGATCCGGGGACGGTGGTGACGAGGAAGGGCGTCGCTGTTTGACGTTGCGGCTTGCAAAATTCGCGCGCATTCGCGCCGCGGGAATGAGGACGCATGCCTGTTCTCCGTCTTGCCGTTCTTGGGTTGCAAGTACGTCATAAAAGTTCTGTAGGTTGTATATACGTGTCATCAGCGCGGGCTCGTGCGCGTCGCGCGTCGTTCCAATGCGAAAGTTGGGAACATGGCCAAACAAGCCAATTTGTTCGAGCTTTCCGGTGACGGAATTCAGATCACCTACTCAACGACGAGTTTGATCGGGAAACCGCAATTCAACTACCACGACGCTACGCGGGCGCTGACCTTCATGGGCGATCAGATTCAGGTCGTCCAGAGCGGCCTCGGCACGCTGGTGAGCGTCGTCATCCACCAAACCATCGATGCCGGATCGACGACATTCACGCTCCTCTTGCCGCGCGTGAGTTTGAATCTCGTGGATCTCGCCAATATCAGCACGTCCGGCATTACCGCTTTGCATAAAATGTCGATCGTGGGCCCGCCCAACGGCCAGACCGATTTCTACACGGTGCATCCGCTTCACGGCACGGCGGCTTACGTCGTATTTTAGGTGCAAGTGCGATCCGTCTGACGATCAAACAAACGCGGGGAGGAAAGAAAGAATGAGAAAATTTGTTGCTGCCGGCCTGTGCTCTTTGGCCATGATCACGACGGCGCTGGCGGATGAGCCGATCAAGGTCACGGGCTGCGCCGCGAAAGGCGTCGAAGCAGGCTGTCTTCTGCTGCGGACGGTCACCGGCAAAACCTACAACATCACGGCGGCGAAGCCTGCGCCGACGCCCGGCACCTACGGTGAAGTCGCCGGCACGCTCAAGAGCGGAGCGATTACGACCTGCATGCAGGGCGCCGTTATCGATCCCGCGACATGGACCCAGAAGGGCAAGCTTTGTCCGAAAGAGACTGCGCCGAAATAACAGCTATTGAAATTTGCATCGCCTTTTAAGGAGCGGGTGGCATGCCAAAATTGCTCAAGCCAACCTTCAAAGCTTGGATCGATACGATGCCGCCGGCGCCGCCCAGGCTGATCGTGACCGGTGAGCTGGAAGTTCCGACGTCGGGCTGGACGGCCACGCTCGGGCTCAAGAATCCTCAAGGCTTCAATCAGAAGATTTTGATGCTCGAAGTGACCGCCCAGGCGCCGCAAGGCAATGTCAGCCAGATCGTGCAGCAGCTTCCGCTGCGCTACCAGCAGCCGGCTGCGCCCGGCTCGATTACGCAGGTGACCGTGCTCTACGGCAGCGATTCCGTGACGGCGAAGGTCGAAATAGTCAACTGATCCGCGGCCACGCCGCCGGCGCCGAAGGCTTACGCCCGCAATCTTGAATGCCGTCCCGACGTGCGCTCGACGGCGCTGGCGAGATATTCCGGCGATTGCGCCCCGGTGACGATGACAGTGCCGCCGAACACGAAGCGGGGCAGCGGACCTGGAGTTCTTTACCGGGCCCTGTGCGAAGGGACGCGCCGGTCCATATTCATCGTGATGCCGCATCCCGTGTCCATATCGTTCCGTGTGGGTGTGGTTGGCTCGTTCATCGGATCAATAATTCTCCCAGCAAGGACCGATGATCTACCCGCATGTCGCCTCGCTCATGCGGGCTACGCTTACTTGGCCTTGGCGAGGGCGCCCACAAGGGGCGCCCCTACGGCCGACAATACGAGAATGCCGTGGCCGGGCCCGTTGGCTCGGCGCGCCCGGTGGCTGACGCGCTATTTCTTCGCGATTTTGCCAAGCCCCTTGCGCAGATCGTCGGCATTCATGACCGGCACGAGCTCGGTTGCGGCGTCCAGATTGAGAAACAGCGGCTCGACGGCCTCGATCACCTCCGACGGCTCCGACAGTTCAAAGAAAATCATGCCGCCGCGCTTGCCATCCATTGGCGCGAAATAAGCCGCCTCCGGTTTCAATTTGCTCATGATCGCTTCCATCGTGCGCCCGAGCGAGCCGTCGTTGACGGCCGCATTCGACTTCTCCACCGGCAGCGTGAATTTGAGCATCATGCGCATCATCGTCTCCCTTGTGCTGAAAATAATTCTTGCACCGGCAAGATAAGCGCCGAGTGCGACACTCAAGCTACCCCGCAATATGTCGCGTGGGGGCATCGGGGGGCATCGGGTGGCGCCGTAGGGGCGGCCCTTGTGGCCGGCCGCGAGCCGCACGTCCCAATACGCAGCGGGTTTTCCCGATCGAATTCCCAGCGCAACGGGTTTTCTCCGATGTAACGGCGAGTGCGGGCTAAGTCCGGCTCGTCCCGAACGATGTGTTCGTAGCCCGTCGGATGGCTTGAGCTCTTGCGAAACCCATCACCGAACCTCGTCGCTCCATGATGGGTATCGCGGAGCCTGTCATCGGGCGGCGCTTCGCGCCGACCCGTTGGCTCCACCCATCCCACCAACTTCACTCCGTTGTCAGGAGGGTCCCGGATCGGCGGTCGTTGTTCTGGATTCCTCGGCCCCTCTGTTGCGCAGTTCTACGTCTTGTGTCAAATTATGTGTGGAGGCACACACATGGCGACAAATCTCTCGATCGATCCGGACCTCATCGACCGCGCGCTCGAAGTGAGCGGCGAGCGCACCAAAAAAGCCGCTGTCACCAAGGCGCTGCAGGAATTTATCGCGCGCCGGCGCCAGAAGCGGCTGCTCGATCTGATGGGCAAGCTCGAATGGGACGCCTCTTACGACTATAAGGCAGAGCGGGCGCGCGATTGAGCCTGTTCGTCGATACCAGCGTGTGGTCGCTGGCGCTGCGGCGGGATAGACCGGCCGAAGCCGCGCCGGTGCGCGCGTTAATGCGCGCGATCGAGTCCGGCGAGACGTTGTTGACGACGGGACTGGTGCTGCAAGAGCTGCTTCAGGGTTTTGCAGGACCGAAAGCCCGCACGCAGATCCTGGACCGCTTTGCCGCGGTGCCGCTGCTCGTGCCGGACCGCGAGGATCACATCGCCGCGGCGGGGTTGCGCAACGTTTGCCGTCGTGCGGGCGTTCAGACCGGAACGATCGATGCTCTCTTGGCGCAGCTCTGCATCCGTCACGACCTGACGATGCTGTCGACGGACGATGACTTCAGGCGCATCGCCGGCCATAGCGCTTTGAAGCTGTGGGGCGAGGGCAATTGAGGAGAAGCGCAGTCCGGCAATCGGCCTCGGCCAAAAGCTCCTGCGACCTTCCGCCCCGTGCAAAACCCCAAAATTTCCTTATTTCCGGCATGACCGCGTCTCAAACGATCGTTTGAATTTCAATCAGGCGTTTGAGATCGCGCCTCAAAGCGCGCAAGCGGCGGATCAAGAGGTACACCATGTTGGCAATGCAGAATTTGTTGCGGCCGGTCAGCAGCCCGCTCACGGTCGGGCCGGCCTGCCCGAACTGCGGGCGATCGATGCATCTGGCGCGCATCGCGCCGCGAACCGAGGGCCTTTCGGATGTGCGCATCTATCGCTGCGGCGAATGCGGCGTGTCGCTGACCGAAGCGGCCGACGACAGCACGGCGGCGTATCGCGGATAAACGCACGGGTCCGGCTGTCAACCGAAGGACTACGGCGCCTCTCGCGTCGAGGCGGCCGCTTCGGACGGCGGCGCGAACAGCGCGGCGTAGGCCTCGGCCATGGCCGCCGACAGCGAATAATTCCGGGTCTGATTGCAGGGCGAGCAGAGAAATACAGTGCGCCGCATCTCCGGGGCGTTCGGATGCGGCAGCGCCGTCACATAGACCATGGCGACGCGGCATTTGGGGCAGGGCGCCGACATGTCTTTGGCTCCCTCCGGGGCAAGCTGCGGCGAGAGCTTTTGCGCCAGATCTTCGCTGGCCAAGCCTGCGGTCACTAGGTCTTCGGTCATAGGCGGTGTCGCCTGAGCATTTCGGTTATTTTGGCCTCATATCATTGAGGTTTGGTTGATTCCGGCGCGCACTTCCTGGGTGCAGTGCAACAAAATATCACTTGTTCGGAGACTATCTCTTGACAATCGTCCTTCGTTCAGTTACATTCGGTGACGAATCAAATCTCGCCCTAAGGGACGCCGTCCGGGTGATGCCGGGCGGCAGGGGCGGGTGCGGTGCCCGCGGGCGAAGCCTCATCAGCTTCGCTCCCGGGCGGTCCGGGCATCATGCCTGCCGGCACTATGACCGGCGTGCGGGGTGCGTCGCTGGAAGTGGGAAGGCCGTCGGCGGAGTGACCCCCGCCCCTTG
>Ga0210394_10002941_pt1 | contig 22399 bp, 18 predicted proteins | sample IncBWC12MmetaG_FD_160121 | JGI IMG/M metagenome (GOLD analysis project Ga0210394, IMG submission 160121) | Forest soil microbial communities from Barre Woods Harvard Forest LTER site, Petersham, Massachusetts, United States - Inc-BW-C-12-M | ecosystem: Environmental > Terrestrial > Soil >... | reverse complement strand
CGTGGTGGCGATGCTCGCGCTTCTTCTCGCGACTCTCAACGTAAATGTCGCGGCCAACCTCGTCTCGCCGTCCAACGATTTCTCGAATCTCGCGCCGCGCCTCATCAGCTTTCGCACCGGCGGGCTGATCGCGTGTGTCGTCGGCGTGGCCGTTTTTCAACCCTGGAAGCTGCTAGCCAATTACAGCAACTATATTTTCAACTGGCTCGTGGGATATTCCGGATTCCTGGGGCCGATCGCGGGCGTGATGATTTGCGATTATTTTCTCGTGCGCAAGAAAATTATTCTGGTCGAGGATTTGTACCAGCGCCGTGGCTTCTATGAATTTTCCAATGGCATCAACTGGCGGGCCATGGCGGCGCTGGCCGCGGGCGCGGGAATTGCCTTCGTCGGTCTCGTCGTTCCGCCGCTGCGCAAGCTGTACGATTACGCGTGGTTCGTGGGCTTCGCCACTAGCTTCGCCGTGTATTGGGTCATGATGCGATCAGTTGGGACGAACAACCGGGAGTGAGGCCCCTCAATCATTCCCGTGCGCTGAGAACTGTTTCCTTTCTCCCTCGCATAATTTGCAACGGCGCGGCTCGCGCACGATCGCCGAATCTCGCGGAAAAATCAGCCCGAGCACCCAGTCTCCGGCGACCTGCAGTTGTTTCTTCACGCCGACAAGTTTGTACAAGTGCACCGCGTTCCAAAACAGCCATGCGAAATAGCCGCTGACCTGAATCCCCGCGATCTTCACGACCGCGTAATTCATTCCAAGCGAAACGAGCATGCCCTTGGACGCGTATTGATACGACTCGAGCGCCTCGCCGCGCCACAGATGCGCGATATTGCGAGCGGCGACGCGTCCCTGCTCGATGGCCACCGGCGCGACGCGTGGCGCTTCCATCGCGTTCGTCGCCGCGGCCGAATCCCCGATGACAAATATCTCCGGGTGATTCTCAAGCTGCAACTGCGCGTTCACGACAGCGCGGCCGATCCGGTCGTGGGGCCCGGGAAGCGACTCGATCAATTCGGAAGCGCGCACTCCCGCCGTCCAGATGATCGTGTCCGCTACAAGCGTTTCGTTTCCATTGATCTCGACCGCGCCTTCGAGAACGCTCGTGACGCGCGTCAAGGTTCGCACTTCAATCCCGCTCACCTGCAGCCGCTTGCGAGCGTGCTCGGCAAGCTTCGGTCCGATCCCTCCCAGCACATCCGGCGCGGCTTCGAGGACGATCAGGCGAATCTCGGAAGCGTCGATCCCTCGATATTTCCGCGCCGCGTAGCGGAACAGAAAATCGCGCATCTCGGTGACCAGCTCAATGCCCGTGTACCCGCCACCAACCACCACAAACGTCAGCATCGCGCGCCGCGCCGCCGCATCTTCGGTATGATCGGCATGCTCGCACAGATCGATGATCCGCTCGCGCAGCTCCACCGCCTGCTGCAGCGATTTGTAGTCCCAGGAGTTCTCCTGTGCCCCGGGTGTGTTGAAAAATTCTGTGCGCGAGCCAGGCGCCAGAACAAGCGCGTCATAGTCGATCGATTCTGAATCGAGAATCACGCGCCGGTTGGCCGCGTCCACCGCGCGCACCGCTTCCCTGCGAAAGCGGAACTTCCGTCCTCCGCGGATTTCACGCACCGCCTGGACGATATGCCGTGGGTCGGTGTAGCTCGACGCAATTTGAGGGAGGAGCGGCGTGAAGAGCAGGTAATTCTGGTCGCTGAGAAGAAGAAGTTCGACGTCAGGGTCGCGGCGAAACAGGCCGTCGAGGTCCGCGACGGCCTCCAAACCGCCAAACCCTGCACCGACCACGACGACGCGCTTCATAACAGTTCCAATTTAATTTGACCCAACGCAATCCGACACCTTTTGGATGCCCGGGAGACTCGTAAAGACGCCACTACTTTTTGTCATTCCGAGCGGAGCGAGGAATCTCTCTTCGGTTTAGACGTCAGAACAGAGAGATTCCTCGCTCCGCTCGGAATGACAAAAGCATGAAAACGCGTTCAGTGTGAAAACATCGCGACAGTATGCTACTGGGCCATCCGACTCACGCGCATCTTCCAGCTCTCGAACGGCGTTCCCGTGTCGATCTGCTTCATCGTGATGCACTGATCCACGGGACAAACGAGCGCGCAGAGATTGCAGCCCACGCACTCGTCGTCGATGATGCGCGGAACGTGCACGCCCATCCCGCTCGGATTCTTCTTGCCGTTCCCGGCCACGGTGTACGGCTCGATGCACTGATGCGCGCCGTCCTCGCAGGCGACATAGCAGAGCTGGCAACCAATGCAAAGATCGTGGCGGATGTCGGCAATGATTTTGTAGTTTAGATCGAGGTCGCCCCAATCCTTCACGTTCGGCACGGCGCGCCCGCGAAAGTCCGCGATGGTGCGGAATCCGTGATCGTCCATGTACGCCGAAAGGCCGTCGATCATGTCCTCTACAATCCGGAATCCGTAATGCATCGCCGCCGTGCACACCTGCGTGACGGACGCGCCCAGCGCGATATGTTCGGCGGCGTCGTTCCAGTATCCGATCCCTCCGATCCCCGCGACGGGAATTTTCACCGCCTTCGCGACGCTCGAGAGGAGGTGCAGCGCGATCGGCTTCAGCGCCGGCCCGCAATACCCGCCGTGCGAGGATTTTCCGCCCACGTTGGGCTTCGGTGAAAACGTTTCGAGGTCCACGCCGATAATCGAATTGAGCGTATTGATCAGGCTGACAGCGTCCGCGCCGCCTTTTTCCGCCGCTAGTGCGACGCGCGTGATGTCCGTAACGTTTGGTGTGAGCTTCACGATCACCGGCGTTTTCGCGGCTTCCTTCACCCAACCCGTGATCATTTCCGTGTACTCGGGCACTTGCCCCACCGACGAACCCATCCCCCGCTCGCTCATTCCGTGCGGGCATCCGAAATTCAGCTCGAGCGCATCCGCCCCTGCGCCCTCGACGCGGCGCACCATCTCGTGCCAGCTCTCGCGTTTCGACTCGACCATCAGCGATGCGATCACCAGATTTTTCGCATAGCGCTTCTTCACTTCCCCGATTTCGCGGACATTCACTTCGGTGGGACGGTCGCTGATCAGCTCGATGTTGGTGAAGCCCATCATCTTCGAGCCGTTGTAGTCCACCGCCCCATAGCGCGACGACGTGTTGACGATCGGCTCCCCGATCGTTTTCCAGACCGCGCCTCCCCAACCGGCGTCAAACGCGCGCATGATCTGTCCGGCGGTATTCGTCGGCGGGCCCGACGCAAGCCAGAACGGATTCGGCGATTCAATCCCGCAAAAATTCACTCTCAGATCAGCCATACGCCACCTCGTGAAAACCGTTTGGAACCACGGATGCACACAGATACGCGCGGATAAAAGAAAAAGCCGTTAGGATGCGGACCCTTCACTTCCATCTCATTCATTTGCATTTCTCCGCATCCGTGTGCATTTCCATCGTGCGCTAATTCTCCTTGCGGTGCGAAACGGCCGCCGCGCCCGGAAGCCATGCTTCGATTCCGCGTGCTGCGGCCATGCCTTCCGCAACCGCGTCGACGACTTCTCTGCCGCCATTCACGCAATCGCCGCCCGCAAAGTATTTCGGATTGCCGGTGCGGTGCGCCGCGTCGACGACAACGGTTCCGTTCTTCCGAACCTCTATGCCCGGGACCGCGCGCAGAAAATCCGTCGCCTGCTTCTGGCCGACGGCGCGCACAACCATGTCGACATCGATCTTGAACGCGCTGTTGGGAATCGTCTCGGGAGAGCGCTTGCCGCGATCGTCGGGCTCGCCGAGACGCGTGCGCACGCACTCGAGACCCGTCACCACTCCTCCCGAACCCAGGATACGCACCGGTTGCGTCTGCCACAAAAATGTCACGCCGTCGCTCTTCGCGAGATCATATTCGTAGCGGAACGCTGGCATTTCCTGCTCGCTCCGCCTATAAATCAAATACACCGCCTCCGCGCCAAGCCGCCGCGCCGCCGTCACCACATCAATCGCCGTATTTCCTGCGCCGATGCAGGCAATGCGCCGCCCAATCGCAACCTGCGAAAACGGTTGCGACTTCGTCGGCTCAATGAACTCCAGCGCGCCGCACACGCCTTCAAGATCTTCGCCCGGAATATCCATGGCGCAGGTTTCGCCGAGCCCGATGCCAACGAAAATCGCGTCGAAATCCTTTTCGAGCTGAGCGAAGCTCAGGTCCTTTCCAATCTCTACCTTCTGCCGAAATTCCACGCCCAGCGATTTCACCATTTCCACTTCGCGCAGCGAATCGGCGACGCGTGTCTTGTATGCCGCAATGCCGTAGGTGTTCAGCCCTCCGGAGAGCTCCCGCCGGTCAAAGATGGTCACGCCATATCCGAGCCGCGCCAGATGCGCGGCGCATGCGAGTGATGCAGGGCCAGCACCGATGCAGGCGACCCTACGCCCGTTCGGTGTTCCCGCGTGAAACAGCCGAATGTTCCGGTCCAGCACATGATCCACCGCGAATCGCTGCAGCCGCCCGATCTCAATCGCCTGCTCGCCTTTTTCGAGCATGACACAAGCGCCTTCGCACAGCACTTCCGTCGGGCAAACACGCCCGCAGCTCTGGCCGAGGATATTCGCATCGAGAATGACGCGCGCCGCCCCACGTGTATTGCCCGTCATAATCCGCTTGATAAATCCCGGCACATCGATCCGCGTGGGGCACGCCTGTGTACAAGGCGCGTCAAAGCAGTACAGGCACCGCGCCGCTTCGATGGCCGCCTGGCGAGGGTTCAGCGGTGGGGTGATGTCTGCAAAATTGTGTTCGTACTTTTCCGGAGACAGCTTCGGTGCAGTTTCACGAAGAGGCATGCGCCCACCTCAAGACGTTCCTAAGCCCTGAAACACGCAACCCGGTGGACCCACATTTCCACCGGGCATCAAGGCCGAATTTCCAGCGCCATTCTAGCACTGAGGGATATGCGCAATCTTCGGCAAATTCACGGCGTTGTCGGCAAGAACCGCATCCTGAGCGCCGCTGGCGGATGGGGCGGCAGCAAGCCATCGTACAGAATCGGCTCGCTTTACCCGTCCGGGCAGGGTTTGTTCTTTCGCGACACGGTGCCTCCCTTCCCCTAGTGGGATCGCGTTGCCCGTGCGATCCTTAGTTTCAAAGGGAGACACACCTGTGCAGAGTTCTCACAAGTCGCAAGGTAAGTCTGCGTCGGCAAGCGCCGAGCGGCGTGTAAATCCGCGCCACGCCTTTGTCGCTACCACCGAGATCACTGACTCGGCGCATGCCTTGCGGCTCTCAGGCCGGGTCACCGAAATCGGCCGCCAAGGTTGCTTTATTGATGTCGTGCATCCGCTGCCTGTGGGGACGATGCTGAAATTGCGAATCACATGCGATCAAGGGTTGTTCGAAACACGGGCGAAGATTCTCTACGTGCAGCAAGGAATCGGGATGGGCGTGGTGTTCGTCGAAACACCCGAGGACCAGTTGAAGACACTTGAAAAGTGGCTCGTCGACCTTCCGCCGGATGGTACGGTCTAGAATCATTCACCAGCAGGGTTGGGCCTGACGAGCGATCCGCGAGGAGTATGCAACGTTGGGTCCGATTTCCCGATCATTTACCCTGCTTCAGTTCAATCCTTCCATGGTGTACAGCTCATCCAGGCTTCGGTCGTACTGAATTGAAAAGGATTTTCCGTCCGGCGTGATCGATGTCGGAAATACCTCCACCGCCCCTGCAGGATCGGTGGGGACGATCTTCTTCCAAAGCTCCCGACGACCACCCGACACTTCGATGCGCCAAATGCCACTCTGGGGCCCCAGCTTGTAGTTGCTTACGTAGAGGTACTTCCCATCCGGGCTCCAAACCATCGGTTCATCATCGTCCGCGACACCTCGCAAGGGTGTGCATTGGCCCGTGTCGATCTGGCATACACTCCATGCGTTGGTCTGCTGGTTTCGCGCGGCGAATTCCTTGCCGTCGGGCGAAGTGGCAACGCGCAGATCCACATTGAAACCTTCGGGACTGACCGGCCGCATCGCCCCGCCGCCAATGGCCTGAATGTAGAAGCGCGTGGCATGGCCTGGCTCATTCCCCGCGATAAGAATTTCCTGGGAACTCGGCATCCAACCGACCCCGGCATAGTTCTCGATGTTCGGATTGGTCCAGTGGCGGGCTTCCCCAGGGCCAGTCGGCAGCATCTCGATTTCAGGAGGGTTTTTTTCAAGTAGTGCCAGCGCCCATGCCCCATCCGAAGAGAGCCCGATGGAAGCGCCGTCCCCCAAGCGGATGACTGGAGATCCGTCTGTGTTGCGGAGGCAAACTGTGTAAAAGCCTTTGGACTCGGCTGCTCCGTCACAGAACAGGATCCGCTTTCCGTCATCGGACAGCGAAGGAGCAAACGAATTGTCCAGCCAGGAGAGGTCGCGCTCGGGCGCGCCATCAATGCTCGCCGTCACGGAATATTTGAAATCGTTGCGGGAGATCAGAAATCGGCCGTCGGGAGTGATGTCAAAGACGCGCGTTCCTCCCGGCCCGGCGAAAACTTCGCGCGTATTGCCGGAAAGGGATGCCGCGTGCAAGCTCAATGTGGCGGTGCCGACCGCGGAGGAGAACCACACTTCATCGCCTTTTGGTCCCCACGCGAGCCCCTGCTCCGCTTCCCACCCGTCCGACAAGACTTTCGAGTTCACGCCGGGCGACACGACCATCACGCTACCCCGGTCATCCCCTTGAACCGGATGGAACAGAAATGCCACGCTCTTGCCGTCGCGGGAAACGCGCGGCTCCGTGATCGCTCCCGTCGTCTCGAAGATCGTTTTGCCGAGCGGATATTCCAAGCGGTATTTCCCCGAAACTACGTGGACCACGGCAAGCGACTGGCCGTCCGGGGACCAGTCGGCGGCCGTCACATTCTGGACGATTTCTCGAGGCGCGCCACCGCTCAGCGGCATGATGGACAGAGTGCCCAGATACTCATAATGATCGACCGGCTTGGCGTTCGTCAGCATGGCCAGCTGGCTCGCCGAGCTGATGGAAAGCAGCAGGCTTTGCTTAACGTCCATGGCGCGGGATTCGGGAAATTGATCGTTGGCCACGTAGATTTGCAGCGGGTTGTCGTCCCAGGCGGCGCTGTACACGATGGTCTTGCCGTCCGGAGCGAGCCGGGCAGCGTAGATGGCGCCGCGGCGATAAGTGATCTGATGGAATGTGGGACTGGGACGCGGAGGATTCATCCCGCTGCGAGCTAGCCAACCTGCGGCCAGCGCAACTGGCACCAATCCTGCGAAAGCGGCGGTGCGCCAGCGCCCGCTTCGGAGCGTGGGCGCCGGAATGGCGGCGGATTTCGATGTGCCCGAAAGCGCTTCGATGGCGAAACCCAGGTCCGAAGCGGACTGGAAGCGCTGCGACGGTTCCTTCTCCAGGCACCGGTGCACAATTCGTTCGAGGCCCGGCGCGACGGCCGGATTCGTCCCGGTCAGCTCCGGCGGTTCCTCCCGCAAGATCGCCGTCATCGTTTCGGCGGTTGTGTCGCGCTTGAAAGCGCGCTTGCCGCTCAGCATCTCGTACAGAATTGCGCCCAGCGAAAAAAGATCGGAGCGGTGGTCGGCCGGCAGGCCGCGCACCTGCTCGGGAGACATGTACCCGACCGTGCCCATCACCAGGCCAGGCTCGGTGAGGACATCGGGCATCGTGGCGCCATTCATCGTCGCATCCAGGTGCGCCGCGGGCGACACGTTCTGCTTCGCCAGGCCAAAATCCAAAATCTTCACGCGGCCGTCTTTGGTGCAGAAAACATTTTCCGGCTTCAGGTCGCGATGAATGATTCCCCGGCTGTGCGCCGCGGCGAGCCCCTCCGAAATTTGCTGCGCGTAATCGAGGGCTTTGCGAACCGGCATCGCGCCATCGTTCAGCTGCTCGCGCAACGTTCGCCCTTCGAGCAATTCCGTAACGATGTAGGGGATTCCGTCCTGCGTGCCGATGTCGTGCACCGCGAGGATATTCGGATGATTCAGCGCCGCAACGGCGCGCGCCTCTTGCTCGAAGCGGCGCAGCCGATCCGCATCGCTTGCGAAGGATGCCGGCATGACCTTGATCGCCACGTCGCGGCCCAGGCGCGTGTCGCGGGCGCGATACACTTCGCCCATTCCGCCGGCGCCCAGCGTCGCCTGGATCGCGTATGGACCGAGTTTCGTTCCGGCAGTAAGAGTCATGGGCGATGCGGATTATAGCCTCATTTCGTTTGCAAGCTACAACGACAAGGCGCCATCGGCACGGCTTGATCCGCGTTGACGGCATGGCCTAAGATGCACCCCTGCCTTCCGCTTGGGAGGGTCTGGGGGACCGACTGATGGCGTTCGACACGATGATTCGCAACGGCACGATCGTCACCGCGACGGATACGTATGCGGCCGACGTCGGCATCTCCAACGGGCAGATTTCAGCCATTGGCAAGAACCTCCCGATCGAAAACGCCACGAAGCTGATCGACGCAACCGGGTGCATCGTCATTCCCGGCGGCATTGATGTGCACACGCACCTCGACATGCCTTTTGGCGGCACAACAAGCGCAGACGATTTCGAGACCGGCACGCGCGCCGCGGCTTTTGGCGGCACGACCACGCTGATCGACTTCGCAATTCAGTACAAGGGGCAGACGCTGCGCCACGCCTTCGACGCCTGGATGAAGAAGGCCGAAGGGAAGGCCGTCGCCGACTACGCCTTCCACTGCATCATCACCGAGCTCGGGGACGCGCACATGGAGGAAATGGGCGCGCTCGTGCGCGAAGGCGTCTCCTCGTTCAAGCTGTTTATGGCTTACCCAGGCGTCTTCATGCTGGATGACGCGACGATCTTCAAAGCCATGCTGCAGGCCGCGAAGCACGGCGGCATGATCTGCATGCACGCGGAAAACGGAGGCGCGATTGACGTCCTCGTGCAGCGCGCCCTGGCCGAGGGAAAAACCGCGCCGAAATATCACGCCCTCACCCGCCCGACCACCGCGGAGGGCGAAGCCACCGCGCGCGCGATCGCGCTCGCCGAAATGGCCGGCGCGCCGGTGTACATCGTGCATCTTTCATGCAATGACGCGCTCGAAAAAGTGCGCGAGGCGCGCGATCGCGGCCTCCCCGCCTATGCGGAGACGTGCCCGCAATACCTGCATCTCTCGCTCGAAAATATGGACGCGCCGGGGTTCGAGGGCGCGAAATACGTTTTCACGCCGCCGCTGCGCGAAAAATGGAACCAGGAAAAACTGTGGCAGGGACTCGCGCGCGACACACTGCAAGTCGTTTCGACCGATCATTGCCCCTTCTGCTTCAAGGAACAAAAAGAACTGGGCAAAAACGATTTCACGAAAATTCCCAATGGCGGGCCTGGCGTCGAACATCGCCTGAGCCTGATTTATTCGGGCGGGGTGCACGGCGGAAAATTCTCGGCCAACCGGTTCGTGCAGCTCGTGTCCACCGCTCCCGCAAAGCTATTCGGATTGTATCCGCGCAAGGGAACGATAGCTGCGGGCTCGGACGCGGACATCGTGATCTTCGATCCCAACGCCGAGCAAATCATCAGCGCAAAAACGCATCACATGCGGGTGGACTATTCCATGTTCGAGGGCATGCGCGTGAAGGGCATGACGAAAACAGTGCTATCCCGCGGGCGCGTCATCATCGACAACGGAACTTTCACCGGAAAGCCCGGCGCGGGAGAATTCCTCCGGCGCAAGACGTACTCGGGCGCCGGCTAGTCGGTTTTCTCGCAAGATTGCGCAATCCTTTCGGAATAGGAGCATCAAAACGCCGGCACTACGATGTGTGACCTTCATCACTAGGGACAAACTCCCCAGACGTAGTGTTTCCCCCTTTTACTGTCAATCCGTAAGAAGTTTGACACCAGATCGGCTCGATCGGATATCATGAAACCACTCGCCCTCTAGACTTGAGTCTACCGGTCGCCTGACACCGTCCGGGTCATCAGCGGGTTCGATGGGTTTGTGCAGGATGAAAGAAATGAATTTCAGATTTTATTCCAGGTCGTTGTTTTTCTTGATCGCGGTATTCGGGGTTACCAGGGTACGCGCGCAATCTGACCCTGCGCAGGGCGCCGCAATGGCTCCTGTGCCCGCCACGGGCCAGAAGATCATCATCAAAGATCCCGAATATTTGAAGCTCCTCGATCCCCCCAAGGACAGCGCTTACTTTCGGACCTACAGCAAATCGTACCGGGATGCATTTGCCGAAATTAATTCCAAGTTCACCGACGTGACCGACACCAGCGCTCGCGACCAGGCCCGCAAGGACGAATGGGAGCGGGTACTGAAAACCGACGGCGACAAATTCCAATACGAAGCGGACACGACTTTCCGCGACGCCAAAATTTCCTACGCACAGAGTCACCGCGACGCCTGGCTCGCGATCGGGCCGGTTTACTATGACTCGAATAACGGCGTTCTGCGGGCCAAGGGCTTCACGAACTCGCCGATCGTCGCCAACGTGCGCGTCCCGATGACTCCCACCGATCTGCAAAGGCTTTACGACAAGTATCACACCTTGTTGGCTGATGAGATCGACCGGCGGGCGCACGAGTACGTGGCCAAAGCGGGACCGGGTTCAAACTGCGCGAGAAATTCGGACTGGTGTTACAAGTACACCTACCAGGATATTGAAGAGAACATGAAAGCCAACAGGATCGTCGCCGTCGGCCAGGGCGATTTCGAGGCCGGCAGAATCGACCGCCTGTTTCTCGCGGACTACGACACCGAAATGGTCGTCCTCGATCTGGGCGCGGCAAATTCGGACCTCACCAACATCGCGTGGAGATTTGCTCCCGGGCCTGCGCCCGCGAAGCCCGCCGAGCCTGCGCCCGTTGAAGCGCTGTCCGCAGCGGCACCGACGGCGAGTGCCGCCCCGTCCGCGCGAGTCGCGGCGGCTCCGGCGGAAACACCTGTCCAGAACGTGCAAAACGACGCAGGCAAAAATGCCACCGGCGAAACCGCGGCAGCGGCCGCGCCCTCCGCAGCGGCCGCGCCCTCGAAGCCCGCTGCCCCGCCAATCGTCGTCCCGGCCAACGTAACCGCGGCTTCCATCGTCACGCAGACGAGCCCCGCTTATCCGCGTGAAGCGCGCGCGAAGCTTATTCAGGGCGAAGTGCTTCTTCGCGCCATCATCGACAAAGACGGAAAAGTCGCCGAAGTCCATGTGTTGTCGGGAGACGATTTGCTCGCGCAAGCGGCTCTCGAGGCTGTGCGCCAGTGGCGCTACAAGCCGATGCTGGTGGACGGCGAGGCCCGCCAAGTCGATACGACCATCACGGTAACATTTTCGTTGAAGAATTGATTTTCGATCTTCCGCGGCGCCAGCGTCCCGCCGGTGCCTTTGCTGCAGCGTTGACTACTGGCGAAAGACTCCGTAAATCCAGGGAATTCCTACCGCCCCCTTCTGGGCTTGGATCACGATGTCATCGCCCTTCTGGAAGCGATCGAAATCGTTCTGATCGACGGCAATGTGTTCAAAGCGCCGTCCCATTCGCCAGGACGTGACGATCAGGCGCCGGCTACGCGGGAACGCGCCCGTCGCCACTTTTCCCACCACGGTCGCAGGGACGCGAATTGGGCCCGATGTGTCCAGCTTTCCATTCAAAAAAAGCAAGCCCGCGAAAATCCACGGCACGGGAATCATGCCGAAGTAAATTCGTTTCATGACTTCGACTTCCTCGTGTTTGCGGGCGCGGTAGTCGATCCAATAACCGAGCGCGAGCGAGCAGAAAAATACGACACCGCCGAAGATCAGGATGGAATCGAGTTCGAGGGCGGGAAAAACCTGGCCGGCGGCCACGAACACGATGATGCCCACCAGAAAAAACGCCGTGCGCCGCACCAGCCGCTGCCGCACCACGAGCTCGGCCGCGGCGGAAGTCAGGCCGCACGAGGGGCACTGATCGCTCAGGCGCTCGGCGCCGCAATCGAGGCAGTGGGTCATGCCGGGGCCAAACTCACCAGAAGCTTTTCGAGTTGCGCCTTGCCATCATCTTCCAGAACTTCGTACCTGACGGCAAAGCCGGAGTTCGGCTCGACGCGCACGACCGTGCAATCGAGATCCAGGGCGGGATTTACGATGAGACGCGCGCGAAACGCCGCGCCAATCCAAAGCGGAGGAGACAGCTCGACGAAAAGGCCTGAGACGCAGATGTCGCGCACCATGCCGGTCAAAACAGCCGCGCCCCACTCGATCTCGATGTTCACCCGAAGTTTTTTACGCGGATAATCGCGCCGCTCGACCCCCGCGGGCGTTTCTTCCAGTGGTTGGGTCGTCATGGCATGCCCCCAAGCAGGATGCTATGTGCCGTGCGCCGGAGTGTCAAGACGCGGATCGCACCGAAGGAACGTGTATTCCTCGATCCTCGCCGTCCACGTTGCGAGAAATGGTTTTCGGAGGGCCGAGCTTCAGCTCGGCCGTATCCGCGCTTCCGTTGTGGGCTTCAGCCCCTGAAGCTTCAGGCGTTAAAATCTCGGGCCAGCGAGGTCGCTCGTCTCCCCGTCATCGGCCTAACTTGTCTTTGAGCTCTTTCCGCAGAAGCGTGCGAATACTTTCTCGGAGGCGCGTCAGACCGAGCAAATCCTCGATCTCGCGCCGAGGCAGGCCGTGCGCAAGAACCGGCGCGCCATCCAAAGGCAAATGCTGGTGACGCAGCAACGCCACTCGGACGTTGACGAGCTTCGACCACTTCGCGTGTCTCGCCACCGTGCCGAGAATCCGCGCGGGAACTGCCTCTTTCGCCAGAACTTTCAGCAATTGCGATTCCGTCAGAAACGAATTGTCCAGCGCGACGCGCGCCACTTGTTCCGGGCCGGCGGCGACGAGTCCCGCCGCGACGCGCGCCGATCCGCGGCGCGCCAGCATAAGCTTTTGCCCGAGCGGCAGCTGCGGCAATTGCGTCAGGACGCGTTCATCCGCCAGCCGCCGCAGCTCCATAGGTGACGCCGGCAGCAGGCTGATGCGCACGAGGTCCATCAAGTGGAGCTCGCGCAGGAGGCGCATGGCGATCAAGCGCGGCGTGCGCGGATGCGACGCAAGGCCCAGCCGGACACGGTAGATCGCGCGCCATTCGTTGCGCTTGCTGATTTCCTCGAGCAGCAAGCCGGAAAGATCTTTCCTCTCGAGCAAGAGGCACACGTGGGTTTCGTCGAACGCGGGATTTTCGATCAACGCGCGGAGCAAATCTTCAGTCGCCGAAGTGACGAGTTCAGGAAAGGCTTCGCGAGCGACGGTTCGCGCGGCTTGGGCGTCAGCGCTGTCTTCAGGCGCCATGGGACGCGGACTGCGAGGAGGATTCGGAAAGCCGCGCAGCCATCCGCGCCGCACCCACTGCAGGAGAGATTTCCGCGCGCGACACGCGCGCTCGCGGACCGGCGCTCGCCAGCGCGGCATCAACCAGCACGTCAAGGATCGGGCTGCGGCCGAAGACGCCACCGCACTTCACGAGCGGAAATTGTTGGTACCTCATTCCGAGGCGGCTAATCACGGCAGCGGCCAAATGTCCCAGGCTGATCGCCGACGATGACAAAATTTCTTTCGCGACCGCGTCATCCTTATCCGCCGCTTCCGCAACGACAGGAAATAATTTAGGGAAAACTTCGTCCGGAACTCTCATGGTTTGCAGAACTAAATCATCCCACCCCGGACAACTTAGAGCGCCGGAAATCATCTTGGTCAACAGCGTGGACGGCGCATCCGAATCGCGGGCTCGAGCCACGGCGGAAACGGCCCTGCGCCCAATTTCAAATGCGCTGCCTTCATCGCCAATCCAAGGTCCGTAGCCGCCGGCGCGCGCAGTTTCCCCGGCAGCGTTGCGCCCATACGCAACCGATCCGGTTCCTGCGATCAACACGACGCCCGGGCCGGAGCCCGCGGCCGCCTCGAGCGCGACTTCAAAATCGGTGACGACCTGAGTTACGGAGGCCGGAAACTCATGCGAGAGGAAAACCATCACGCGGCTGACCACGCTCCGCCGGGCCGCGCCTGCCAGGCCCGCGCAGACGCTCGTCACGTCTGCCGGCCGAATCTTTGCCGCCGCGAGCGCTTGCGCGGCAGCTTCGCGCAGCGAGGCAAGTGCCAGCTCGTATCCGGAGCGCAAAGGATTCGCGGGGCCGCCGCGCCCTTCGCCGACGATGGCGCGATTCGCGTCGAGCAAGACGCAATCTGTCTTGGTTCCACCGCCGTCAAATCCTAGAAAGTAGGTCATGGTGTTTCGCGGTCCGTCGATCCTCGCGGGATCGCTCGCGGCATTGCTTGACGCTTCCCTGCGGCGCACCTATGATCGCGACGCCCTCAACATGCGCCTGACCTCGCTGGACCTTGCCGTCATCGCCGTCTATCTCGCGGGCATCACTCTGTTCGGCGTCGCGTTTCGACGAGGGCAACACAGCGTCCGCGATTATTTTCTGGGCGGACGCAGCGCGCCGTGGTGGGCGCTGGCCCTCTCGATTGTCGCGACGGAAACGTCGACGCTCACCATTGTCGGCACGCCGGCGCTCGCTTTCGCAGGAAATCTCACGTTTCTGCAATTCGTGCTTGGATATTTGATCGGCCGCGTGGCGATCGTGATGCTGTTTCTTCCCCACTACTTCCGCGGCGAATATTATACCGCGTACCAAATGATGGAGAAGCGGTTCGGCGCGAAAGTGAAGGCGGTGGCGGCGTCCACGTTCCTCGTCACGCGTGTTCTCGCCGAAGGGGTGCGCGTTGCCGCGATCGCGCTCGTGGTCACGGCGGCGCTGGGCACTGGGCAGCGCGCGTCCATCCTGCTGATCATGGGGCTCGTTCTCATTTACACGTTTGAGGGCGGCATGAAGGCCGTGATCTGGACGGATGTTGCGCAGTTCGTCCTTTATTTTTTCGGATCGCTCGCCGCGTTTTTTCTGCTGCTTCACCGCATTCCGGGCGGGTGGAGTTCGGTCGTCGCCGCGGCTGCACCTGCGCAGAAATTTCGTTTCCTCGATGTTTCTTTTAGCTTTACGAACCCCGCGAAGCTTTTCACGTTTTGGTCGGGCGTGGTCGGCGGCACGTTCTTCACGATGGGCAGCCACGGAACGGATCAGACGATCGTGCAACGGCTGCTCGCCGCGCGATCCGAACGCGACAGCAAACTTGCGTTGCTCGCGAGCGGCGTCGTCATCTTTGTGCAATTCGTCGTGTTCCTGGTGCTCGGCGTCATGCTTTACGCCTGGCATGGCGCGCCGGCGGTCGTCGCGGGCCGCAGCTACGATTCGGTGTTCCCCGATTTCATTGTGAGTGCCATGCCGAGCGGGGCGCGCGGAGCGCTCCTTGCCTCGATTCTTGCGGTTGCCATGTCCAACGCCAGCGGCTCGCTTAACTCCCTGGCTGCGTCGAGCATGGTTGATTTTAAGCATCTCCGTGGATTGCGTGAATTGGAAAATGATCCAAAGCGGCTGCTGAGCCGTTCGCGATGGATGACGCTTGTCTGGGGAATCGCGCTTGCTGCTCTGGCCACGATTCAGTGGGGACCCATGCTCGAAGCGGGATTGACGATTGCCGCCATCACGCTTGGGAGCTTGCTCGGGCTTTTTCTGCTGACATTTCTATTTTCGCGCGCGACGGCGGCGGGAGTGCTCATCGGGATGTTCGCCGGACTCGCAGCAATTCTCTACGCCCGATTTCGCACGCCGCTGCTGTGGACGTGGTACGTTCCGCTCAGCGCGGGAATTACCTTTGGCGTCGGCGCGTTGATCAGCGTGGCAACCGGGTCCCGCGCGACAGCAGAAAACCAAGATAATCAATTGCAATGAACGCCGGCCAAAAACTCGATCTCGTGCGCGGCCTTGGCAAATGGTCCTCGGCCGCGATTGTGGTCGGCACGATGGTCGGAACGGGAATTTTCCTGAAGCCCGCGGAGATGGCGGCCGATGCGGGATCGCTGTCCATCGTTCTGGCCGCATGGATTGCCGGCGGGGTGCTTTCTCTTTTTGGCGCGCTCGCCTTTGCGGAACTGGGCGCCTCGATTCCCGAGGCCGGCGGCGAATACGCGTACTTGCGGCGCGCGTTCGGACCTGTGTGGGGATTCTTGTTTGGCTGGATGCATTCCATCGTCGGCCGACCCGCTTCGATGTCGTCCATCGCTGCCGGGCTGCTCCGCTTCTGCGCTTTTCTCTTGCCTGCGATTGCCGCGCCAATTTTTACAGCGCGCATTCCAGTGCCGCTCTCTCACAAGCCATACGTTTTCGTCTTCACCTGGGCGCAACCCGGAGCTGTCACGGCGATCGGCCTCTTTGCATTCATCAATTTTCTCGGAGTACGCGCGGGTGGCCGGGTGCAGGTGGTCCTGACCGCGACCAAAATCGCGGCCGTCGTTGCCATTATTTTTGTCGGGCTGGTGCTCGTGCGCCCCGGCGGGGCAGGTTTTCATCCCCTGCTTCCCTCGGGCTCCGGTGCAGCCATTCTTACGGGATTTTTCGGCGCGCTCGCAGCGGCACTGTGGGCCTATGACGGCTGGGAAGACTTGAACCTCGTGGGATCGGAAGTTGAGAACCCGCAACGAAATATTCCGCGCGCGCTCATCCTGGGCGTTCTCTTCTGTTCCGCGATTTTCATTCTCTTCAGTCTTGCCACGCATTCGGCGCTTCCATTCAGCGCTGTCGCGCAATCGCGGTCCGTGGCATCGGATGTCGTCGCGCGCTTCTCGGGACGTGGTGCGGCGCGATGGGTCACGCTTGCGCTGGCGATATCCGCCATCGGTACACTGAACTCCTCGATTCTTTCCGGCGCACGTGTGCCTTACGCGATGGCGCGCGACAGAATTTTCTTTCGAGCGACCGCGGGAATTCATGCGCGCTTTCGAACGCCTGGCGGCGCCCTTCTGTTCGAATTCGCTCTCGCGAGCATTCTGGCACTGACCGGAACGTTCGAAGAACTGACTTCCCTCTTTGTTTTCGCGTCCTGGATTTTTTATGCCCTCGCGGTGGCCGCGATGATCCGATTGCGCCGCACCGAACCCGAACTGGAGCGGCCATATCGCTGCTGGGGGTATCCTTGGGTGCCGGTGGCGTTTCTGGCAGGCGCAGCGGCGCTGACGGTAACGTTGTGGCTGGCGCGTCCCGTTCGTTCGTCTATCGGCCTCGTATTGATCTTGTCCGGTCTGATTTTTTACCGGCACTGGCAGAAAAAGCTCGCCGCGCAATCGTAATTCGTTCGAACGACACGGTGGCGCGCGTCTCGCCGGCGGTTTCGAACTCTGAGAGCGGTAAGAAACCGTCGGCAAGATGCCGGCGCCACTCAGGAGCGGCACCGCCTAAAACTACGCGCTGGCAGAAGCGACTCGTGCAAATAACGTTGTAACATCCACCACTGGGACGCGGACTTGATTCGCCCAATGAATCACGTTTGCGAGAATCGCCAATCCAGCGACCAGCCGCGGCCCAGGCCTGGAAAAATATGCTGAAGCCTCGACGACAAACACCCGACCATCTCTCACAGCCGGCAAATCGTTCCAGCCACCGGGCAGCGGCAAATTGCGAAACTCTTCCTTTGCCGACGCCAGGCTGTATCCGCACGGCATGATCACGATCACATCGGGCCGCGCCGCCAGGACGGTTTCCCACTCCACGCGAAAGGACGGCGTTCCGGTGCGGCCCAGAACGTCAATTCCGCCCGCGCGCTCCACCATTTCCGGTATCCAGTGGCCCGCGACATACGGCGGATCGAGCCATTCGAGGCACAGCACGCGCGGACGTTCGAGACCGGCGGCCGCTCGCTCGATTTCAGCGACGCTTCGGTCAAATTCAGCGACGAGAGCTTGCGCTTGCGCCGCGCGGCCGGTCGCCTCTCCCACCGCGCGAATGTCCGCGCACACATCCGCGAGTGAGTGAGGATTGAGCGTCACGACTGGCGGCTGGCGCTCGAGATGCGCGAGCGCGGCGGCCAGGTCGTCAGGCGTTGCGGCGCACACATGGCACAAATCTTGCGTCACGATGAGGTCCGGCTGGATTGCGTGCAGCATTTCAAAATCAACGCTGTAGAGGCTCTCGCCGCGCGCTAGAAATTCACGCACCTGCTGGTCAATCGCTGCTGCGCTTTCCGTGTGCGTAATCCGCGATTTGATAAGGACGGGTTTGGATCGCGCAGCCGGCGGGAAATCACATTCGTGGCTGACGCCGGCCACCTGATCGCCGAGTCCGAGGGCGAAAAGGATCTCGGTGGCGGAGGGCAGGAGAGAGCAAATCTTCATAGGACAAAATGTAACACGGAGCGTGTCTCTCCGCGTCTCCGCGTCTCCTTGCCTCTTTGCCTCGAACATCTATTGGTAGAGCAGATATTTTGCCCGCAACTGGCGGAACGCTTCGAGATCTTTCTCCCAACTGAGGGCGATCGCGGCGGGAGCTTCGCCGGTCAAAAGCTGCCGGATGGTCGCGGCATTCCCTACCAACTCGATCATTTTCACCGCTTCAAATCTTCCAAAATAAAGTTTCTCGAGAGCCGACGCGATTTCGATTCCCATTCTGATTGGCTGAAGCGCATCGCGGTCGGTCAGCTCCACCCTCACTCCTTCGCACAACTGGCTCTTGTACAAACCCGAGTCTGGGGTGAACTGTGCCGGCGCGAAGCGCACTCCCGGGAGCGCGCGTTGATTCAGATACGCGGCGAATTCTTGGCCATTGATCCACGGCGCACCCACGAGTTCAAACGGATGGCTCGTTCCGCGCCCGACGGATACGCCGCCCGCCTGCAAGATTTCGAGCCCGGGATACAAGATGCCCTCCACGGCGGAACGCAAATTAGGAGAGGGATTGACCCAGGGCAGGCCGGTCTCATCAAACCAATACTCACGCCGCCAGCCTTGCATCTGGATCACGTGAAGGTCGCACCCAACTTTATTTTCCGCGTTAAACATCTGCGCCATTTCGCCGAGCGTCATGCCCATGCGCACGGGCATAGGAAAATAGCCGACAAAATTCGTGCGATCGCGATCGAGCATGGGGCCTTCGACGCGCTCCCCGCCAAGCGGATCGGGCCGGTCGAGCACGTAGAAGGCGATGTGATGCGCGGCAGCGGCTTCCATCGCGTATCCCATCGTCGTAATGTAGGTATAGAAACGCACACCCGCGTCTTGAATGTCGAACACCATCGCGTCGAGACCGGCCAGCATCGCGTCCGTCGGGCGCAGAGTTTCTCCGTACAAGCTGTATATCAGCAGTCCCGTCGCTTCATCCTTCGACGAAGCAATGCGCTCATCGAGCGCACCGCGGATCCCGTGCTCCGGGCTGAACAGCGCCACCAGCTTCACGCCGGGCGCGTGGGCCAGCAGATCGATCGTGCTTCGCCCATTGCGATCGATGCCGGTTTGGTTGGTAATCAGGCCCACACGCTTCCCGGCCAGCGGGGCGAAATTCTGCGTCTCGAGTACGTCAATGCCGGTGAGTGTGTGACCGACAGGCGCGGCCTGCGATTTCGCGAATGAAGGAACGGGGATCCACAGATGAACACAGATAAACGCTGATAAAACTGAAAGCAATAGGAAGGGCTTTGCGGCGCACGGATTGGGAAATCTCCGGCCGGGCTCAACCGAAGTCTTCATTTCCAGACCAATCTGCACAATGGTGGAAGGCGCTTCATGCCGCGACCGGATTGGATGGCCGCACAGATTGTTCCATCAATCGCCCACGCACACAACACTGGACCGCGCAATTTCACCGGCTATGTGCACTCACCCGGCCAACACGTACCGGTTCGCACGCACAAGCCCGTCGGCCTCGTCCTTGAGAACCTGTCGATTAAGCAACAAACTCGTACTACACGCATCATATCCTGCGTGGACGCTGGCGCTACTCAGAAACCAACGCAGAGAAAGGACCCCAATGAAAACCAAACTTCTCGTTTGCATGTCGGCCCTCGGATTGATTTCGTCCGCCTGGGGCACCGCAAGCGCGTTTCCTCCACCGCAAACCTCCGAAGAACTTGTTCCAGTGAGTACGGTAGTCACCGTGGAAGCGCGCCGCGGCAAGGATGTTCCTGTGATCAATAAGGAGGACGTGCGCGTCCTTCAGGGTCACAACCGCCTCCAAGTCACGGACTGGATCCCAGCGCAGGGGGATCACGCCGCTTTGGAGCTTCTTATCCTAATCGATGAAGGCGCAAGCCAGACCGTCGCCAATCAGTTCGACGATCTCCGAAAATTCATGAGCGCGCAGCCGACTACCACGGCCGTCGCCATTGGCTATTCCGAATATGGGTCTGTCCGTATGGCACAGAACTTTACAACCGACCATGAAGCTGCAGGGAAAGCCCTCCGAATTCCCATGGGAGCGTTCGGCGGCGAGAGTAGTCCTTACCTTGCGATCACGGACATCGTCAAGCGCTGGCCCGAGACGAAGGCTCGCCGCGCCATTCTCATGATTTCGGATGGCATCGATCCGCTTCAGCCGGGAATCACGGACACGTATTTGGACGACGCAATACAGAATGCGCAGCGAACTGGCGTTCAGGTAAGCGCTGTTTTTGTCTCTGGAGCAGGCCACTTCGGCCATAGTTTTTGGAGAATCAGCCGGGGCCAAGACGACCTTTCCCAGCTCACCGACAAAACGGGCGGCGAATCGTACTTTCAGGGATTCAGCACACCCATTTCGTTCTCTCCCTTTCTGGACGAGTTTGCCGACCGGCTTGGCCATCAATACCTGCTCACGTTTTCGATCAAGCCGCAGAAAAAACCATCATTCCAGCATGTGAAACTGGAAACGGAAGTGCCCAACGCGGAGCTTGTGCCGCCCGACCAAGTGTACGTTCCGGCGGCAAAATAGCCGCGCTTTTGCTCGCTGCCGCCTTAGTTCTTTCAGGAAAATTGTGGAAGGCGGAGCCTTGGGCGGCCGGGCTACCTGCTGAGTGAAATATGGTAAGGTAGTGAAGCGAAACTTCAGAGTTATGGAGAAAGAGATGAAAGTTGGCGTCGCGGGACAAGGCGCGTTCGGGCAGAAGCACCTGGAAGGCATCGCCAAAATCCCGGGAATTGAAGTGATCACTCTGACCGGCGGAAATCAGGCCGCGACGGAGGAAGTGGCGCGGAAATTCAAGATTCCCCATTGGACGGGGGACCTTGCGGAGAGCCTGAGGCAGCCCGGCCTCGAGGCGATGATCCTGGCGACTCCCACGCAGATGCACGCCAAGCAAGGCAAGCAGTGCATGCGCGCCGGCAAGCATGTTCAGATTGAAATTCCCATCGCTGACACTCTGGCCGATTCCGAGCGTCTGGTGAAGGTACAAAAGGAAACCGGCGTGGTCTGCATGGGCGGGCACACGCGCCGCTTCAATCCCAGCCATCAGTACGTTCACAAGAAAATCATCGCCGGCGAGCTGAAGGTTCAGCAGATGAACGTGCAGACGTATTTCTTCCGGCGCACGAATATGAACGCGGCGGGGAAACCTCGGAGCTGGACCGATCACCTGCTCTGGCATCACGCCTGCCATACGGTTGATCTGTTCCAGTATCAAACGGGCGAGCTCGTTTCCGAGTGCTACGGCGTGCAGGGGCCGTTTCATCCCGAGCTGAAGATCGCGATGGACATGGGCATCGTGATGAAAACGCCTTCGGGCGCGCTGTGCACGCTTTCGCTTTCGTTCAACAACAAAGGGCCGCTGGGCACTTTTTTCCGCTACATCTGCGACAACGGGACCTACATCGCGCGGTACGACGACCTGCTGGACGGCGACGAAAAAAAGATCGACGTGTCCAAGGTGGACGTCTCGATGAACGGGATCGAGCTGCAGGACCGCGAATTTTTTGCCGCGATCCGCGAAAAGCGCGAGCCGAACGCGAGCATCGCGCAGTGCCTTACCGCGATGGACGTTCTCGACCGGATCGAGCGGTTTATGAATTCAGCGGCGAAGGCCAGCGCGTAAGTAGGGAATTCTTAGAGGCAGGCATTCATAATAAAGCAATTTCAAATCTCTTAGGGACATCGAAGAGCCGTTTGCCGATGGGCGCCTGAATTGAGGATCGTGATGGACGGAGCTACCGCAACTCGAACTAGAGTGTTGAATTACATCAACGGAAGCTGGACGGAATCGAAATCGGCGGAGTGGCGCGACGTGATCAACCCGGCCACCGGCGAGACGGTCGGGCAAGCTCCACTATCGACCGCGGCGGAAGTCGACGCGGCGGTCGAGGCCGCAGCTTCGGCCTTTCGTGAGTGGCGGCGTACGCCGGCGGAAGACCGGATACAGCCGCTCTTCAAGCTGAAAATGCTGCTCGAAGATCACCTTGACGAGCTCGGCCGCATCATCACGCAAGAAAACGGGAAAACGTTCGTCGAGAGCAAAGCCGAACTGCGCCGCGCAATCGAAAATGTGGAGGTCGCTTGCGGAATCCCGACGATGATGCAGGGTTACAACCTCGAGGACGTGGCGCGCGGCGTCGATGAAATGATGATTCGCCAGCC
>Ga0210394_10002939_pt1 | contig 22408 bp, 26 predicted proteins | sample IncBWC12MmetaG_FD_160121 | JGI IMG/M metagenome (GOLD analysis project Ga0210394, IMG submission 160121) | Forest soil microbial communities from Barre Woods Harvard Forest LTER site, Petersham, Massachusetts, United States - Inc-BW-C-12-M | ecosystem: Environmental > Terrestrial > Soil >... | reverse complement strand
ACTGCTGATACCGTGAAACGACGGCGTTTCGTAGCCTAACGCTAGCCGAAGTGTGGGGGCGTAGGCAGGAGCAGTAAATGGCGCTCCATCGCGTTCAAAGGTCTCGAAGCGGTACCGGATGTTCGCGTATGGGTGCCCTCGTTTGAGCCAATCCCACGCCGCCTGGGGGGCCGATTCCGGCTCGTGTTGATCCTGTGCCGTGAGCGTAGCTGGGACGCTCATCGATAAGGCGGCGCCAACGCATATCGCAAAAACATTCGAGCTCCAATTCGATCTCATAGATTTCTCTGCCCAAGAGAGGCATTTCCCCTGATCTTTAAGTGATTCTTCCTATTTGGCTCAATTTACAACGAGTATAATCGGGCCATGATCACACGTCGAGATACGCTCACTGCGGCTATTGCTTTGCTATGTGAGTTGGGCGCTGCAAATGCCCAGACCCGAAACGAAACAACGGCTCAACAGACCCCACGAGCCACCGGCCCTGTCTTCAAACACGACCTGCCGAACATTACAATGGAAGATTGGGAGGTAACAGTCAGCTATGTGGATTACCCGCCGGGAAGAGTCGGCCAGGCGCATCACCATGCAGGCTTTGTCCTCGCTTATGTGCTGGAAGGGGCGATTGTCACAAAGGTCTCCGGGCAGGAAGAGAGAACTTATCGAACAGGAGAAATGTTTTTTGAGCCGCCGGGCAGCACACATGAGGTTTCCAACAATGCCAGCGCCGCCGAGCCGGCAAAACTCCTCGCCATGATTTTTGCGAAAAAAGGGGTTCAGTTGACTATGCCTGGGCCGGCTTAGCGTTTTGGCCCCGTGGCCGCATAGATTTTTGTATCCGGATGGAATTCCGACCAGGCAAACCAATATTCCGGCTCTAGTATCAGTGATGTGAGTTGCGACCCCTTGAATGCGCCGGAAGTGCAGTCCCCGTAAGGATTCCACCGCGATTTTGTTTGCTCATCTATTAGTTCGGTGGCCTCTGCATTCGCAGGGTGGAATTTCAGCGGCGTGCCTTTTACACGCGCGATAAAAGCGGTGGTCGTGTCTGATGATGGCTGATGCACGACTAGAACTGGCTGGCCGCCGATCTCTTGGTTGATCACCCGCTCCTGCCGGAGGACGGAGAGCGGAAAAGCCTCATCGGATCCGCCCACGGCGAGACCCAAAACCATCGTTTTAGGCTTTAGTCGATTATCGACGTGGAGTACACCTGGAGGCGCTGAACCCTCGCCCGATAGACCTTGGCGAATCATTTCATTTCTTTCCGGGATGCGATCCGCATAACCCGGCAGAGGTTTCAGCACGACCGTATCGGGATGCAGACGGTGCCACTCACCCCAATCCGTGAGCAGAAAAGGATACAGCTCGAGATGCGCGCCTTTTAGAGGTCCCGAAATCGCTTCCAGGCTGGACTGTTGCCAGCGGCTGTCTGTTTCGCGGTCTTTGAAGACTTCGTTGCCACCAATGACGCCTGCATTTTCGAACTGAAGCTGGTGCCCTTTTGCTGCGGCCCTGAACACGAGGGCCGTGTTGCAGAAGCTTCACCAGGTGATGGCGATGGGTCCGGAAGGTGACTGATCCTCGACAAGGCCATGCTGTGAAAGGATGGCGGCCGGATAGGTTTTAGCCACTTGTCCGCTAACCACGCCAATGACGCGATCGGGATCATGCAAAAAGGTTGCGGACGAAGCGGGAATAAATTGTGGATCGTGGATCGCGGCATATGGCAAGCGCTTTTCCGGTTGCTTCTGCCCCGCCCAGCTTGCCCCCAGGGCCATCAAGAGAATCGCAAGGACGGGCAAGCTTTTCATGATGCGCTCCTTTTCCTTTGAGATCGCAACTACACGTTGAAGCTATTTTCCGCTATCCCACGCGGTGCTGCAACTGCCACGATAAAGATCTCGACTACCATCCACATCTGCGATTGCCATTCTGTGAAATTGAAATGTGTTCCTTTTTGAACGGAAGCGCTTTGTCCCAGTGTCTAAGATACTGTCTTGGATCCATCTGCTATTGGTCCGAAGCTAGGCAAAACCAAATGGCGACTGCGAAAGCCGAGAAATGTGCATGCACACCCCGTTTGGTTCGTGCGTGACAACCTCGGGCAAGTACTGCAGCACCCAGTGCGAGGCAATGGAAAAACGCCGACCATCGATTGTTCGCGCGGACACAGCGGGATCAAGGGCAAACCGTCTTAAACCAGCGAATCAGGATGAAGAGAGAGGTGAGACACTATGGCACAACCAAAGCAGAAAGAGTCACAGCCGAGCCCCGTGGGACACGCGATGATTGGGGAGACACTAGGCACACCCATCCTTCAGTGCGATCTTCTTGAGGAAATACAAAACTTGCACAAAGAAGAGGCGTGGCTGCAGGGAACTGGGCCTAGTTCAAAGACTCTTGTGAAGCATCCCGACCTCAGGATCGTCCTACTGGCGATGAGGAAGAAGATGTGCATACATGAACGCAGGACGGCGGCAAGGATCTCGATACAGACTCTCGCAGGGCATATTCGCCTTAAGCTGCCAGATCGCATGGTGGAGCTACCCACGGGGCAACTGCTTGTACTCGATCAATGTGTTCCGCACGATGTCGAAGCAGAGGAAGATAGCGCCTTCTTGCTCACATTGTCGTGGCGTGGTCAAGAATCTGATACCTGCGAGGCTGATTAACAGAAGTAAGTGTCCCCTCTCGAGTATCGGTGAAGGCTGGGCCCCAATTGGAAGTTGTAGCCGGATCAAGATCCTCCAATGGAATCCTTATGGTGGGATGATCTACTTTCATTGCCTGCACGGGTTGGTGGGAAAGGACCCTCATCGTGAGAAAGGTCAAGACCGAAATGCCCGCTGTCTTGACCATTGGGCACTCGAACCGCACATGGAAAGACTTCCGCGATCTTCTGCGGGCGCACGGCGCCCAGCGCGTCATCGACGTACGCAGTATCCCCCGATCGAGATACAACCCTCAGTTCAACCGGGCGACCCTGTCGAAAAAACTGCGGGCCGCGAGGATCGGCTACGTTCATTTGCGAAAACTCGGGGGCTTGCGCCATGCACGCCGCGATTCCCCGAACATGGGCTGGCGCAATGCCTCGTTTCGTGGTTTTGCTGACTATATGCAGACCTCCGACTTCGAAGTAGGGTTACACCGATTGATGAAATTGGCCGGGCAGAAGCGGAGCGCGATCATGTGTGCGGAAGCGGTTCCATGGCGGTGTCACCGGTCGCTCATCGCCGATGCGCTGACGGTGCGCGGAATTCGGGTTGACGACATTATGAGCATGAAACGTTCCCAGGTTCATTCGCTCATTCCTTTTGCACGGGTCCAAGGTCATCGCATCACGTACCCTGTCGGGCATCGCGGCGGCGGGCGAGTCAAGCGACAAAGCGGAAGTAGCGTCGTCGGGTAGATAGTGTCGGCACGGTCTGGCCGTTCGAGACTTCTTGTAGAAGGTCGGAGGTTGAAATGGACCGAGTGTAAAATGACAAGGAGACGAATTCTCAATGAAGAACACGAAACTGCTAGTTGTCGTGGATGAATCGCCGGCAACAAGACGAGCGCTCAACTACGTGGCTCAAGTGGTTTCTCGACGCCGAGGTTTCCAAGTCTGCCTGGCGCACGCCCTTCCGTCACCTCCTCCCGAACTGGTTGAGTTCAGAGGCGCAGAGAAGGACCGCCTCCGAGCATATGAACGTCGATGGATTTCCGTGGTCGAGATGACGGAACAGCGCGCCTTGGACCGTGCCAATGCAGTTCTGCACAGAGGCGGTCTGGCACGTGGGGCATTCGAAGCCCATTATTGCTATCTGGTGGATGGGAGCCGAGCGACCCAGGGAATCTTGAAACTCGCACAAATGCGCAAGTGCGACACCGTCGTCATTGGAAGAAAGTCGCTCTCGTGGCTCGGTGAACTCATTGATGGAGATCCTGCAGAGGAACTTGTCCGCAAAGGCAAAGGATTCACTATCTGGGTCATCGAATGAAGCCTTGGACTCCCCCCAGTTCGCTTTTCGGGAGAGATTGCGGGAGACCGACAAACCAAGGTTTGAGCATGTGATCAATAATGCCTCTTGATTATCCATTGTGGCTGCGTGCGGCACACTTCTTCAACTTTCTTCTGTTGTCGCTTCTCATTCGGAGCGGTCTCGAGATCTTGAGCGCACATCCGAGACTTTACTGGAACGATCACTGCACCCCGGGTAGCGAATGGCTCAAGTTAACGAGGAAGCAGCGGCCGAAAGACCGACTCTGGGCGGCGAGCGACGAGGAAACCTCATTCCCGTCGGCTATTGCCCTGCCAGGCCACGAAAATCTAGGTCTCGGACGGCACTGGCACTTTCTCGCGGATTTCGCATGGCTGCTGACAGGTTTGGCATACGTCGTGATGCTCTTCGTCACGCCTGAGTGGCGACGGCTGATCCCGATTTCCCGGCAGATTGTTCCGGACGCATGGCACGCAATGCTTAGCTATCTGAGCTTCCACGTCGTGGAAACGCCGGGAGGATATAACGCACTACAGCAGTTGAGCTATGCGGCCGTGATATTCCTGCTCGCACCGTGCAGCATTGCGACCGGAGTAGCGATGTCCCCAGCCGTCGCCGCTCGTTTTCCGTGGTATATCAAGATCTTTCACGGACGGCAAAGCGCACGGAGTCTGCATTTCCTGGCCCTTTGCACGTTCATCGTATTCTTCGTCGGACACGTCACGATCGTGGCTCTGCATGGTTTCCGAAGAGAGCTGGCGCTGATTGTTCTAGGAGAAACGTACGGTCCGCATCTAACGCGCGCTCTGGTAGTTTGGCTCTCCGGGTTAACCGGCATCCTGATCATTCATGTCGTGACGACCGTGTGTTCGCGCCGGCGCCCGCGTTTTGTTCAGAAAGCTACTCAGTCGATCACCGATCCGGTACGCACACTGCTTTTTGGCCATGAAATCTCTTCACAACATTATTCCTGGGCAGATATCTCGCCCTACTTCTGGGTAAACGGGCGGCCTCCAAAGGAAGAGACCTATCTAGCAATGGCACGCGACCAATTCACAAATTACAGCTTGGAGGTCAGCGGATTGGTCGAAAGACGGCTGTGCCTGACGCTGGCTGACCTCCGCGCGATGCCGAAACAAACTCAAATTACCAAGCACTGTTGCATCCAGGGCTGGTCAGGTGTCGCAGAGTGGGGTGGTGTATCTCTGCATCACATCGTTGAACTTTGCCATCCGCTTCCCGCCGCTCGATACATGGTCTTTTACGCGTTCGACAATAAATCCACATCGGAGCCACACGCCCAAGGACCCGGATACTTCTACGGCACGATTCGCTTGGAGTTGGCGGAAGATCCGCAGACGATTCTTGGCTACGAAATGAATGGCCAGCCGCTGCCGATTCTGCACGGAGCGCCGCTCCGCCTGCGCGTGGAGACACAACTTGGATTCACCATGGTGAAGTACATCCGCGCAATCGAGTTCATCGCGGATTATAAAAACATTGGCCAGGGTCAAGGCGGCTGGCGGGAAGATTTCCAGTATTTCAGCCAAGAGGCGGGGATCTGATTCACGAGGTTTGGCAGTTCCCCGAAGGAAACGAAGACAGGAATCGATCGAGGCACGCGTCGGGTCTTACGAGAAGAAAACACTAGGAGTCTGTCCGAGAATTCATCTTTATTCTGCTGAATTCACTTGAAAAATGGCGCAGGGGTGTGCGAAGAATTCGGAACGATGGCAAAAACTTACCGAACCTACCTTCCCGAGCAGAATTTACTTTTACCTCCGAGCCTGCACGAATGGTTGCCGGATGACCACTTGGCTCATTTTGTGTCCGACGTGGTGGATCAGCTGGACCTGTCGGCGATCGAGTCGGTGTACGAAGAGGATGATCGAGGGCAACCACCGTATCATCCGCGGATGATGACCAAGATCCTGCTCTACGGGTATTGCGTGGGGGTATTTTCGTCACGCAAAATCCAGAAGCATTTGGTGGAAGACGTTGCTTTTCGGTTGTTGGCGGCGGGCAATCAACCGGATTTCCGGACCATCTCAGATTTTCGAAAGCTACACCTGAAGGCGCTGGAAGATCTATTCCAGCAGATGTTACGGCTGACGCTGGAGACGGGAACGATGAAACTGGGGCGGGTGGCGCTGGATGGGAGTAAGTTCAAAGCCAACGCGAGCAAGCATAAAGCCATGAGCTACGGAAGGATGGACGAGACCGAGAAGCGGCTGCGGGAAGAAGTCCGCAAGTTGTTGGGCCAAGCAGAGGCCAGGGACAAAGAAGAGGACCAGCGTTACGGTCGGGATGGTCGTGGAGACGAGTTGCCCAAAGAGTTGCAGCGGCGGGAAACGCGGATCGCGCGGATTCGGGAAGCCAAGCGAGCACTGGAAGAGCGCGCCCGCGAGCAACCCAGCAGCGAAGGGAAGGATCCAGAGGAATCGAAGCCCGCATCGAAGGCGCAATATAACTTTACCGATCCAGAGTCACGCATTCTGAAAGGATCCGATGGGTTTGTGCAGGGCTACAATACGCAAATCGCCGTGGAACCAACCTTTCAATTGATCGTAGGGCAGCAGGTCACGCAAGCCGCAAATGATAAACAGCAGCTGGTGCCATTGGTGGAGAAGATCGAAGAACAGTCGGGACAAAAACCACAAGAAATTGTGGCCGACAGTGGATATTGCTCGGAGGGGAACCTGCAGTACCTGAACCAGCGCAAGATCGAAGGATTCGTAGCGACGGAAAAGCAGCAGCATGGTCAGCGGAGAGAACCCTGCAAACCAGGACCGTTACCGAATGGAGCTAACCGAGTCGAGCGCATGAAACGGAAGCTTGAGACCAAGGCTGGAGCCGCAGTTTATGCGACACGGAAGTCCATTGTGGAGCCGGTATTCGGACAGATCAAACAGGTCCGTGGATTCCGACAGTTTCTCTTACGCGGACTGGAAAAAGTAGGCGGTGAGTGGGCGCTGATCTGTATGACTCACAACCTTCTGAAGTTCCACAAGATCATTTGCAGTGGATAGCACGGGTTGCGGGCAACCGCGCGAAAAGCGGTTCCGCTGAAGTGATTTTTGAATGCAAAGTACTTCAGGAAACCACTTTCAACTCCCCATAAGGTTTCCACTCGCCACACGAGTCAAACACCCTAACCAGACGCTACTCGGAGGAGGCTGCGTGGAATACGTCACAGCACGGCAGCATGACTGTTACGGTCGTACCCTCCGGGCCGGACGAGATTTCTAATTTACCTGAAAACTGCCGTACCCGTTCTCGCATGCCGCGCAGACCCACTCCCGTCATTCCGACTGTTCCAGTTTTGCCGACGATTCCTTGCGGCATGCCTTTTCCGCTGTCCTTGACTTCTAAAAATGTGCATCCGTTCGAGATTCTGAGCCGAACCCCAGCAGTTCGGCTTCCCGAATGGCGATGAATGTTTGTCAGGGACTCTTGGAGGATCCGGAAAATCGTGAGTTCCACCTCTCGCGATAGTCTGCCGAAACCATTCGGCACTTCGAGGTTAGTTTTGATTCCGCTGCGTTGCTCGAATCCACTCACATACCAAGGTATCGCAGATTCCAAGCCCAGTTCTTCCAACAACGGCGGGTACATCAGATGTGAGATGGTTCTTACCTGCGAGATTGCTTCATCAGTGAGGGTGAGGCATTCTTCAAAGCGTTGATTAGCGGTTTCGCTCGCTTGGGGCAGTAGAGATTGCAAAAGGTTGACACTTAGCTTCAGGGCTGCCAGGCATTGCCCCAATCCATCATGAAGCTCCCGCGCGATATGGCGGCGCTCATCGTCTTGTGCGCGGAGCAACTGAGTTGAAAGCTCACGTAAATGACTTTCTGATTCGATCAATCTGTGTTCAGCCTGAATCTTCTCCGCGATCCGCTTGTGCAATTCATCATTTGCCGTCGCTAGGGCGATGGTACGCTCTTGGACACGACTTTCGAGTTGGGCATAACTTTCTTCCAATGCACGCTCCGCTCGCTCCCGCTCCGCGATGCTGCGGTCGAGGGACGCAAGGCCATGCAAGCGAAGGTGTACTGGGATTGCTGCGAAAGCGAGGGCTGTGGCGGTCATGGTGCGATTCAGCCAATCTACCCAAGTTACCAAGTTCACTATTGGTGTTGGAACCCAAATTATTCGAGCGAATGTCAGGAACATAAAAATTAGGGTGGAACTCCACAACCATTTCTCTGATCGCGTCCACAGAGTCAGCACAATCAGAAGGAAATAGAAAATCGCGATATTAATATTGGCCGGCACCAACAAATCGACCGCCGCAAGTAGAGCACCTAACATACATATAGAGATTTTGGCTTGTTTTGGAGAGATCTTTAGAACCACGCGGCTTGGTTGGTCTTCCACGGGGTTGAATACCGAACCTCGGGCGTCTAGGCTCTGTTTGCGGAGTGAATCTATCAAACGAGGATGCTCAAGTCCATATATATCGTCTCACGATGTTACTCTTGCGATAGAATCGGTTCGCGTTGGCTTGAGAGTCTTTTATGCAAATCGCAAAGCAAGAGCCGTATTTAAGCCTTCCGGAACAGTGGCGCGCCACATTCCAGCGGGATCGTGAAAACCCCCTGCGCGGCAATCGGGATCTGAACCGCTACCGTGCGCGTGAGAGCGCGTTGACATGAAAGCAAAACCCAGCAGTACAGCTTTCGGATGGCCTGGGATCGAGCCGAGATGGACCCATGGAAATAAAGACGGGGTGGGAACCGCTTACGCGGCTTCTAGCCGAATCTGGTTCACCTTGTGGAACGGTATCATCACGGAAGTTTATTATCCGACGGTGGATCACCCACAGATCCGAGACCTTCAATATCTCGTCACGGATGGGAAGACTTTCTTCCATGAAGAAAAGCGTCATCTGAAATCAAAGTGTGAGCGTCTTTCCCCTCACGCCTTGGGTTACCGCATTACGAATGTCGATCCTGGCGGCCGCTACACGATCACGAAAGAAATAATCACAGATCCGCATCTGGGCTGCATTCTTCAGCACACCCATCTGACTGGTGATGAAACGTTTATCTCCGGAGTGCGCCTCTATGCACTGTGTTCGCCACATCTTCAAGTAGGCGGATCGAACAACAACGGTTACGTGGTCGAGGTTGCGGGCCGGAAAATCCTCATGGCGCAAAAAAAAGGGATATGGCTGGCGCTCGGCGGCACAGCCAACTTTTCACGTACATCATGTGGCTACGTTGGCCGAAGCGACGGCTGGACCGACCTTGCGGATAACTTCCAAATGGACTGGGAGTTCGATAGTGCCCCTGACGGTAACATTGCGCTGACGGGAGAACTGGGCCTGGATGCTCACCGCGAGTTCACCATGGGTCTGGCGTTCGGTAACACACAGCACCGTGCCATCACAACGCTGTTTCAGGCGCTCGGCGTTCCTTTCAAAGAGCATCACAAACGCTATACGGAGCAATGGGAGCGCGCGAGCGCCCGAGTCCTTACGCTGGAAAAGGTTTCCGGTGACAAGGGGAACCTATATCAGAGCAGCTTCAGTTTACTTCGCGCTCACGAAGATAAGTCCTATCCGGGCGCATTTATCGCATCATTGTCGATTCCCTGGGGAGAAACAAAGGGTGACTTGGATGACGGCGGGTATCACCTGGTCTGGACGCGCGATATGGTCAACTGCGCTTCGGCCATGCTCGCTGCTGGCGACAGTGTTACGCCTTTGCGGGCGCTCATTTACCTGGCAGTCGCACAACTTGAGGACGGGGGCTTTCCGCAGAACTTTTGGGTCGATGGGGGAGCCTACTGGCGGGGAATCCAACTCGACGAAGTCGCATTTCCAATTCTTCTCGCCTGGCAGATCAAGCGGCAGAACGCTCTCAAGGATTTTGACCCTTACCCGATGATTGCGCACGCTGCTGCTTATCTGGTCCGCCATGGGCCGGTTACCCAGCAGGAGCGATGGGAGGAAGTGAGTGGTTATTCTCCCTCCACGCTCGCCTCGAATATCGCTGCTCTGATCTGCGCTGCCTGTCTGTTCCGTGAGAGACGCGACAAGGCCACTGCGACATTCCTGGAAGAGTATGCCGATTTTCTGAACTCGCACGTCGAATCCTGGACGGTCACAACGCAGGGTGCGCTTGTGCCAGGTATTAGCCGGCATTACATACGGATTCTTCCGGAGAGCGTTGACAATCCCCGACCTGAGGAAGATCCCAACCGCGGTGTCCTCAACATTGCGAACCGTCCGCCGGAGGTTCAAAACAAGTTTCCGTCCAAGGACATCGTTGACGCAGGGTTTCTCGAACTGGTGCGTTATGGAATCCGACAACCCGATGATTCACTGATCGTAGATTCGCTGCGGGTCGTTGACGCCGTGCTCAAGATCGAGACTCCTTTCGGACCCTGCTGGCATCGCTACAATAATGATGGGTATGGACAGAACGAAGACGGCGGACCATTTGTTAGTTGGGGAAAGGGACGGGGTTGGCCACTCTTGGCGGGTGAGCGTGGGCACTACGAATTAGCTGCTGGCCACGATACCAGGTTATTCATTCAGGCGATGGAAGGCTTTTCTTCAGCCACAGGTCTCTTGCCCGAGCAGGTGTGGGACGACGTGGACCGGCCCGAGCGTTATATGCTCACAGGACGGCCCACGGGTTCGGCGATGCCGCTTATGTGGGCACATGCCGAGTACATCAAGCTGTTGAGGTCCGTGGCTGACGGACAAGTCTTCGATCTGATTCCAGAGGTCGCGGGGCGCTATCTCTCAGGACGAAACGCTCGTCATCTATTCGAGGTATGGAAGCAGAATCGGCAAGTACGTCGCATTAGAAAGGGCTATACGCTTCGCATACAAATTGACGCTCCGTTTCGCCTCCACTGGACAAGTGATGAGTGGCACACCGTCAAAGATACACCGTCTGTTGGAACGACACTTGGAATCGACTTTGTCGATGTCCCGATTCCCGCAGAGCAGCGAGCGCCGATTCAATTCACTTTCTTTTGGATGACCAACAGATCCTGGGAAGGCCGCGATTACCTGGTGGAGGTGGAATCATAGAGGCCAGGAATGACTACCTAATTCTTGGGGACATTCGTAAGTCGTCTCATCAATGAGCCAGCAAGCGGCTGTTGTGACGATTACAAAGACTTGAGATATTCCACCAGGTCGTGGATCTGTTGATCACTCAGACCGAGCCCAAAGAGATTGTCGTAATGCCGGACGACGTCATCAAGCGTGGCGAAACGTCCATCATGGAAAAAGCCGCGCTTCGTGTGTGTCCAAATCCCCTTCAGGGGAGCCGTACGATATCGCTTGTCCGGCGCGCGATTGGCCTGAAAGTTGTCGATTCCAATCTCTTCGGGCGTGTGCAGATTCCATCCCGGTTCGGTAAAGAGCGGCGGAACATGGCATGTCGAACACTTTGCCTGGCCTTCGAAAATCTCCTTTCCACGAGCTGCAGCGTCCTCATCGAAGGATCCTTGGGGTGGCTTGGGGGCAGGTATCGCCAGTTGGTAAAAATGCAAAGCGCCGAGCTTCGCGGTGATTAGGTCGGGAGTATTGCGGACGTTGCCGAAGCCCGCTGCAGCAGCGACGGGGAATTGAGTGGCATCGTTAAGCCGAGGATCGAAGAACGTCCCCTTCCCATGCATCTCCAGATTCCCAACGAAAGCATTCCAGTAGGTCACCGAACCCCATCCTGTCCAGGTATGCAAGTTCACTCCGGGAAGACCAAACGCAGGAGGAATGAGAGTGGCCGCTGTCTTGCCATCAGGCCGAAAACCTTTGCCATCCATCAGGAGTTCAGCATCGAATTTTCCTGGCCCCCAAGCCGACAATACTTTCTTGACGGTCGCCACATCCGTGCTCAGAAGGCTCGCGACCGGTTGGAGGTTTGGAGCTAGACTAACAATCGCCCCGACGTTTAAATCCTGGTTTGCCCACCCGTCCAGGCGATGGCCGATGCCAGGTGCTAGCGAGTTGTCCACTGTGGAATGGCAAAACGCGCACTGGATTCCAATCGACTGCAGAGCTCCTTGCGAATTGAAAATACCGGTCACGCCCAGAACCGAGTTCAGCTTGAGCAGCGAAAGTGTTGTGGACGGATCATTCAGATTGACCTTCCCCTCCTTAAGGGCCGATATCAGGCTCGCGGGAAGCGCGTTCACATCCACCTTCAGGCCAACGGCGAGAGCGGTTGCCGCACTAACTCCAGGTCCTACTCCGCCCAGTTTTGCTCCTTCGATTGCCTGGTGGAGGTTCAGTGTGTCGCCCCAAAAAGCCTCATCGCCGAACGTATCGAAGCGAAAGATGCTCTGGCCCTGCTCAACCATCGCTTCCGCATTGTCACGAATTTGTTGGTCGAAACCGGCATCGTGCCGATCTTCTTTCACAGTCCCATTTGTTCCCTTGCCCTGCGCAGCCATTTTCCTGGGAGATTCGATGGCCATGGACAGCAACAAAGAAACAGATAGCAACAAGAGGCAAAGACGGGTCTTCATGACACAACCTCCGTTATCGCCGGATCGCTATGACAGCAGCATTCCAGTCATGATTACAGGTGATGAGGAGGAAGGCTGTTATCTGCGTAACAAAGGGATGAAATAAGACCAAGATGTTACAAATGGCTACGGCCTAACCTGTAGGCCCGGCGATCAGCTGACGTATGTTTTCAGAGCTTCAAGATTCAGAACGAGCCGTCCAGGGCTCGAATATTGAATTGCGCCCTGCCGACGCAAAGAATTGAGGGCGGTCGAGACCCTTTCTCGCCGAGCTGCGACCATCTGAGAAATGTCTTCTTGCGTAAGAAGGGTCGGTAGCTCCACTACAGATCCGATGGGGTAGCCGAGCTTTCCCGCGAGATCAAGTAGAACCTTGACTAATCGGTGGAGGGTATCGTCAATGGCCAGGGTGTTGACCTGCTGGTACGCCTGAGTAAGCGCTTTGCAGAAGACTTCCAGCAATAGGGATAGAAAGTCGGGCCTTTTCCGCAAGAGCTCTATCATTTCGTGATGCGGAACCGGAATGGCTTCCGTTTGCTCCAGCGCAACAGCCCGGTCTGGGCGGGGATGCTCGCAAGCGCACAATTCTCCAACCACGTCGCCGCCCTTGCGTATGTCGTAGATCACCTCGTGCCCATCCGGAGTAATTGTTCCGATTTTGACGAAGCCGCTCTGAAGGAAGAAAAAGGTCCGGTCTCTATCTCCAACATCGTAGATGACCGCATTTTTTGTAAAGGTGGCGGCTTTTCGGTTTGGAAGCACAATGTCGCAGAATTTGCCCCGAAAGACGGTCGCTAGCGCTCCGGAGACAGCTGCCTGCAAAGTTACAGGATCGTGATCCGCGAGGCCCCCTATGGTTTCGTTCATCGGTATCCGCTCCTATAAAGCCCGTCTACATTTTATCGAACTGCTGGAAAAAGCCGATTTCGGCGCTCGCCGCGCGTTTTGAAGGCGTATCTCCTCGACAATACTAAATATCGTGGCCGCGCGGGTGTTACGCAGGTAACAGCGATCCCGTCCACTCCAGGGCATCCTAGGGGCCTCTTGTTGATTGCAGATCTATCTGCGGACATCAGGATACTCGTTGTGACGGAAAAGCCTCAATCATAAGAAAACAGTCGCGGGTTTATGACTCTTGTTTGCGGCGGTCGAAATTATCGCCAGAATGTTGTTGCTTTGCTGATTCCGGGAAGTGGGGAGCCCAATCAGGTAAGGTGCGGATTCCATTTCGCATCTTGAAGAGTCTATTGTGGGCGTCATGGTCAAGAGACAGGCGAACGCGCGCCAATGTTAAACGCGCACTGGCCAGAATTGTCGGGCCTGAGATAAAAGAGGAGGGCTACCCTTATGAATCCGACGGCGCGAAGGTCAAAAACAAAAGTCTTGGTTGATGGCGGTGATCCTGAGGAAACGATCAGAGTAAAGAATTTGCTGGGCTACGTGGACGGCCAGACAACTAATCCAACTCTTATTGCCAAAAATCCGGAAGTTCGACAACTCGTTTCGGCCGGCCAAAGATTTAGCTCTCAGGAAGAGATGGATGAATACAAGAAGATTGTGCAAGCTATTTCCCCGCTGGTTGGCGATGCCGGCGTGTCTATTGAGGTTTTCGCTGACTTCGATACAAGCGGCGAGCAGATGCTCGCGCAAGGCCGCGAAATGTTTGCCTGGATCCCAAATGCGTACGTCAAGTATCCGTGCACCCATGAGGGGCTGCGCGCCGCGCAGATGTCAGTAAGGGAAGCAATCCGGGTCAACATGACGCTTTGTTTTTCGCAGGGGCAGGCCGCCGCCGTATATGCCGCGACGAAAGGATCGAAAGAGCCTGTGTACGTGTCCCCTTTTTTGGGCAGACTGGATGATCGCGGCGAGAACGGCATGGACTTGGTCAGAAATATCAAAAAGATGTACGAAGCAGGAGATGGCCACGTGCACGTATTGGCGGCAAGCATTCGCCATCTCAACCACTTGCTTGGCTCGTTTGCCTTGCAGGCGGAACTTGTGACCGCGCCCTCTAAGGTATGGGAAGAGTGGGCGGCCGCATCTTTCCCATCGCCAGGAACAGATTTCGTGTACAAAGGGTTAGACAAGGCCGGCAATGAGCTGAGGGCGATTCCCTATCAGACACTGGATTTGAATCGGCCGTGGGAAGGTTTCGACATCCGCCATGAACTCACTACAAAGGGAATCCAACAATTTGTCGCTGATTATAAAAGCACTCTGAAACAATCTGCCTGAAGGTTGTGCCGATGACCTCGAGCAAGTACATCATGCTGGGAGGCGGCATGGTCGCAGGCTACGCGGCAAAGGAATTGGCCAGTCGCGGCTTGGGATCGGGGGATTTGAGGATTATTTCCGCTGACGACACATTGCCCTACGAGCGCCCGCCGCTTTCCAAGGGCTTCCTTTCTGGGAAGGATAGTGAAAAAGGAATATTGATCAATAAGCCTGAATGGTACGAGAAGCAAGGCATCGATCTCAAATTACAGACGATCATCGACGAAATTGATCTAACGAAGAAACGGCTACACGCAGATTCCGGAGAGGTTTTCGAGTACGAGACTTTGCTGATCGCAACGGGGGCGCGAGCCAGGAAGCTTGATTGTCCCGGAAACGACTTGCCCAACGTTTTCTACCTTCGATCACTGGGTGATTCCCGCAAAATCCGCGAGAGAGCTACGAACTCCAAGCAAGCAGTCGTTATCGGCGGTGGGTTCATCGGCATGGAGGTGGCCTCGGTGCTTTCGCAAAAGAACATCGAGACCTCGCTAATCATTCGCGAGGATCGAGTGTGGAGCCGCGTATTCACCCCGGCGATGTCAGGGTTTTTTGAGCGCTACTATCTCTCGCGCGGTGTAAAGCTCCTCAAGGATGAAAGCGTCGCTTCTTTGCAAGGCAAAGATCGGCTGGGCGTATCGCTCTCAAGCGGGCGCAAGATTTCGTGCGACATGGTGGTTGCTGGTGTCGGTGCCACTGCCGTTACCGAGCTATTCGCAAAGAGCGGCCTTGCCGTTGAGAATGGCATCGTGGTCAACGAGTATCTGGAAACGAACCAGGCGGGCATTTTTGCCGCTGGCGATGTCGCCAACTACGTCGATAAAATTTTTGACAAGCGCCGACGAGTGGAACACTGGGACAACGCCGTCTCTCAGGGGCAACATTGGGCACGTATCATTGGTGGGGAGCGGCAGCCTTTCCTACACGTTCCCTATTTCTTCTCCGATATATTCGATTTGTCGTACGAACTATGGGGTGACTCTGAAGGAGCCACTCAGACGATTGCTCGCGGGGACGTGGGCAGTTCCAGTTTCAGTATATGGTGGTTAAAGCGAGATCGTTTGATTGCTACCTTCATTATGAATCGCCCAGATGAAGAGCGTCAGTTCGCGCCGGAGTGGATCAAGTCCAAACGGACCATTTCAGTGGATCGGCTCAAAGATCAAAATCGCTCCATTCAGGAAGCTATCTGAGACCAGGTTAGCCCGTAAGCTTCACGAGCCCTTCTTCCTGCTCAATCGCGTTCTTTGAATCCGAGCCTTAACACGTTTCAGTGCAAATCCCTTGTGAATCGCAATGTGCTCGGTCTTGTCACTCTTGATGATGTACTGAGGTTCGTCTCTTGAGGCGTGGTGCACATAGCCTTTGTCTCGATGGTAAGATTTCGCCACGTACACGCTTCGTCGGCAATCGTGCTGGCCATCTTTGCCATCGCGCACGTGTTCAATCATTCGCTGGCCATTGTTAGCCTGGGAACGCACACAGCCGTGCTGCACGTATTGCGATTGGTTTACAGGCACAGCATTAGCGAGACTATTTTGGTTGCCGCAGTCACGGTCCAAGTGTGCACGGGACTCACGATGGTCTGGAAGTATTCTCTGCGGCGGGCCCCGCCGTTGCGCAATCTACAACTGGTTTCCGGCGCATACCTGGCGGTGTTTCTGGTGTCGCACCTGATCACTGTATTCACGACACGACAACGCGGAATCGACACGGATTTGTGTGGGCCTCTCACGCTACTGGCGGCCTGCTCGGTGGGCTATCGTCCGTGTCACTGCTGCCGCGTTACTCCTTGGCGGTGCTGGCCGTTTTCGTTCATTTGGCCTGCCAGGCACGCTGGAACCTTAGCCGCGTGATGTCCGAGTCCGCAGCCCGCAAGACGTCCTATAGCGTGATGGCCTTTGGTGGGGCAGTTACTGTCGTTATTACCGTTGCTGCCTGTGGCGTGCATTTGATGAAATAAATTACCAGAGCTGGCCGTTGCTGTGCTGGCTCGAATCTCTCGAATCGCAAATCGTATGGGCCCAGGCTTACGGTTAGACTTTTCTAAAGCTGCTTAAACTGGATCACCAAATGGCGGTTCGGACAGGTATATCTTGACACGATATACGTGAAAGATGTAACTTGGAGCTAGGCCAAACGAGGTCCGCCTCCGCGGGACAAGGGACCCTTCTTACCAGCGGATCTCCTGCGGAGGCGGTTTCTTTTTTTGTCGGGATGTGGCGATTCAGACGGCAATTCAGAACCCCGCCTTCCTACACCAAATGCTCTCCGACGACTTATTCGTTCAAACATATCGGAGTATCGGCCCATAGGCCGACCATCCTTTTTTTGGTTGTTGGGCATTCTGGGAGTAAACGCTCCGTGGTTGTCAGCTCATCCAATTATTGGGGGCCCCATGATACGAATCATCGTCATTGAACGGGAATACGGCTGCGGCGCAGCGGTAATCGCGCGAAAAGTCTCTGTCCGCCTGGGTTGGAAGTTGTGGGACCAGTTGCTCACCGAGGAAGTCGCTCGCCTGGCACACTGCGAGCGTTCCGCCGTCGAAGAGCGCGAGGAGCGCACAGATCCACTCTATTACCGGCTCATTAGGTCTTTCGCTGCCGGAAGCTATGAAGGCAGTAGCATTGCGCCTGTGTTTCGCCTCGACGCCGACAGTATTGTCAGAATCTCCGAACGTGTTGTTCTTCAGGCCGCCGCCGCTGGCAATTGCGTAATCGTTGGCAGAGGATCGCAACACTTCCTCAGGAACCGTTCTGACACGCTGCGGTTCTTTCTGTACGCCTCCAGAGTAGATAAAGTGCGGCGGCTGACTTCTCAACGTCGAGCGCAAGCAGATGCTGAAGAGTTGGTGGATCGGATTGACGATGAACGCTCCGATTTCATTAAAACGTACTTTCACGCCGATTGGCCCAACAGGTCGGTTTATCACGCCATGCTCAACACCGGATTGGGGGACGAAGCCGTCATTCAGCTCATTTTGAGTCTGCTCCGTCAGACCCAATCAAGCCTTAAGGCAGCAGTTTGATTGCAAGCTCTCAAGACTTCTAGATTCGGCGGCTTCAGATGCCCACACAATGCGGTCAGCACGTTTAGGGGCGAAGCCAATTTGCGACGGGCTTTGATCCAGTGATGATCCGGACCATCGCTGATAGTTAGGTGACCAAATCATGGGCTAGCGTCACCTCGCAAGGAAAAGCCCTTGGCAATATCCGGGGGTTCGTTCAGGCCACGACGAAGCATATATCGTGCAAGTAGGAGCGTGAGTATGCAGAATCAACCAGCAGGAAAATGCCTGCTATGCGGCCGACCCACAATGAGGCTGTTCTGCTTATTATGTGCGGCTCGGTTGCGGCGCGAAGCGTTACGCAATGAGATCGAGAACGAAAAAGAAGGAAAGAAGCCTCACCATCTTCAACATTCGTGAACGGCAGAGGCCCACTCACTGAGTTTCAGAGTTTAGCGCCTATCTTCAATAAACGGCGCCAGACTGCCCATCATAAAAATAGCATTGTTCTGGTTTGTGTCCGGATTCCACCGCCTCAGCAATCTTATACGCAGCTGACTCTATCGGCAGAATCGTTCCTGCCCCGCGTAAATTTGCGGTACGGATAATCACTAGCACGTTACCGGTTAATCCGAGTGCTTCCGAATCATAGAGGAACAATGCCGCTGCTCTCCCACTCATCGTTTTGCCAGGGGCTGCACAGAGTGGCCCCTGGCCCATCGAATAAGATGAGATGAAATGTTGTGCCATCGGAACGACTTATGAGTGGAGTTCGTTCGTACATTCGCCAAATAGATCCGCTTTTCCCTTTGGCGACACAATGAGGACACGTTTCAAAGTTCGAGAGCATTGCAAGATAGCTCCTCCGTTCTCCCCACAAAAAATCACTTTGCCACCCGACTTCTTAACATGGCCGATGATTGCGCGGCAACGCTGGCCGGACCGGGAGGGTTTAATGTTAGCTTGCCTTCCTCATCTCAACAGCAAGACCGGTGTTCTGAGGCGCTGTAGTAGCTTTTGCGACCGCGACTGCTTCAGCCTTCATCGCTGCCGTTATGAGAAAAGCCAGCGCAAATGCACCCAGCAACGCTGGGATGATGTAGACGTTCCCTATATTGAAGCCAAGGCCCCAATGGCCAAACACCGGCGAACCCAGCCACGCTCCAATCCACCCGGCAATCCATTTGACCATGAAACCGTCAAATCGACTGAGCATCCGGTATCGCACAACCACGTGGAGCACAAACGCGGCAATGAAATGAAACCTAGAATCAAAAGAGCGAGGAACGGTCTAAAACTTATTCCAATCATGGTGTTGTCCTCCTTTACTGATTTGGTGCACCTCCCGGTCAGAATTGGGCCACGCGCTTCTATGCCTCTATTAGGTCAGATGCGAATCGCGTCTGCGGAGTGGTATGGCTCTCGTTATATATATCGTAGTACGATATATATAATAGTCTCGCGATTAGCTGAAACTGCTTGACGGGACATCTGAGGGCACTAATCAGCACCGGTGCAGTTCCGGCATAACCTTACCGCCCTCGGTTTCAATTGTCGTATTGTCAGCTTTTTTCGAGAGTTTGACCCACTGAAGCGGGTCAGTCAGAGGTGCCAGGTATATACTGCGGTGTGGTTCCGGAGATAGTTGCGCCGCTCGCTTTAGGCATCTGTGCCGGTGCTGCCCTGTGACGTCAACTTTGTTGAGCAGCCCGCGAGACTCTCCTGCGGCGTCGAGTTAGCGGTAACGGAGTGGAGCTCCAGCTACAAGCGAGGCACTGTGATGGGAAGCTCCGCTCCCTATGATCGGCTCTCTTGCGGCTCTGATATCGTGGCGGTTTGACCGGGGTTTGGCCTGGCTTATCGGCGGGCTTCTTCTCCTGCTCGTCATCCCGTTTCCCCTTGTCGTAATCTTGCCGACCAACAAACGGTTAGAGAACCGAGAACTCGACTTGCGATCAGAAGAGGCGGGCCGTCTCTTGCGACGCTGGGGCCAACTTCATGCCGTTCGCAGCACCATGAGCGGAGTGGCCTTTGTCATATTCCTCTTTAAGCTCATTGGTTCGCACTGAAGCTGCTCCGAACTGGATACACACTTCGCACTCCACCGGCCCCTATTGCGATTCACCGAAGAACGGTCGATTTGTATTTGACGTGCCTCCTGCCGCTTAAGTGTTCGCAATGTGGTCTAGTAGGGTGAGGACGCTGATTTAATGGTCGCGACGTGGATTGTCCCGCTGGCAGGGTCAAGATTCCCGGTGACCATAACCCTCTGACCAGCAAACTGCTCGGGCTTATTCTGATCATCAAGTTGATACACAATCTTGTTGTCGGCATTATAGAGCACGTACTTGCTGCCGGCTTTTACGCAACCAAGGGTGCAGTCCTTAGCTGTTTTCATGTTGGGGTGTGATTTCATCATAGCGTCGTGTGCCCCGGTCTCTGCGCACGCACTATCCATGATCTCGCCTCTGAAGGCCTGATTCTTTTGCGGGGCGGCGAGAGCAAGACCGTAAAGCAATATTGATGTAGCCAATGCGAGACCAAGCATTTTCATACACAATCTCCTTTCGATTGCCAATTCTCGGGGCGTGGTGACATTCAGAGCGAAGCGGTTGCGGCCCTTGTCTTTTTAGTCTGAGGCTCGTTCGATTCCGATAGTTGCAGCTCGGCTTCTATCCAATCTGTGAGATCGTGCCCATCTTCGCCTCCGCGTGCGAGGTAGATTTCGTATGCACGCTGACTGATCTGCTCCTTGGTGGGCAGCATAGATTTGCTCGTGTTTGACATGGTTGGGGACCTCCCGAAAATTTAACGGTAGGCTTTTTCGTGCAGATTCTTCAATACAGAAATACCTGTAGCCAATTACTATATCGTGTAGCGATGTATTCTCTGGAGTGAGTTTACAACCTGCTCAGGTTCGATTGCATCAAAAGTAAAAGCGCCAGTTAAAACAGCGGCGATAGGAAAAGCCTTATCAGCATTGAGCATTCTCAAAGAAACATCTTTTTCCTGATTGTAGATGCGGAATCGAGCTAAGCCGACTTCAGACAAGAATTTGAGCGAATCGTCGGTATGTCAGTGTCGCATTGGCTTCTTTCTGTTGTTAGGCTTTTATTCGTATCTCATGGCCTACAAGGGTCAGGACGGTTCTCGGAATCCCGAATACTTGGCAATTGACCCAACGAAATATAGAGGAACTTCGCAAATCAACTCCAGGCGAATTAGAAATTGTATTGAGCACCATCTCCTCCAGTTTTGCCGATTTTAAGAAGCTCTTGGCTGAAAAAAGACCTGCGGATTGGCGCTGATGACCTTTATCGTGAACGAGGACGGCGTCGCCTATCAGAAAGATCTGGGCAAGAAGAACCGAGGCGCTCGGAAAGGCCATGCAGGAATACAACCCCGATTTCAGTTGGCACAAGGCGGAGGAGGAGCCGGCGCAAACCGTGAGTGTACAGAACCCTTAGTAATTTCCGATACGCCTCACGCGAGGTCACTCAGGTGTTCTGCGGCATTCGAACGTGATCGAATTTGCCTACACTCCGATCCTTGAAGCGATTCGCCACCGGTCAATAGGCGTCCCACGACACTCACTTAAGCTTGCAATACAAGCCTTGCCGCGAATTGGCGGCGGCAATGTGCACTGTGCTGCGCCAGAACGCGAATGGAGGGCTCCTGCTTCGGAAGCATCCCCGCGCAGCAGGCGCGACTGTGCACCAACTGTGCACGAATCCAACGTTTTCATACTGCTCGGGATAGCTTTGAGCGAAAAGCAGATTCCCCGATTCATCGGAAACGTTAGCAGTTACAAGTAAGAGAAAGATTTGTTGGAGTCGGGTTCGGTGCGCCCAAGGCAGGCGCGCTATTCTGAGAAGGCCTCTAGCTAGCCGTGTCACCTCAGGCTGAGGAGTGTATATGACGCCCTTTTCCGACGCTGGTTGTGGACCATTTGTGGACCAACTGAGGCAGGATTTTTGGGCTGCCGGTGCTTGCAAGTGCGACACCCGCAAGGCTTTAGATTTTCCGACACTCCGGTTCGGGACCAGGGGGTCGGAGGTTCAAATCCTCTCGCCCCGACCATCTCCAAAATCGTGCCCGTCATTGGTTTACGCTACCTTTTCTGATTTCATCGCAAGCACGTTTTGTGGACCAATGTGGACCAACTCAAAACCCAGACCGATGCGCTCCGCCCATTGCTGCCGGAACGCAACGTCCTCTTTGAGCTTTGAATAAAGGTCTCCCACCTCTTCCGCAGCGTGACCCATCCAGAACCGTTCTAGATCTTTTGGAACTGCATTCTTTCTGAGCCACGTCAGACGAAAACGCCGAAACGCGTGAAAGCCCACACGTTTCACGCTGTGCAGAACGCGCAGGACATTTCGCCGCTGTAATGGTTTGCCTTGCGCGGTTGCGAAGAGATAGCCGCTGACGCCTCCTACGAAGTTTCGAAGCTCTTTTGCGAGAACTTCGGGAACGTCAACGACCCGCAGGGCATTCGCTGTTTTTGGCTCCTGCTCCTGTCGGATTTTCGCGCGCAAATCGAAACGAACCTCTTCGGGACGATCATTGTGACAAAGGCAGCCCTTCCGTATTTCCGCGAAAGGAAGGGCGGTCATTTTGTTCAATTTTCATCGATGGGAGGAAG
>Ga0210394_10002937_pt1 | contig 22428 bp, 14 predicted proteins | sample IncBWC12MmetaG_FD_160121 | JGI IMG/M metagenome (GOLD analysis project Ga0210394, IMG submission 160121) | Forest soil microbial communities from Barre Woods Harvard Forest LTER site, Petersham, Massachusetts, United States - Inc-BW-C-12-M | ecosystem: Environmental > Terrestrial > Soil >... | reverse complement strand
CGCGAAAAACAGATCATCGCGGCCACCTGGAACCAACAGAGCGACAAGAGCGCCACCAAGCAGGAAGCCGCCGAGACCGCCAAGTTCCTCTCCGACCAACAAGCAAAACTGCGCGATCAAGCGCTATCGCTGGCGGGCCGTCTGGAAAGACGCGAGCTTACCGAGCAGAATCAGGAGTTCAGCGACTTTCAGCAGGATATGAATGCGGCGGCCGGAGAGATGGGGCCGGCATCCGAAAAATTGCAGCAACTGAAGTGGACCGACGCGATTCCGAGCGAGCAGAAGGCCCTGCAACACCTGCTGCGCGCCGAAGCCACGTTCCGTCAGATTCAGGTTGCCTTCGGGAGCCGTGGCGGCGGTGGCGGCGGAAATGGCGGCGCCGGACGCGATCTCTCCAGTCTATTCGATCTGGAGCTCGACACAGAGAAGAACCAGTACGAAACCGGACAAAACACCAGCTCGGCGAGCCAGCGCGCGCAGGATATCGACCAGGCGCTACAGAAGCTCGAAGAATTAGCTCGCCGCCAGCAGGAACTCGCCGGGCAGCAACCAAACAGCAAGCAGAGCCTCGAACAGCAGCGCTGGCAGCAGGAGATGCTTCGCCGGGACGCGGAGGAATTGCAGCGCCAGATGGAGCAGATGGCCCGCAATCAGCAGTCGTCGTCAAGCCAGCAAGGAAGTCAATCGGGCGGCCAGTCGCAAGGCCAGTCGGGAAATCAGGCGGGTAACCAATCGGGATCGAGCGGCTCGCAGAGCGGTACGGATTCGCGCGTACAGCAGGCTCTCGACCGGCTGCGTCAGGCCAACGACGATATGCGCCGCGCAGCCTCTCAACAGCAAGGGCAACAGGGGCAGAGTGATGCCGACGCGCGCCGCGCCGCCGATCGGCTGCGTGAAGCCACCGACTTGCTCGGCGGCATGCGGCAACAGCAAGGTTCGGGACAGGTCGACGGGTTGTCTCGGGAGGCGGAGCGTTTGGCCGCCGAGCAACGAGCCCAAGCCGAGCGCATGCGCGAAGCCTTTGGGCAGAACGGCCAGAATGGGCAACAGAACGGCCAGAGCGGCGTGGCGGGCTCTTCGAGCCAGACCGGGTCTGCAGCCAAACGTCAGGAGCAGGGCAAGCTGGCGGACGATCGCCAGCAAATGGGAGAAGATCTGGCGCGTCTGGAAAAAGAGATGCAGGACGCCGAACGCGCTTTGGGCTCGGCGCAGCGAGACGCTTCTTCCAAGCTGCGTGACGCGCTTGGAGGAATGGACGAGTCCGACCTGAAAGGCCGAGTGCAAAGAAGCGCGGACGCGATTCGTCGCGGCATCGATCCGAACTCGAGCGAACCGGCGATCGCGGCGGGCCTGCAGCAGCTCAGCGATCAGGTGCGCCAGGCGCAGCAGGCCACCAGCGGTCAGCAGCAAGGCCCGCAGCAGGCCTTGGATCGCGTCGAGCGACTCCGCGCCCAGATGGAGGCTCTCTCTCGCGACCCGGGCGGCCCCAACAGAGGGAACGGCCAACCTGGACAGCCAGGCCAGCAGGGAGGTCAGCAAGGGCAAGGGGGTCAGCGGGGAGGCCAGCAGGGAGGGCAGCAGGGAGGGCAAGGAGCGCGCAACGGTAACGCAGGTCCGGGCGGGGATGGCGTTATTGACGGATTCCGCGACGGCAACTATGGAGGCGGCTACCCGGCCGGCGGACGCTACTACGGGTATGGTGACATCGGCAGCTACACATCACCGACCGGAACCGAGCGCCAGCCCGCTCCGGTGACGCAGGCGGACATCGAGCGCGCTTACCAAGATGCCATGCGTGAGTTAAACGATTTAAAGCAGTCCGTCCAGGGCCAGCCCGAGCCGCTTGCCGACATCTCCGAGTTGCTGCGCGAAATGCAACAGCTCGATCCGCGTCGTTTCCCGGGCAATCCGGCGATGGTGGAAGAACTTCACGCGCAAGTGCTGGCGACTGTAGATCAACTCGAGCTCAAACTCCGCAGGCAGGTGGATGACCAGCAGGCCGGCCAAGTCCGCGCAGGCGATTCGCTCCCGGTGCCTGCCGGCTATCAGGATGCGGTTGCCGAATACTTCCGGCGGCTGAGCAAACCGTAGTAGGGGACAGCGCCGTTACTCTTTTCGTCCCTGCGCGGTGCGCGAGGCGCCGGTCCGGATGTTCGCGGGTGCTCCCAAGTTTGAGGCCAGACCTGCTTCTGTTTCTGCTAATCTAAACGACCTGCCTTGCGGAGAGGTGTCCGAGTGGTTGAAGGAGCACGCTTGGAAAGCGTGTGTTGGGGAAACTCAACCGTGGGTTCGAATCCCACCCTCTCCGCCAACAAGTCGTTATTGTCGTCCTAGATACTCCCTCCAACCTGAAATATCGATTTATTCGGCCCAAAATGCGGGGATCACACAAGTCGAAGTAAACTAGAGAAATCGGAGAGAGCCGGAGAAGGGTTGGGTCGAGCTGCATTTTCTCCGGTGGCCCGACGAGTAGTTGAGTTCGTCTTCGTGTTTGTTTCGCTCCGGAGTAGCCCTGAGCCGCTAGCTGGCGGTTCGCACCGACTGCGTGCCTGTTCAATCAGACGTTGCGAAATTTTCTCCAACAGCGGCAACGGTGTGGAGATCAGCATATTCCGGCCAAATATGCGCGAAGGTTTGGCGAAACCCTTGAGAACTCAACCATGAGTTCGAATTCCACTCCTCCCGCCAACAAGTCGTTATTGTCGTCCTAGAGACTCCCTCCAACCTGAAATATCGATTTATTCGGCCCCGAATGCGGGGATCATACAAGTCGAAATAAACTGGAGAATCCGAGAGAGCCGGAGAAGGGTTGGGTCGGGCTGCATTTTCTCCGGTGGCCCAACGAGTAGTTGAGTTCGTCTTCGTGTTTGTTTCGGTCCGGAGTAGCCACTCCATACCCAATCAGGAGTTCGAATCTCATCCCCCTGGCAATGGCCGGTCATGCGAACTTTTTTACTGAGTTGGCTGGCCTTTTGGGAGAACAGCGAATTTGCCCAGAAAAGGGCAAATGGCGACGCGAAGACGGGCTGGTCCGAGGAGGCGGATAATCTGTGATACAAGCAACGTTGGATGGCGGTTGCTTGGAGGTCGGAAATCCCTGTGTGGGCATTGATCCCGTCGATAAGACCGACCCTCGGTCTGCGACTGACGAACGAAAAACGTAGACCCAAACCGTAGCGACCTGACCTGTCCCCAAGCTCCGCGCACGGAGATCATACGGCACCAAAATCTGCTGAACTCATGACTCTTGCCTCTTTCCGTTCCTCGAATTGCCGCTCGCAGGGAGCCGTATAGGCGCTCGCATCGAACGCATCAACAGCGATACTGCGCACGATGGCCGATGCGGGTAGGGAGCGAAGTGCCAATCGGCCCGCAAGCTCTCGTGAGCGGGTTGGCCACGTGTTGACATGTAACGTCATGGGGAGGTTCGGAATGGGAGTCGGGTTCCATGCCGCACGATGGTGAACTAGTTCGCCATCGATGAACCACCGGATTTCGCATGGATCCCATTCGATTGCAAACCGGTGCCCGGCTTCCGACGCGTCGAACTCCAACGGAATGGCTACGGGTGTCCCCCGATAGCCGTAATCAAACTTGGCACCCTCTGGCCCGGGGTTATAGAAGACATTGACCAAGAGCCGGTCTGGACGATTTCCCGTGATCTCAACATCGATCTCCTGCCGCGGCGAATCGCGATGAAGAAAGAAGCCGGTCACTAGACCTGAAACACTCGTCGCTTGCAGGGTGGCTTCGAAACGCCCATAAAGGAAAGCATCTCGGCTCGAGATCGAGCCAGCGCTAAAATTTCGAACGCCAAGCGGCTCCTGAATGACTGTGAGCGAGAGGCCGTCACCCGATTCCGCGGTGACGTTCGCCGGGCGAAACAGTCCGAGGTTTCCGGGAAACGTATCGTTGCGTAACAGCCAACGCGCCGACTGGGCACGCGCCAGATCATCCTCGAAGCTCACTCGCGACCTTGACGCCTCCGACCGCTCCGACACGCTCGCGCTGATTCCTGTCCACCCCGCGTGCGGTTCTACGATCCACGGTGACCGATCGCGCCGGAGTCGCTTTGCTGGACGGACCGTTAGCGTATCGACCACTGCGCGCCGATATCTTCGCTGTCCAATATCCTGAACAGCCGGATACGGTGTTGCTGGCGGAGCAAGCCTCACATGCTCGCAAAGCGCACACCACGAGTGAGCTCTTTCACCATGCAGACGGACCACGTCCGCCCCTTGCAACGCGTCCAACAGTTCGTCACTTTCCGTTCTACCTCGTCGATCACGATGAACTTCGCTCGCGGATAACGCGACGCAAGCGCGCGCACATACGGCCTGAGTGAACCTATGTTGACATAGGCATTGAAAACGCGATGGGCGCGGCCAGCCATCAGTCCTTCAAACTCATATTCCGGAATGTGGTCGAGATCGCTGCAACAGCGATAACCAAGCATCGAAAGAGCCAGCGCGAGGGATGACAAGCCCGATCCAGGGGCTCCAAACGCGAACACAGGAAAATGAACCGGCTGCTGACGGAAAAGCGCAGTGCCGCAGTCATCGAGGACGCCAATCCGGCTCAGTACCGGAAGAATCGAGTACGAGTTTGTTGAAGCAGTGTCGAGACGCTGGTTGATCACTGGGCGGCGCAGAGCTCGCACATCCATCTCTGCGAACTTGTGATTGATCCAGATGTCGATGGGGCCGCGGCAAGGAAGGAGCCCAAGTAGGGTTTGAGCCCCCTTTTTTGACAAGACATACCCCGACAGATACCAGAGCCCGCGTTCTGGGCGAAACACGTTCCTCGAAACCTGTTCCTTTGGCGCACCGTATCGCGCTTCCTTGTAAGAAGCGTATAAGACATCAAAGGCTGGAGCAGTTTGATCCGTATCCTCCATCTCACGCCAAGCCTGATCGACGATTCGGCCAAAGCCACGCTCGAACCAGACATCGTCCTCAAGCACAAGAGCATAGGAGGCGGTGGACTGTGCAACGGCTCTCCAGACACCGATGTGGGAGCGCGCGACGGCAACTTCTGCCTGGCTCATCCTTATCGGGCGCGTCAGATCGAATACGTCAGGCACTGCAAGAGGTTGCGGTTCGACGAACAGCTGGTCGCCGAGCGTGTAGAACGGCTCGACGTTGCTACCATCGAGCAATTGTTGCGAATCGTTCTGCGCGTCGCATGCGGAGTATCGAACGACTCGCTCCGACAGCGGCTTACCGGCAGCGTCCAGGATGCAGGCAAGCTCACGAAGGATGTCAGCCCAGCGGTTCGGTTGCCTATCCAAGTTGACAACAAAGATCGGACCGATGCCCGACTTCTGGACGTCCGAGGGCGACACGAACGAAAGGCACCGCTGCCGCGGCAGGTGCAATCGATAATGCAAGAACAAGAAATGGAGAAAGCGTGCGGCTGCGCTCAGCGGTCTAGAAAGATTCATCGTGGACTATTCGCCACTATGGCGGAACCTTTGCTGATTGGAAACTCGCCAGTTTCTGGCATCAGTACGGTGACTCAAAGGCCATCTTGAAACGGCAAGTGAATCCCAATCACGCAATACCACCAGATCGCTCTCCACACGTCCAGACGTAGTGCCAAATTCGAATATCGACCTCGAAAGATTTCCCGGGCCGGTCGTCGTCTGAATCTCAGGTAGCACGTTGTCGTTGGCAAGTTCGAGAAGATCGGTCGCCTGCCGGAGCGCACGTTCGATGATCGGATGCTCTCGGTTTGCAATCAGTGGATTGTTATTAAAATAGAAAATCCAGTTAGGGTCGTAAGCATCACTACGAAGAAACACGGATGGGGCCACCATCGTTCCAGATGCGACGTCGTAGCAGAGCGGCTGGATTTTAAGCCGGCCATCATCGAATAGCCAGCCGACATCAGTACCAACGCAAACATCGTCCGCATCGACATAGAAGCCGCCTTCGACCAATAGGTAACACAACCGGAAGTAGTCGGCCTGCATGGCCGGATGGTAGCAACGTTCAAAGGCGTGCTCGTGGCGCGCATCCAACGAAGTACCGATAAACGCTTTGGCACTTTCTTCGTCGAACAACCGATGTGCGAAGCCACTCGAGGTCCAGCGAGTCCACGAGGCGATGCACTCTTCGACGTCCCCGGGCAACTGTTGCAAGTTGTGCCAGAACTGCACGATAGTTTTGGGGGTACGTTGCGCGTACTGAGCGTTGATCGGTAGCCGGCCTACGGATCGTTGGACTAGCCTTCTGATGAACTCCGAGCGCCGTCGATGGTGCTCCGCAGTGTCGGTCATCTCTCAACTCGCCCGATAGCCTGTCGGACCTTGTAGGAGTGTAACTCTATACTTAGGGTGCGCCTTACGCTATCGCGTAAAGACGCGCACCCTGCAGAGAAGAGAGTTGATCTCGCGGTTGACAAGGGGAGCTCGCAGCGCCGTGAATATTCTCTCGTATAACCCAGGCCATGACGGGGCGATCGCCTATCTAAAGGACGCTCGTTTGCAGTTTTCGATTGAGGCGGAGAAGAACTCACATTACCGACACTCACCTACATCCAGCCATGATGTCGTCGACATTCTTGGCGAACTCGAAGAAGTGCCCGATGTTCTCTGTACGGGCGGTTGGTGGCCCTGCGACGACAACGTCACCGGCTCGCGCACTGTTGCCGGGTACCGCGGCGTGTTGAAGAACGACATTGTCACTGGCCAACGGCGCCTTCTGGGAAAGCCAATAGTGTACTTCTCGTCTTCGCACGAACGATCGCACCTTCTTTGCGCTTTCGGCATGTCAAACCTGCCTAAGGGCACACCATGCTATGGGTTGACATGGGAGGGGGGGATTGGCACTTTTTACGAAATCGATTCTGAGCTGAACATCACATTACTCGCAGATGTCATGAATGAGCCTGGGCATCGCTATGCCCTGCTCTACGGCTTGGCCGATCCAACATTTCCCAAGAATTCGCCCTTTTCTCGGTTTTCAGACGCCGGGAAGCTCATGGCTTTAGCCTCATTTTCAGTTCGCAGCACTCCTTCAGCTGACGAGAAACAGCTGATCGACTTTTTGCTGCAAGACTGCCCGCACCTCGAACTGAGCGCGCATGGGAACGCTAGCCATTTGCCGTACCACAACGTGGGCGTAGAAGATCCCGAATTCCGCAACTTCGCAGGTATTTTTAGCGACAAGGTGTTCGATGTCTTCTATCAATTCGCAAAAGCGAATATGACGAAAAGAATTCCGTTGCTCATCGCAGGTGGATGTGGCCTGAATTGCGACTGGAACTCCAAGTGGAAGGAGACTAACCTCTTCCCTGAGGTCTTCGTACCCCCTGTTGCTAACGATTCTGGTTCGGCTGTCGGGACCGCAATCGACGCCCAGTTTCATTTAACTGGGAATCCAAAGATCGATTGGAACGTCTACGCTGGCCTTGATTTCAATACATCTGGCTCTTTCGATTTGGCGCAGTATGATCTCTATGAAACTAGCTATGAAATGATTGCCGACATGTTGGCTCACGACCTCATTCTCGGATGGGTGAGCGGCAAATATGAAATCGGCCCGCGTGCGCTAGGTAACCGTTCGATTCTCGCTGCACCATTCCGCGAAAGCAGCAGAGTGCGGCTAAATGAGATTAAGCAGCGCGAACAATTCCGTCCGATTGCGCCTGTTTGCTTAGAAGAAGAAGCTGCTAGATGGTTCGGCTGCGATCACCCGAGTCCATTTATGCTTTACACACATCGTGCAAGAACGGACGGGCTGGCTGCTGTTACCCACGTGAACGGGACTGCTCGCATTCAGACAGTGTCGTCTGAGAACAATCGACATTTGTACGAGTTGCTTGTCGCATTCAAGGCACGCACCGGATACGGCGTCTTGTGCAACACCTCTCTGAATTTCAAAGGGCGAGGATCCATAAACGAGATAGCTGACCTTTCGGCGTATGCCGTAAAGCACAGTTTGGACGGCTTTGTGGTTGAGGGACGGGCCTATCTTATGAGGTCGTCGAGGGGCTATCAGGCGTACTTGGGAATGCCCAACAGGCGGAGCATCAAACGCGCGATGAGATGACTGTCAATTGCGCATAAGCACCTTCACACTCACGATGGGAGCGGATTTGCTCTTCGTCAATCGGCGAGGGCGTCCATTCTCAGCCAACAAGCTGCTTGCAAGGGCTCTACACCCGTTGCTGGTGAAACTGGGAATATCCCTGGTGGGTTCCACTCACTGCGCCACGGTGCTGCTACTTCCCTTCTCGCAGACGGCGCAACCCCGGCTGTGGTGCAGAAGCAGCTACGGCACAGCGACCCACGGATCACGCTCGGAGTCCACGCCCACGCAATAAGCAATCAGCAACGTGAGGCGGTTGAACACCGTTCGGCACGGATTGAAGAGTCTGCAGTGAACTAGTTCAATTGGTGTCAGATACAAAGACAAGAGCTGTGGAATGAATGAGATCGGTAGGGGCGGTGGGGGTCGAATCCAAAGCCCAAAAGGTCGGATTCGAGCGCGGCTCATAAAGCAGCGGGCGGTTCGCACCTCAAACATAGAAACACGATGACCGACTGTTGTGTCGATCCGCGCCCGCTGCCCAAGCGAATCGAGGCCAGGGAGAGCGGACCGCTCTAGTTCGACGCAAAGAATTCAACGTGTTCGCACTTGTCGCACACGAAAACGCGGATCGGAAATAGTGAAATATCGTTCGAACCACTGCCGTGCCACAACCTTATGCCGACCGACGACGTATTCGGGTGCAAGGCTTTCATCTGATAGTTCCCCATTCCACACACGTGGCAGGGTCTAGAAATTGTGTCATCCAATAGACTGCCGCCTCTGTCGATCACCCGAAGGCACACATCGACTACTTGAAGGAGGTCCACCGCCGACGAGTAGCAGTTCCTGGCCTCTTCGACGACACACTTGTTCAGTATGCGGTTGACGATGTGCATGTCCGGATCGTCGGGAAATAATTGAGTCAAGTCGAACTCTGGTTTTGCATGGTACTCACGAGGCAGTTTCAACTTTCCAGCAATCATACACCAAAGAAGCTTGCCGAGCATATAGACATCGAAGGTCGGTTGAACCTTTTCCAGCCGTTCACCCAAATCCGCCCACGGCGGCATATAGTCGTACGGCCCGACACGCTCATTTGTCCGCGTAACACGCTCCGGCTGGTCAGGAAGATATACGATTCCGAAATCTCCCAGAATGAGGGTCGAGTCATTTCCGACGAATACGTTTGCAGGTTTGATGTCCCGGTGTACGATGCCTTCCTTATGCAAGTTGGCTACGGCCTCGACCAGTGGTCTAAACGCCCTCAATGCAACCGAAGCCTGCCCCCTAAACCGAAGCGGTTGATTTTCAAGCGTGCCATTCGGTTGATATTCGGTGATGATCCATCGCTGCTCTTCGCTAGAAGCCAATAGCTTCAGCAAACCCCGCCTGCCCCATTTGAGTACTTGGATTTCGCCCTTCAGGCGGTCAAGCGCTTCCTCTTCTGCTGCCGCATCGTCGCCCCGTGACTTGAATACTTTGAGTGCTCCTAGCTCGGAAGGGGAATCAGGTCGTGCTGATTGCCAGACGGCGACCGCGAAAAGCTGGCTCTGGTCCAGCCTAATTGCCCCCATGTACTTGTGAATTGTAACCGCAGATTCCGCAAGTTCAGCCACTCTGTGAGGGCTTCGCACAAGAAACACTTCGCTCTGTCCGGTCATGTTGCCGAACGGCTTGACAATTTCCCATCCCGCATACGTGCCAGCTGCGTCGTTGCTAGAATCGGCTGACATAGAGTCTTGAAGCGATGTTTTGATGTTGCCTTTCTCTTGCCTTTCAATCCATTGGGTCTGGTTCTTGATGTAATCGTCCCAAACGTTTTCAGGCTTTATCTCGATGATTTGTTCACTGATTCTTAGAGAAGTAATTTCGAAGGTGTTCGGGCCCGTTGAAATCCCTGAGAACCCAAATTGACTGCCCAGGTACAAGCCAATCCATATCTGCTTTGCATCAACCGCACCGTACATCTGCTGGGCATGCTCTTCCACCTCAAGCGCGGTGTGTTGCGCCTCCTCGACCTGCTCGTTTTCAAAGAGATTCTTCAGCACATGACAAACAACCGTGACGGACTGTTTTGCGAACTGTTCGGCCTCGGCGTCTCCACAACAGTGAAAGGCGAATGCCATGGGCAGATAATTCTTAGTGTCGTGGGAACCTAGAATCGACCATCGTTGCAGCTTGTCCAAGTTTTCCCGAGACCCCACCTTGAGAAGAAGCTGCTTACGAGGCGTAGCTAAGCGTAAATTCAAGAATCTCTGAACGACCGTCTTCGCGACGTCCATTTCGGTTTGAGTGAGCGGCACGCGGTCCTCCCGGCACGGAGTCGATTGCAAGAGCCTACCAAAAGCCGTGGCAAAGATGGGAACATGATAAGCTGCCCCGATGGCGATGAGCACCGATAAGGTGGAAGTACGCTTCCTGTTCAGAGCTGAGGCCTCTCACACGTAACGACTCGATCGCTCAGTCTTTCCGGCGTGCGCGAAGCGATTCGATGGTTCGGTGTCTGTCTACGCATACACAGGTATTTTTCCGTCTGTGAGCCATTCTGATTCCATTTTGCGGCCCGATGAGTACGTCGTACTGATACCCGGTTTCGAGAACCGCCACCTCATTAGACAAGAATCGAAGCAGCTCACCGACGACCATGCATGAACTCAAGCACGCGACAAAGGGAACTGAGGGCTGAAAACTGCCATTTTGAGAATTAGATGATAACTGCCGTACCTCTTCCGCTGACAAGACGGCGCAGATGTGCTTGCCGATATATCTCGACAAAAGCTCCCTCTTCTCAGGAGGGGCATTTTGTACGTCGCCTTCCGTCACGACGTCCAGAAGATTTGAAAGCCGAGCCTCCGGAAGGCCTGTTAGGTTGCTTTGGACTTGTGAAGCAGAGGTGACAGGCGAAAGACGGAGGGCTGATCCCTCATTGTGACAAGTGGAGCGGTCCGTCGTGCTGTTTTCGCCAATCAATTGGGAATTTCTGGAGAAGTTCGCGTAGCGTCACGTTGGGTCGATGTTTTCCCGACAAAATCGCCTCAGTGATCTGCGGGGAGAGCATGGCGCACGTGAGAATGCGCTTGACATAGGTTGAGGGCAGGCCAGTTTCCTGAGCGAGCTGACCCACGGTACCGACCTCGCCAGTGACGATCCTCTCATACCAGTAGCGGGCTCTTGCGATTGCCTTCACCAAAGAGGGAACTGGAGTTACTTCTGGACTCGAGCCCATTGGTCGTACGAGGCGAAGTTCGCTGCCCCGGCGAAGCGGCTGGAAGTCAGCGGTCAGCTCTATGCAGTCAGGCCCGGTTTCACTGGCAGCAACGAATTCGGGCTCGTGGCCCAACAATCTCTCCACGAGCTTCGCACGATCGACCTCGATCCAGACCGTGGCCTGGCCTGCCACGACCCGTTTCACAACATTCCTAACGAACTCATGCTGTTTCACGATCTCAAGCTCAGGCCAGCGTTTGGCCAGATCCCGGGTTCTTTCCGCCACCACATCTTTCTCTAGACTGCTCTCCAGGCCGGCTGTGCATTTGTCGGGGGAACCAAGCAGCAGGTGGATCTGCGAAGTGACCAAGCTTTCCAGCTCCTGAGCGGGGAACCGAGAGACGGCGGGCCCTTCGCCCGTCTTCTGAATTGCCGCCTGCGAGGTGTAATAGCGATAGCGTTTCCCGTTCTTAGCGGCGTGCGTTGGCGTGAATCGGACACCGTTGATGTCAAAAACGATCCCGCTGAGCAGACTCGGTGTCGAAGAGGATTTCCGACTCCGATGCGCCTGATTGTTCGCTTTGAGGCACGCTGCAACTTGATCCCACAGCTCTCGCGGGATGATCGCTTCGTGTTGGCCGGGATAGGACTGGTCGCGATGAACGATCTCTCCGATGTAAGTGCGATTGTTCAGAAGGTGATAGAGGGCTCCCCGCGAGTACGTCATACCCCCCGAGCTTCGCCCGACACGGCTAGTGCGAGCTTTGCTGCGGATCTTTTCCCGCTGCAGGTAGTCCTTGAGTCGCCGGACACAGCCCAGCCGCAGATACTGCCGGAAGATTGTTCGTACGGTCGCTGCTTCGGTTTGGTTGATGATAAGGCGATGGTCTGTGCAATCGTAACCCAGGGGAACGACGCCTCCCATCCACATGCCTTTCTTTTTCGAGGCAGCGACTTTGTCCCGAATCCTCTCGCCGGTGACCTCACGCTCGAACTGAGCGAACGACAGCAAAACGTTTAGGGTGAGCCGTCCCATGGAAGTCGTGGTATTGAACGCCTGGGTCACGGACACGAAACTGACGCCGTGCGAGTCGAATACTTCAATGATCTTAGAGAAATCGGTGAGAGAACGAGTAAGACGATCAACCTTGTAGACGACAACCGTGTCGACCTTCCCGGCCAGAATGTCGTCCAACAGCTGTTTCAGTGCGGGACGCTCCATCGTGCCACCGGAGAAGCCCCCATCATCATAGTGGTTGTTCAATGCGGTCCAACCCTCATGCTTTTGGCTGAGCACAAAGGCGCAGCAGGCCTCCCGCTGAGCTTCTAGGGAGTTAAAGGACTGCTCTAGCCCTTCTTCGGAGGACTTGCGGGTGTACATGGCGCACCGAACCTGTTTGCTAGGCATCGCAGCGACCCCGAACACGGCCGTCGCTGTTCAAGGCGAAGAAAGCTGGGCCTGACCAGCGAGTGCCGGTAATCTTACGTGCGACTTCAGAAAGGCTGCGGTAACTGGACCCGCGGTGCTCGTATCCCGACTCGGTTACGACGACCTCATGTGTTTCCCCGCGCCACTTGCGAAAAATGCGGGTTCCGGATTTGATCCTGGCCCGAGCTCTAACTTTGGGTGATGCTGTAGACTTTTCGAGATCTCGGGCAATGCGGCGGAGTTCGGAGCGTGTGGCAGGTTTGAGCCCCCCATAGACCTGCTCCTGCATTCGGTAGGCGAGAAAGGGAACCATCAACTCCCGGCGGATTCCGGGTGGGGCAGCTCTGCCGTACAGTTTGCCCCAGAGATCCAATAGCTGTTGTCTTGAAAAACTGGGCAATTGCGCGATCTGGTCTGAGATGTCTCGGTCCATCTATGCCTCCCGAACAGCTGCACATTCACGCTCTGGTTGGGCGAGCAGTCAAGCGAAACAAGGCCTAGGCACGCAAGTGCATAGGCGAAGCCAGCGGATGACCCCTGTCGTAGAATGCAAGGTCCCGACCGTGAATCGGGCGGAAGGGAAGACATCCACGGATGCCTCAAACGAAGCCTAAGAAGCGACGGAAACCAAGGCTCGATACTATGGTCGAACGGGCCATCAGAGCCGCGCGCGACGCCTTCGAACGCGCACTCGTTACCGAGTGGGATGTGCGCGCAGACTCTGCAGAGATCCGGAACGCCGTGAGAGTCCTACCGTATCGGTGTCGGCAATGCGGAAAACCGGTCGCGGGGATCGGGAATACGTGTGTGTGCAAGACAAAGATCGAAAAGGAGCGCTTCTTCTCGAACCCCGAGAATGAATTCCGCGAGCTGTTTCAGCAGCGGTGTGAAGGCATTGCGACCTCGGCATCGCTCGTGACTTTCGTCGAGACCATCGGTGGTATAGCCGTCGCAAATAATCGCGATCTCGGTTGGTTGGAAGACCAAACCCAGGGACTTCTGCCTTCACTGAAGTGGGTCTGTCGGAAGTGGATTATCGGCATATGCGGACATCCATTCACGCATACCGGAACGCTCCCGGCGTGGTTCAAAGATAACCGTAACGAGATGTCGGAAGCAGACATGCAAAAATGCCTCAGCGTCGAAGAAACCGAAGCAGAGTTAGTTCGACTCGAAGCTGAGATCGGACGATGCTTCGACAATGCGAAAGAGGCATCGCTCGACGACGCCAGCCTGCAAATGGCCCAAGTTGTCCGACTGGATCTGAAACGGGTGTCAGGCAAGAGGGCACGCCAAGACAGCACCGCTGCGGTGATCGCCAGAATCAAGCGGGATGAACCCGGTATCTCGATCGAGCAGATTTGCCGGATTCTGGACGACAATCATTGGCCATTGCGAGAGAGCGACAAACGCGCCGGCTTCAAGACTTGGCATAAGGCATGGGAGGATCTAGACCACAGGCCCCTAATTAAGCGCTTCATCAGTGGTATACAGCCCGCTGCACCCCAGAAAAACATCTAGACAACATGCCAGGTGTTACGGTGTTACGCAGGCATATTTCATAACCCCAGTCCACTGTGTAGTTTACACCTCGCCGTTACGCAATCACTTCCTTCAAGAGCTGCGTGTTTAAACTGACCAAAGCTGTGACGACGGTGTCGCCACGGGAAAACCCAACGAGGGACAAACATGACCTCAAAACTTCTCCGCATCGAATATCGACGCGTGGATTCTCTTCGCCCTGACCCAAAAAACGCTCGGGTACACAACGACAAGCAGGTTCACCAGATCGCGGAGAGCATCAGCACTTTTGGCTTCGTCGTGCCTTTAGTGGTCGATCGCAGTTTGCACGTGATCCTCGGCCACGGGCGCTTGTTAGCCGCCAGACTACTTGGCATGAAGTCGGTGCCGGTCATCCGGGTGGAGCATTTATCAGAGCACCAGAGGCTGGCATTGATGATCGCGGATAACCAGCTTACCGAAAACTCCGAGTGGGACAACAGACTCCTAGGCGAGCAGCTGAAGATCCTTTCCAGGGCGGAAATTGATTTCAACATCGAAGTTACGGGCTTCGAGATGGGCGAAATCGATCTGATGATTGAAAACCTCGCGCCAGCCCTTGAGGGCGATGTCGATGCCGCAGATGCCATGGCCGAGCCTGGGGTTCAAGTGACTAAGCCTGGCGATCTGTGGGTCCTCGGTCGGAACCGCTTGATTTGTGGAGATGCGCTCAATGAAGGCAGCTACTCGGAGTTAATGATGGGACGTCGCGCTGCGGCAGTCTTTACTGATCCCCCCTTCAACGACCCGATCGAAGGCTACGTCGCGGGATTTGGCAAGATCCATCATCGCGAGTTCGCCATGGCCACCGGCGAGATGACCGGGCCCGAATTCTCGGAATTCCTCTTCAAGACGTTCCGTAACTTGGCGCGCCATAGTGAAAGCGGGTCGCTTCATTTCGTGTGCCTCGATTGGAGACACCTTCCCGAGATGCTCACGGCTTCTCTCCGTGTGTACTCCGAATTCAAGAACCTCTGCGTCTGGGTCAAAGAGAGCGGCGGCCAAGGCTCACTCTATCGCAGTCGGCATGAGCTGGTGCTCGTGCTCAAGAGCGGCAAGGCGAAACACAGGAATAATATTCAATTGGGCCAATACGGGCGCTACCGCACTAACATTTGGGAATATCCCCGTGTGAACTCAACTGCACGAGGGGGTGAAGAGCAGCTATTGGGTCTCCACCCGACAATCAAGCCTACGGCGATGGTCGCAGATGCGATTCTGGATTGCACCGCGCGTAACGACATAGTTCTTGACCCATTTCTCGGCAGTGGCACGACCATCATTGCAGCTGAGCGGACCGGCCGAATCTGTTACGGCCTAGAGATTGATCCTCTTTATGTGGATGTCATCATTCGCCGCTGGCAGAACTTCACGGGGAAGTTGGCAGTACACGAGATTTCAGGGAAGAAGTTCGACGAACTGGAAGAGGAGGCAGGGAATGGGCACGAACAGCAACGATGAAGTTGGCTATGGCAACCCGCCAAAGAAGACCCAATTCAAAAAGGGGCAATCCGGGAATCCCCGCGGGCGTCCGAAGGGCCAACCCAACTTGGCCACAGTGCTGGAGAAGGCGTTGCACGAGAAAGTGATCATTAACGAAAACGGCCGGCGCCGGGCCGTTACCAAGCTCGAGGCAGCGGTCAAACAGTTGGTCAACAAGGCGGCGTCCGGAGATCTCCGCGCGCTGCAGCAGCTAGCGGCGCTCGCACGCACCGGCGAGGAACGTTCAGCCGAACCGGTTGCTTCTACCGCTACGATGACAGAGGTGGACAAAAAGGTCCTCGAAGGAGTTCTTCGCCGCTTTGGGGCGACTGTTCAAGGAGCTGAAGATGCCAAATCTGACAGTGAATGAGTATTATGCAATTCTGCGTCAAGATTTCTGTGGGTTCATCGAGCGCAGCTTCTATGAACTCAACCCGGAAACAGAATTCCTGCCAAACTGGCATATCGAAGTGATTGCCCAAGAGCTAGAGGCTTGCCGACGTGGTGAAACGAAGCGGCTCATCATTAATCTACCCCCTAGGTCACTGAAGTCGCATTGCGTCACCGTGGCATTCCCGGCATGGCTTCTGGGTCACAACCCGAGTGCCCAAATCATTTGTGCCTCGTACGGTCAAGATCTCGCCAATAAACACGCCATTGACAGCCGGGCGATCATGGCCAGCAACTTCTATAGGGCGCTTTTCTCAACCCGCCTATCATCAGAGAAACAGGCGGTGCAGGAGTTTATGACTAGGCAGAAGGGAGTTCGTTTGGCCACATCGGTGGGTGGTGTTTTGACCGGGCGGGGTGCCGGCATAATTATCGTTGATGATCCGTTGAAGCCGGAAGAGGCTTTATCTGAAACCCAGCGAAAATCCACCAATGATTGGTTTGATCACACGCTTTATACGCGGCTCAATGACAAACGGACCGGCTGCATCATTATTGTTACTCAAAGGCTACACGAGGACGACCTCGTGGGTCACGTGATGGGTCAAGGCAACTGGAAATTGGTTCGTTTTCCCGCGATTGCCGAACAAGAAGAATCTTATGTCATCCGTACGCCCTATGGCCTGCGGCGCTTTCACCGACACCTAGGTGAAGCATTGCATCCCGAACGGGAGCCCGTGCCGATCTTGGAGAACATCAAGGAAACGCAAGGGGAATACAACTTTTCGGGTCAATATCAGCAGGCGCCGGCTCCGCTCGGAGGCGGCATGGTTAAGTATGGTTGGTTCAGAACATTCACCACCAGTGACCTGCCTTCGAAATTTGAGCTGATCTTGCAAAGTTGGGACACCGCAAATAAGCCTACAGAATTGGCTGATTACAGTGTTTGCACAAGTTGGGGGATAAAGGACAGGCACATTTATCTTCTGCATGTGCTGCGCAAGCGTCTTGATTATCCTGCATTGAAGCGTGCCGTGGGCGAACAAGCGCAGGCGTTTCGACCGACTCAGATCCTAATTGAGGATAAATCGTCAGGAACGCAATTGATCCAGGAGCTAGTCCACGAGGGGGTGCACGGCGTGCAGCGCTACGAACCGACGATGGATAAAGTCATGAGGCTGCATTCTGTGACCAATATAATCGAAAATGGGTTTGTTTATCTCCCGGAGAAAGCAGAATGGTTACCGGAGTTTGTCCACGAGATGACAAGTTTTCCAAAAGCGAAGTACGATGACCAGACAGACTCAACCTCGCAGGCCCTCGACTGGATTAAGCAGCACTATATGGGACAAGAGTTCGGTCTCTCCAAATTCTATCGTCGCGAGGCAGCCAAACTCGGCCTCCCCTGTCCAGTGCCAGCGATCGCCGGTGATACAGCGGAGATCTCGCGAGGGCCCGATCAGGCGAATCTCCCGGTCAAGTCAAACCCACCGGCGCCGGGCCCATGTCCGAAGTGCCGTGCCACGTGCGTCGTTTTCGCCTCGGCCCAATTGAGATGCAACCAATGTGGACATACATGGTGGCCCGACGGGAAAACACCCGCGGTCCCTCGTGTCACACGTGCTGATGTGCTGAGCGGTCGAATTGGATGGTCCCCCAAGTACTTTTAGGCTGTGTGAGTGTGTCCTTCAGATCGCAAAGCTACATCCCCGGTCAATCTTGCGTGGCAAGGCCCTGGATAGAGCTCGACACACCGCCCGAACTTATCGCGCTGTCGCCTGCAACCCGTTTGAGGCTTGTAGCTACTCTTGATTTCGCTTGCCGAGGCCAGAGTCGATTAGATTGGCGATGAACGAGCGCCAGGCAGGACCGCCCCGTAAAGCACGACCACGCCCTCAAACAGGAACGAACTTGCCCGAATAGGAGAAATTAGCGCAAAACCATGCCGCCCGAGGCCACGTCCGTTGGTCGTGGCTTCGTATTCGTCCATCATGGACAGACCACTCAATGTTCTTCCCTCTGCACTCAAATTCCAAGGCAGCCTGAGTGTTTGTGACGTTGAGGTCTATCCGTCCTGACAAAAGCATGTAGACGGTAACAAAGAGGGTCCCAGGAGCGAACTCCACATCGCCGGGGGTCATAGAAGTTCAAGCAACTCGGCGGGCTCGACAGGTGGGAGAAGATGAACAGCCCGCGGCGCCGCCCTGTAAGCTAGCGCCGCCGCGTATTGAGGGTGTGGTACAATATCGTGGAGCATCCAAGCGTTTGCGAGATCCGTATCGCGTCCTATGTGGATGAAGCGCGCAGGCTCGTTGAGTTGTAGCGTTACGCGGAAGCTGTCGAGCGGCACGGACAGACCGTCTCCGACCGCTTTGATATAGGCTTCCTTACGAGTCCAGCAGAGGAAGAATGCTCGCTCACGCTCCGCAATGGAAAGCGACATGAGTTCCATAGTTTCTTCCGAACAAAAGAATCGGCTCGCAATCCCATGCATGTCCTCAAGGGGACGGACCTCTTCCACGTCGATGCCGATCTCGCAGCCGATCGTAAACGCGAATACCGCGAGGGCACCGGAATGCGAAACATTGAACTTCAAATCAAGTGGAGCGGCGAGGTTAGGTTTCCCTTTCGAGCTATAGCCGAACTGGATCCTGCTAGGAGCAATGCTCAGGTAGTGTCCGAGCAAAAGCCTAAGGACGCCGCGCGACAGAATGAACGAGTGCCGGAGATGGTCGAAGCTAAACCGGGCAGCCCGGACTGCTTCGTCGGGAGCAAGGAGAGGTAGAAGTTGCGCGGTGACCGCTTCCGAGATGGCGATGCGGACTGGCCAAACATCGACTGCGCAAGCGACCTGTCTGAAGGCGTGTACGCTCATCTAGCTATGCCTCGCCTAAATTATTGCGGGCTCTCGAGCTTAGGCGGCCGACTTCGCTCCCAGTTCGGTAAAGCTACAGCCCATGTTTCGCCCTGGCCGATTGATCGTTCGCTCTCGCTGTCGGCCGCTATTCTCCCGCCGCGATTTTCTCATAGATGGTCTGTTTCTCAAGCAGCAACTTTCGGCGCTCAAGATGCACCACCCGGACCCGAGTACCTGGCATCGACGGGGTGTTCTGGGTCTAGATTCGCCAGACCGATCCAAGCGGAGGGGACCGCTGGAGCTGGTCCGCCGAGACAGCGTAACTTGCTGGAACACGCACACTTTCTCCTGCGCACTAAAGCTGGTACAAAAACCCAGTCAGGTCATCCCCGTCCTCGGGGAGGGGTGCAGCTCAGCGCTCTGGCGATGGCAAAGCTATCCAAAGAGGCTATATGGTGGCGTACTTTGAGTCGGTTGCCGAACCTTCTGATGTTGACGTATTGACAGTCGGTTAAATGGCAACTGAGATTGTGATGTTAGAGTATGGGAAGCGAGGGAACCCCAGGGGCGGCAGCCTGCCACGACGGTCAATTGGAGCGGCCCGATCAACCCTGCTACACAATCTACTTTCACTCCTCTGAGCTTTTCCGAACGACGCCAAGCACATTTGGGATTGGCGTGCGAAAGCGGAGTAATGGGGAGGAATAACTAGTGGGCAATTTGTTTGAAGGTGAAAATGGCACATACATAGTGTTAGTCAATAGAGAAGGTCAATACTCGCTATGGCCAACATTTAAGGACATACCAGCAGGTTGGTCAACCGTCCATGAGTCCGACACTCGCCAGGGTTGTCTCGATTACATCAAAAGAGTCTGGACTGATATGCGACCAAAGAGTCTCATGACACTATGAACTCCTGATCTGCCAATTGCGAGTCCAGAGACGTAGGCCGACATAACTCGGGGGAAGTCGGTTTCCCAACGGGACAGGCTTGGTGTCGGCCTGCCCAAAACTTCTACTGGTAGGGTTGCGATTTTGTGCCACAGCTTGGTTAGGCAGAAGGGCTTTGTCGTGGCGAAACGGATTGACTCGCTCGAAGGGTTGATGGGCAGAGCGTGTCAACGCAAGACATTTCGAGCCGAAGCGTAAGTGCGGTTAGCACTCCCGACGTACCAATGAAATGTGGACGGTGGACTACTCGCACCACGAACGAGCCGATGGGCAGAAATGGTTGATGGCTACAAGCGAGAGGCGCTGCAGAGCGGGTCCAACACGTCGCTATTCGTTCCGCTCGTTGTGGAGGTGTTGGCGAGGCTGCGAGAACGGCGTGGAACGCCGGCAGCAATCCAAGTAGGCAACAGAACGGACTTCACCAGCCGCGTTGTGGATCACTCGGCCTCTCAAATCGGGTGGCGTTGCACTTCATCGAGAACTTCAACGGGCAGCCCTGAGACGAAGGCGTAAACCAGAACCGGTTCGTGAGTCTCCGACATCCGCCATATTCTGTCTCTCTACAAGATCAGTTATTCCCCTGGGGCATCGTGAGTAACATGTACATTAACAAGGTTACGGAGGTACACCACGCGCTAGACAACCCACATGACCGTGCATGCCGGCGCCACACGCTCATCTGTTCACGTTGTGGTGCGGTGCATGAAGACAATGGACTCATTTTGGAGTGTACGAAACCGCATGAACCGAGCTTGTTAGTGTCCGCCTTTGCGAAAGAGAAGTTAGAAGTAGATGATACTGGAAGTGGATTGTTCCGCTACGGTTGCTGGTTACCGATGCGGCGGCATTTTCCCAACGTTGGCGGAGCAATTACGTATCGCAGCGAACGTCTAGGTGCTGTTATAGGACTCTCCAATCTCTGGGTCGTTTTCAATGGTTTTTGGCCAGAAATGGGAGCCAAGCTCGAGACAGGCACATTTAAGGAGCTGGAAGCTTATGCAGTGCTTTCGAGGTTGCCGGAGAAGAGCAGCGGCATTCTTGTTGTTGCTTCCGCTGGCAATACAGGCAGTGCCTTTGCCAATGCCTGTTCCAAACATCGTATCCCTTGTCTGATTATCGTACCTGCTGACAGCTTGGAAGCGATGCATTTTGATCACGCTCTTCACAAATGCGTCAAACTCATCTCGCTAGCGAAGCCCGCCGATTACAATGACGCTCTTGCTTTGGCGGCTCTGTGTTCACGAAGACCCACTTTCGTCCCCGAGGGGGGGGTAAAGAATGTGGCTCGACGCGACGGGATAGGTACAACTCTCTTGAACGCAGTGGAAACGATCGGACGGTTGCCCCATTTCTATTTTCAAGCCATAGGAAGTGGAACGGGGGGCATTGCGGCGCACGAGACGGCAAATAGGATTATTAGAGACGGAAGATTCGGTGCGAGCTTTCCGAGGCTCATGCTGAGCCAGAACCTTCCTTTTGCTCCTATCTACTTTTCCTGGAAGCGCCGTATGCGTGAACTGATTGAAACAAGTGAACAGGTCTATACAGCGCAAATAAGGCAGGCGGTTGCGAAGGTCCTTTCGAATGCCCACCCCCCTTACTCTGTTAGGGGCGGTGTCTTCGATGCTCTTCACGAGAGTAAGGGAGACGTGCTCGTGGCGGATAACGACAAGACTCTTGAGGCTATGAAAATCTTCGAGGACAGCGAAGGGATTGACATTGAACCGGCTGCTGGGGTAGCTGCCGCAACATTGATTGAGACAGCCCGAAACGGCGGGATACCAAAAAATTCAGTTGTGTTGCTGCATATTACCGGTGGTGGCATGCTCAGGAGGGAGCGGGCTCAAAGAGCCTTCCCTGCGCGGCCAATTCTCGAAATCGCGAAAGGTGAATATACATTACCGGTTACAGTGGATGCTATTGAGAATCTGTTTTGAAGCATGCCACCGGAGCACCTAGCCGGTTGCGTGATTGATGAGGTCGCAACGCCCACTGTTTTCCAGACGATTCAAATACAAACCCAACGATATCTCGTACTCCGGAGAATACAGAATTCTTTCCGTTGGTGGGCGAGCAACTCTCAATTGCCAGACGCCCCCCACGGCGATTGTTCCAGGCTAGGAAAGCGATGGGCGCGGTTCTGTTGACGCACCCTGTCCGATAGCAATAGCTATTAAAACGACTCCCCTAGATTGTGCGACAGCTTCTCATACGTTGCTAGAGCTGCGCTTATAGGTGTTAGAGAATGGCAGGAATTTAAGATGTCTAGCCTTGGCAGAAACCGCCAGCACATCCAGCTGGCTCGACCAGCCCTGCGGCCTATTGTGCGTGCGTTGGAGGTCCCTCTTTCTTTTGCACAACAACGGTTGTGGTTTTTAGCGCAGATGGAGGGAGTAAGCGAGGCGTATCACATACCGATTAGGTTGCGGTTGAAGGGTCAGCTCGATCATACAGCCCTGCGTCGGGCACTGGATGGGATCGTCGCGCGGCATGAAGTGCTGCGCACGACATTTGTT
>Ga0210394_10002936_pt1 | contig 22434 bp, 24 predicted proteins | sample IncBWC12MmetaG_FD_160121 | JGI IMG/M metagenome (GOLD analysis project Ga0210394, IMG submission 160121) | Forest soil microbial communities from Barre Woods Harvard Forest LTER site, Petersham, Massachusetts, United States - Inc-BW-C-12-M | ecosystem: Environmental > Terrestrial > Soil >... | reverse complement strand
CCGTGGTCCGGGTAAAAGCAGCGGCGTTGAATTTTTTCGATACGCTCATTATCGCCGGCAAATACCAGCACAAGCCGCCATTTCCGTTCTCGCCGGCAGCAGAGTTCGCCGGTGTCGTCGAGAGCGTCGGCGCCGGCGTAACCGGCATTGCTCCAGGCGATCGGGTGATGGGCAATATCGGCTGGGGCGCCGCGCGGCAGGCGGTCGCCGTCGCGGCGCAGCAGCTCGTGAAAATTCCGAGCACGCTCGATTTCGATCGCGCCGCCGGCCTGACCGTCACCTACGGCACGACGCTTTACGCGCTGCGCGAGCGTGCCGAGCTAAAATCCGGCGAAGCCCTGGTCGTGCTCGGCGCCTCCGGCGGCACCGGGCTCGCAGCGATCGAGATCGGCAAGATCATGGCGGCGCGCGTCATCGCCTGTGCGTCGTCGGACGACAAGCTCGCCTTTGCCCAAGACCACGGCGCCGACGAAACGGTGAACTATGCGAGCGAGGATTTGCGCGGCGCGCTGAAGAAACTCGGCGGCGACCACGGCATCGACGTTGTCTACGATCCGGTCGGCGGCGCTTACGCAGAGTCCGCCGTGCGCGCGCTCGCCTGGCACGGCCGTTATCTCGTCGTCGGGTTCGCCGCCGGAGAAATCCCCAAGCTGCCGCTCAATCTGGTGCTCCTGAAAAGCTGCGATATCCGCGGCGTGTCGTGGGGCGCCTGGACCAAACGCGAGCCGCAGGGGCAGCACGCCTTGATGAAGCAGATCGTGGAGTGGTGCGCGCAAGGCAAACTCAGCGCGCATGTGCACGCGATTTATCCCTTGGCGGATATCGCATCCGCGCTTCAGGCGATAGCCGACCGCAAGGTGATGGGGAAGATCGTGCTACGCCCGTGACCGGCGCATGATCCCGAAAAGCATGTCCCGGACGTGATCCGGGATGGGTATCGGTTTCCCGCCTTCGCGAAGCCCGCTTCGGCGGGCGGAGGAAGGTCGGAAAAGATCATGCGCAAACCTAAGATCGAGTTTCGGCGCGCAACCGCGCCAGCGTATTCCGCGCCGCCTCGCGATGCTCGGGCTTGATGTGCGACGACATAACCTTTAGCGCCGCGCCGAGGATCGCGGCATCGTCGGCGAGGCCGATGATGGGAATGGAGTCGGAAATAAAATCATCCGGCACGATGAAATAGATCATCGCGCCGACCAGTATCACCTTCACGTAGAGCGGTGTGTTGCGGTCGAATGCGCAGTAATGCGCCGTGAGCACTGCTTCGAGGAAAGGCAGGTTTGCCGCCTCGGCCAGAATCTTGCGCCAGAATTTACGCCGCAGTCCCGCTTCGTCGGAGGTAATCCGGCGCGTCAGCGAGGCAAAATCCTGCCAAGAAAAGCCCTGCCAAGTGGCGGTTTGCTGCCAAAAGCTCATTTGCCCCTCCTGCGGATGCTCAATGGCGTCTAAGAAATGGCGCCCAAGACATGGTTGGGAAAACATGGTTCCGAAACACGGCAGCCGCAAGGCGGCCCGCACCCCCAGCTTGTCCCAGTGCGGGCGACTTAGCCCGCCAGCTTATCCATCGCCTCGGCGAGCTTGACGTCGCGCTCGGTCAGGCCCCCGGCGTCATGGGTCGACAGTGTGACCTCGACAGTCTTGTAGACATTGAACCATTCCGGATGGTGGTCGAGCTTTTCCGCGACCAGCGCCGCGCGGGTCATGAAGCCGAAGGCTTCATTGAAATCGGCAAAGACGAATTTCTTGGTGATGGCGTCGCGCCCCGTCACTTCGCTCCATCCCTTAAGCCGACCCAGCGCGGTCTTGCGCGCTTCGCCGGAGAGTTTTTGACTCATGTGAAAACTCCATCGCTGCAGGCGATAACGGTCGCCCTCGAAAATAGGCGATAAAGTTACTACCTAGCAAACAAAGCCGCAGGGGGCGAGGTTCCCGAAGGCTGTGGTCAGGAGGCCGCTATGGGCTGGTCTTTGAACATAGGCTCCGTCGCCGGCACGGCGATCCGCATCCATGTGACATTCCTGTTGTTTCTCGCCTGGATCTTCGGCGTCAGCTACATTTCGGGAGGCCCGCAGCAGGCGTGGAGCGGGCTGGTTTTCCTGCTGCTCTTGTTCCTTTGCGTATTGCTGCACGAATTCGGGCATATTTTCACCGCGCGCGCTTTCGGCGTCTCGACCCCCGACGTGATCCTGCTGCCGATCGGCGGCGTATCGCGGCTCGAGCGCATTCCGGAGGAGCCGAGCGAGGAGTTTCTCATCGCCGTCGCCGGGCCGGCGGTCAATGTCGCCATCGCCGCGCTCTTGGTTCTGGTCGGTGGGGCCAGTCTCGAACTCAACCACCTCGTCGCGCTGGAGAGCGCGAGCACGAGCATGATCGACCGCCTTGCTGCGGTGAACGTTTTCCTCGCCGTTTTCAACCTGATCCCGGCCTTCCCGATGGATGGCGGGCGCGTGCTACGCGCCTTGCTGGCGAGCCGCTTCGGCTATGTCCGCGCCACCGAGATCGCGGCGGCAATCGGCCAATGGGTCGCGTTCCTGCTCGGTTTCCTCGGCCTGTTCGGCAACCCGCTCCTGATCTTCATCGCCATCTTCGTCTATCTCGCCGCGTCGTCGGAAGCCCATCTCGTCGCGATCCGCGCCATCTCGCGCGGCGTGCCGGTGACGGCGGCGATGATGACGCAATTCGCAACGCTGACGCCCGACGAGCATGTCGACGCCGCCGTGGAGACGCTGCTTCGCACCAGCCAAGGCGAATTTCCGGTCGTCGACGGCGCCGGGCGGCCGGTCGGCGTGCTGGCGCGCAACGATCTCATCCGCGCACTCAAGGAGCGCGGCCCGGACGCCAAGGTCGCCGACGCCATGACGGCGCAAATCCCGACGCTCGGCCATCGCCACTGCCTCGACGAGGCGTTCCGCCTCCTCCAGGAGAAATCCGCGCCCGCCGTGGCCATCGTCGATGCCGCGGACCGGCTGATCGGTCTGGTGACCTCCGAAACCATCGGCGAAATGCTCATGGTGCATCGGGCAATGCCGGCCGGGTTCCGGTCTGGCCCATGGGGTCGTCCCGCAGGGGCCTGATCGCCGCCAAACGGTGCCCGGATACGGTTGGGCCAAAAGTATTTGGCAAGTCAAAGTCGGGCCATAAGTCGGGGTATAATTAAGTACTCCCGCGATTAACCAAAGCGCCGGTTGCCCCTCGTACGCGCGGTTGCGGCATTGAATCAAAGCCGGCGAGCCGTGCTAGAATTAACTATGCCGCCCGGACTTCCGCATCGTCCGCCACTTGCCATGAGGTTTTGGCTTTTCCGGCGTTCTAGGGGAGGCAGAACGGGCTCGGCTTCGGCCGCGCAAAGCCACTCATCGGGTTACGCCATGAGTCTCGAGTCGCTTGAACATATGATGCGAAGCCGGGTGCGGATGTTTTTGCGCCATACCTGGCTTCTCACCATTCTCGGCACCATTGTCCTCGGCGCTGCCGTGTGGGCTGGCTTCTATTTCACCACCGAAGCCGACCATATGCGGATCGCCGCCGGTCCGCTGGACAGCAAGTTTGTCCAGGCGCTGTCCAATCAAATCGCAAACGGTCATCGCAATATTTCCTTGCAGCTCGTTCCGACGCAGGGGTCAAAGGAAACGGCGCAAGCGATAAGCAAGGGTCAAGCCGATCTCGCCATCCTGCCGAGCAATCTCGGTGACTCGCCGAATTGGCCTGTGATCGCCATTCTACGACAAAACGTGATGGCGCTGATCGTTCCGGCGCCCGGCGCCGCAAACAAGCCTAAAAGCGGCGAGAGCGCCGTGGGTGCCAAAGCCGCCAAGGGCAGCAAAAGCGCCGCGAGTTCGAAAGCCGCCAAAAGCGCCAAGAGCACGAAGAGCAGCAAGAGCGACGATAGCGACGATAGCGACAGCGCCGACGACATCGGCGATAGCGACAAGTTCGGTAAGGTAGCGCAGCTCTCCGGTAAGCGCGTCGGCATCGTCACCGGGAATGAAGCGACGACCGGTCTGCTTGAGCTCGTGCTGAGCCATTATGGCGTACCGCTCGCCAAGGTGACGGTGTCACAGATCGACCCTGACAAGCTTGCCGACGCTATCAAAAACAATCAGATCGATGCGCTGTTCGTTGCCGGCGCGGCGACAGGTCAGGCCATTACCAGCACGGTGGCGGCGGCGACGGTGAACGGCAAAGCCCCGACCTTCATCGAGATAGATCAGGCGGACGGCATCGCCAAACGCGACCCAGCGTTCAGCTCGGTCGACATCGATGCCGGCACTTTCGGCGGCAATCCGCCGATGCCCGATGACAGCCTCAAAAGCCTCAGCTTCGGCGAATTTCTGGTGGCGCGAAAATCCTATAGCGAATCTGTCATCGCTGCGCTGTCGAAGATTATCTATTCGTCGCGGCAGGCGCTCGCCACCGCGCTGCCGGGCGAAATCAAGATCGTAGCGCCGTCGACCGACAAGGATGCGGACGTCGTCGTCCATGCCGGCGCGCTGGCCTATCTTTCGGACAGCCAGCAGTCGTTCTTCGACAAATACGGCGATGACATCTTCTATGGCATGCTCATCTTTCCGGTGTTCGGATCGGCGATCGCCGGCGTCGCAAGCTATCTACGCAGCGATGGCCGAACGCGGCGGCTGCGGCTCCTGCAGCGCGTGCTCGACCTCGTGCGCAAGGCGCACACCGCGCAGACCCTGGAGGCGGTCGACAACCTCCAGATCGAGGCCGACGACCTCGTGATTGCGATCGTACACCAAGGCGAACGCGAGGAATTCGACGAGACGGTGCGCATGTCGTTTGCCTTTGCGCTCGATCAACTGCGCTTCACCATTGCCACGCGCCGCGCCGCGATCGTCGGCCAGTCCGGCACTGCCGCGGCTGCCGGCGCCAAGGCCGCCGCGGCGTAATCGATTGCTTCTCCGCGATTCCTGACTATATACGGTCGCAATCGCGGGCCCCTCGGGGCCCGTAACGGTTTAACGATTAACGCATGAATCTCCGCAACATCGCCATTATCGCCCATGTCGACCACGGCAAAACCACGCTGGTCGACCGGCTCCTGCAGCAATCGGGCTCGTTCCGCGAGAACCAGCGCGTGGTCGAACGCGTGCTTGATTCGAACGACCTCGAGCGCGAGCGCGGCATCACCATCCTCGCCAAGGCGACTTCGCTCGTTTGGAAGGACACCCGGATCAATATCGTCGATACGCCGGGCCACGCCGATTTCGGCGGCGAAGTCGAGCGCATCCTCAATATGGTCGATGGCGCATTGGTTCTTGTCGACGCCGCCGAGGGGCCGTTGCCGCAGACCAAGTTCGTGGTGTCGAAGGCGCTCAAAATGGGGCTGCGGCCCATCGTCGTGATCAACAAGGTCGATCGCTCCGACGCGCGCCCGACCGAAGTCGCCAATGCGGTGTTCGACCTGTTCGCCGCGCTCGATGCGACCGAGGAGCAACTGGATTTTCCGATTCTCTACGGCTCGGCCAAGCAAGGCTGGATGGCGTCCGACCCCGCCGGGCCCAAGGACAAGGGCATGGCGCCGCTGTTCGAGCTCGTCATTCGCCATGTCGTGCCGCCACAGGTCGAGGAAGGCCCGTTCCGCATGCTGGGCACGATCCTCGAAGCCAATCCCTATCTCGGCCGTATCGTCACCGGCCGCATTTTCTCCGGCTCGGTGAAGCCCAACCAGCCGGTCAAAGTCATCGACCGCAACGGCGAACTCGTCGAGGAGGGCCGCGTGACCAAGGTGCTCGCCTTCCGCGGCTTGGAGCGGGTGCCGATCGACGAAGGCTTTGCCGGCGACATCGTCGCCATCGCCGGACTGCCGGAAGCGTTCGTTTCGCATACGCTGTGCGCGCCCGAGGTGACCGCGCCGCTGCCGGCGCAGCCGATCGACCCGCCGACACTGACCATGACCTTCCACATCAACGATTCCCCGCTCGCCGGCACCGAAGGCGACAAAGTGCAAAGCCGGGTGATCCGTGATCGCCTGCTGCGCGAGGCGGAAGGCAACGTTACGCTGCGGATTTCCGAATCCATGGAGAAGGATTCCATGGAGGTCGCCGGCCGCGGCGAATTGCAGCTTGGCATTTTGATCGAAACCATGCGGCGCGAGGGTTTCGAGCTCTCGGTGTCGCGCCCGAAGGTGCTTTATCAACACGGCCCGTCCGGCGAACTCCTCGAACCGATCGAGGAAGTGGTCATCGACGTCGACGAGGAGCACTCCGGCGTGGTGGTGCAGAAGCTCGCCGAGCGCAAGGGCGAGATGGTCGAGATGCGTCCCTCCGGCGGCGGCCGCGTGCGGCTGATCTTCTATGCGCCGACCCGCGGGCTGATCGGATATCAGGGCGAGCTCCTCACCGACACGCGCGGCACCGCGGTCATGAACCGGCTGTTCCACGCCTACGGCCCGCATCGCGGCGAGATCGTCGGCCGGCGCAACGGCGTCTTGATCTCAACCGACCAGGGCGACGCCGTCGCCTACGCAATGTGGAATCTGGAAGACCGCGGCCCGATGATGATCGAGCCGGGCTGGAAGGTCTATCGCGGCATGATCGTCGGCGAGCACACGCGCGGCAATGACCTCGAAGTCAACGTGCTCAAGGGTAAAAAGCTCACCAACATCCGCACCCACTCCAAGGACGAGGCGATCCGGCTTACGCCGCCGATCCGCATGACATTGGAAAAGGCGCTTGCCTATATCGAAGACGATGAATTGGTCGAGGTGACGCCAAACTCGATCCGGCTGCGCAAGAAGCTGCTCGATCCGAACGAGCGCAAGCGCGACGAGCGGCGTAAAGAAGCCGAGAGCGTCTAAGCACGTCCGATTTCGCGCAGCACGCGCCGGATCTGACGTGGCACCCAAGCCTCATCTTGTCACATTTTTCGCCTTGCCGAGCGCCGCCGTGCAAAATTCCGGGAACCGTGACGCGATTGCAACAGCACCTCCAGATTGCGCCTGAAGCCTGCATTTTCGTGCCGGCGAATGTGGCCAGGGCCATGTCTTTTCGCTAATAATCCACATCGTTAACCGAAGGTGAATCTAAAGCCTTGAAGGCGGCAGAAACGCTTGCTTTGATCGCATTCTGAATCGCGTGATGAATCGCCGGACGAGCATCGCATCATGAGCACTGTCCTCATCGAAATCCGTCGCGCCCGCGCATGCGATGCCGGCGCGGTCGCGGATGCTCACGATGCGGCTTGGCGGACCGCCTATCAGGGCATCATTCCGGGCGGCGAACTGGAGAAGCTCATCAATCGTCGCGGCCCGGCGTGGTGGGAAAGCGCCATCCGCAAAGGCAGCCGCATCGCACTGCTGCAATTCGGCGACAAGATCGCCGGCTACGCCAATTATGGGCGCAACCGGGCGCGCAGCTTGTACTATGACGGCGAGCTCTACGAGCTCTATCTGCGGCCGGAATTCCAGGGGCTCGGCTTCGGCCGCCGCCTGTTCACCGCCGCGCGCCGCGATTTGGCGCAGAGCGCGCTCAAATCCTTGATCGTTTGGGCGCTGTCGGAGAACGAAAACGCGGTCGAGTTCTATCGCGCGCTTGGCGGCAAAGCGGTCGCACGGTCATCCGAAAAATTCGGCACCCGCGTGCTCGATAAGGTCGCGTTCGGCTGGAATAGCTGACCGGTCCGCTTTGGACCGGTCATTCCCGAAACCAGCGATCTCGGCTTTACCCGAGATCGTATTTTTATTGCCAAATCCATGAACACCGCCCAGCCAGATTTGCAGCGATCGTGATTATGGATTCCGGGTTCGCGCCTTCGGCGCGCCCCGGAATGACGGCGCCTAAACCGCCGGCGGCGGCAGCTTCGCTTGCATGCAGGCCGCGCGCAGCGTGTTGACAAGCAGACACACGATGGTCATCGGTCCGACGCCGCCGGGCACCGGCGTGATAGCGCCGGCGACTTTGACAGCCTCCGCGAAATTGACGTCGCCTACAATCTTCGATCTGCCGGCGCCGTCGGCCACCCGATTGATGCCGACATCGATCACGGTGGCCCCCGGCTTGATCCAATCGCCGCGAATGAATTCGGCGCAGCCGATGGCGACGCACAAAAGCTCGGCGCGGCGGCATAGATCGGGCAGACCGCGGGTGTGCGTATGCGCGACGGTCACGGTCGCATTCTCATTGAGCAGGACTTGCGACAGCGGATTGCCGACGATATGCGAGCGGCCGATCATCAGCGCATCAAGGCCAACGAGCGAATCGTGCACCGTCCTGATCAGCTTGAGGCAGCCGATCGGCGTGCATGGCACCAGCGCCGGCATTCCCATCATCAGGCGTCCGGCATTGAGTGGGTGAAATCCATCGACGTCCTTGTCCGGATCGATGCTGGCGAAAATGCGCGCCGGACTGATTTGCGGCGGCAATGGCAGCTGGACCAGAATGCCGCTCACAGCTGGATCGGCATTGAGCTTTTGCACGAGGCCGAGCAACTCCGCCTCGTTGGTGTCGGCAGGAAGATAATGATCGAACGGCCGCATACCGACCTCGACCACCGCGCGCGATTTGCTGCCGACATAGGTCTTGCTCGCCGGGTTGTCGCCGATGAGGACAACGGCGAGACCCGGAACGAGGCCATGGGCGGCGGTCAGGCGATGCGTCTCGGCTTTGACCGCGGCGCGCAAGTCTGCCGCGATCGTTTTGCCGTCAATTATTTTCGCACTCATCCAGTCCCCTTCGTCAGTCGTTCCAGCATGGCGTGAAGCATTTGCGGATCGCCCGCGATCCGCAGACGCTTCAGCCGCGCCGCGGCGCCCGCTGCAATATCGACCTGCCGCGGCGCAACGCCGAGCGCTTTGGCAATGAGCCGGCGCAGGGCCTCATTGGCCTCACCCTCGACCGGCGCCGCGCGCAACCGCACCTTGAGCACCGTTCGTCCGTCGCCACGGCGCTCGATTCCTTCGATTGCTTCGCGCGCGCTACGCGCAGTGACGCGCACGTCGAGCACGACGCCGTCCGCGGCTTGCGTCCACGGCCGAGCATCCATCGCGTTCAGTAGACGTTTGGCAGGATATAGAGTGCGATCACATAGCGAATGAAGACAATGATCAGAAACAATATCACCGGCGAAATGTCGATGCCGCCGAGATTGGGCAAAAGGTTGCGGATCGGACGCAGCGCCGGCTCGGTGATGCGATAAAGAAAATCGCCGATCATGGCGACGACGTGATTGTGCGTGTTCACCACGTTAAAGGCGACCAGCCACGAGAAGATCGCCATCGCGATGACGATCCAGATATAGAGCTGTAGAGCTAAATCGATGACCAGAAAAAGGGCGCGCATGGACCCGCTTCGCGTTAAGGACGGCAGAAACTAGCGATTCGCGACCGCACGAACAAGCCGATGCTGAGTACTTATGTGCGCGCGCCGCCCATCCTTGACAGCATGGGGCGGCGGCCCTAAATGGCCCGCACTCGCTAAAACCGGCGCCCAATTCGGCCCGGATGACGCCCAGGTTGGCAGCCATATGGCGGGGCCGTAGCTCAGTTGGGAGAGCGCCTCGTTCGCAATGAGGAGGTCAGGGGTTCAACTCCCCTCGGCTCCACCAGCCTTTGCTCGCTGCGCGAGCTACGGCTCGGCAAGCCACTCATATACTGGTCGCGATGAGCAGTGATCTCTCTCCGGCGCTGTCGCTGTTGCGCCGACCGGCCTACGTCCGCTTTCTCTATGTGCGGATCGCCGCGTCGATTGCGCTTCAGCTGCAAGTCGTCGCGGTCGGCTGGCAGATGTACGAGTTGACCAACAGCCCGCTCGATCTGGGACTGATCGGGCTCGTCCAATTCGTCCCGGCCATTAGCTTGTTTGTGCTCACCGGCCACGTTGCGGATCACCACGACCGGCGCTGGGTCGCTTGCATTGCGCAGCTCACCGAGGCGCTTGCGGTCGGCGTGCTTGCATTCGCCAATGCCACGGGCCGGCTGACACCCGACCTTCTCCTCGCCATGGCTTTCGTCGTCGGCACCGGGCGCGCTTTCGAGCAGCCGAGCCTGCAATCGGTGCTGCCGAACATCGTGCCGAGTGACCTCCTGCCCCGCGCGATTGCCGGTTCGACCTCCGCCTCGCAAACCGCAATCGTCGCCGGACCCGCGCTCGGCGGCGTGCTGATCGAGATCAGCCCGACTCTGGTGTTCACGGTCTGCGCGGCGCTGTGGCTCTCCGCCGGACTGGTCATGCTCGGCATCGCCATGGAGCGGAAGGTCGCGGCGCGGGCGCCGCTCGATCTCGAGACGCTGTTCAGCGGGCTCACCTTCATCGCCCGGCAAAAGGTCGTGCTCGGCGCCGTGCTGCTCGATTTGTTCGCGGTGCTGCTCGGTAATCCGACGGCGCTGTTGCCGATTTTCGCGCGCGATATTTACCTCGCCGGACCGCTGGGTTTCGGCGTATTGCGTGCGGCGCCCGCGGCCGGCGCCATCGCCTCCGCGCTGCTGCTGGCGCGCTGGCCGATCTCCGGCCGCGTCGGTCGCATCATGTTCGCGACGGTGACGATCTACGGCGCGGCTACGATTATCTTTGCGCTGACGCCGAGCTTCGCCCTCGCCATGGCCGCGCTGGCCGTCGTCGGCGCCTCCGACACGGTCAGCGTCGTGATCCGTCAGACTATGGTGCAGCTGCGCACGCCCGACCACATGCGTGGCCGCGTCTATGCGGTGAATTCGATGGTCACAAACACGTCGAACCAGCTCGGCATTTTTCGCGCCGGCACGGCGGCCGCTTTGTTCGGCACCATTCCCTCGGTGCTGATCGGCGGCATGAGCACCATCGCGGTCGTCCTGATTTCGACCAAGATTTTTCGCGAACTCTACGACGCCGACCGATATCACGACCCGCGGCCATGATCCCGTGAGAACAGCCCTGGCAGCAGCGGCGCCGCTGCGGCATCATGTCGGCGGCCGATAGTTAGCTGGCGGCAAAGGAATACCGCATGCGACCGCTCACGATGATCTGCCTCGCAGTATCGATTGCCGCGATTTCGGCGCCGGCGCGCGCCGCGCCTTGCGGCGGCGACTTCGGCGCCTGGCTGGCCGGCGTCAAACAGGAGGCCGCGGCGGACGGCATCTCGCAGCGCGCGATCCAATCGGCGCTGGCGGGAGTAACCTCCGATCCGACCATCATCGCACGCGACCACGCGCAGGGCGTCTTCCGGCAGAGTTTTGAGGAGTTTTCCGGCCGCATGGTGCCGCCGCGACTGGCGCGCGCAAGGCGGCTGCTGCAGCAGGACGGCGCACTATTAAGCCGCATCGAACAGCAATACGGCGTGCCCGGCGCGGTGATCGTCGCCATTTGGGGACTGGAAACCGATTTTGGCGCCGACAATGGCCGCTTCTCGACGATCCGCTCGCTGGTGACGCTGGCTTACGATTGCCGCCGGCCCGACAAGTTCCGCGGCGAACTCATCGCCGCGCTGCGCATTGTCGATCGCGGCGATATGGCGCCCGCCGAAATGCACGGCGCCTGGGCGGGCGAGATCGGCCAGACCCAGTTCCTGCCGTCGTCCTATCTGAAATTCGCGGTCGATTACGACGGCAACGGCCGCCGCGACCTCATTCACAGCGTGCCCGACGTGCTCGCCTCGACCGCCAACTATCTCAAAGGCTACGGCTGGCAGCGCGGTCAGCCCTGGGGCGAAGGGACCGCCAATTTCCAGGTGCTGCTGCAATGGAATTCGTCGCAGGTCTACACCAAGACCGTCGCCTATTTCGCCCAGCAACTCGCCGGCGGGGGATAAGGCCGCAAAGATTTTAACCGCCGATCCACCGTTCCAGGAAAACGCTGAGCCAGGCGCGCATCCCGTCATTTCAACGATCAAATGGCGATCTTTGTCTCGATCGCATCGTAATCGGCCTGCAGCCCGCCGTCCGTCGCATCGATCAGACCGGCGGCCGTCAATGCTTGGACGTCAGCGTGAACGTTGCTGTAGTCACGCTGCAATGCTTTTGCCAGCGCCCGGACGCTTGTCACATTGTGGCGCCGCACATAGCGCAACAGCTCCATCCGCTTGCCGGTAAGTACGCGCGCAAGTGCGTCCCAGTTCTCGAACGCCAAATGACGCTCACGGAAAGTCTTCCCGTGCTCGGCGCGATGCCACGCATCGACAAAACGGCGCGCCGCTTCGCGTTCGAAATCGCCACCCACCGTGATCTTTGCTTTGTTCACTTGCCACCTCGCACGGTCGTCACGTCGGACCAGAAATCGGCCATCAATTGCTCGACGGTACTGAACGAATACGCCGTCTCGCCACCCTGGAAATGCCGATGATCGCCTTTGCCGCGCTCGTTGTCGTAGCCGATCTCGCGAATTCCCGGGCGACCGTAGAACAGCGAATACTTCAAGCTGTGGGCCGATGGCGAGACCGGCACCCGCCACAGCACCATCTCCACGATCGCGCCATCGTCGTAATCGATGCGCTGCTGGAACAGCAGCCTGGCCCTTATCTTTGGCATTATGGCCTAGTGTACCATATGGTGTCAAGAGACATAGGACCGAGCCGTGCGAACTAGCCGCCGATCCACCGTTCCAGGAAAACGCTGAGCCAGGCGCGCGCGGAATAGTCGTAAACGGCGCGGTCGGCGAAATGCGTTTGCAGCGGCCGCGCGCCCGGCAGCGCCAGCCGCGCGTGACCGCGCGTCGTCCATTTGTGCATCATGGCGTGCGTCACGTCGGGGTGAAATTGCAACGCAAAACCTCGGCCGGAGCGGATCGCCTGCACTTCGAACGTATCGCCCGCGGCGAGCAGCTCCGCGCCGGGCGGCAGATCGAAACCTTCGCGGTGCCACTGGTAGACACGTTCCGGCCAGGTCTCGACGACGGCGAGGCCGGCGGCAGTGGGCCGGATCGGGTAATAGCCGATCTCGGCATGGCCGCGCGGATGGCGAAATACTCTGCCGCCGAGCTGCCGCGCGAACATCTGGGCGCCGAGGCAGATGCCGAGAAACGGCTTAGCCTCCTTGAGCGGCACGCCGATCCAATCGATCTCGCGCCGGATGAAGTCGTCCTCGTCATTGGCGCTCATCGGACCGCCGAAGATGATGGCGGCGGTATGTTCGGCCATGGTTGACGGCAGCGGATCGTCGAAGCGCGGCCGGCGCACATCGAGCCGGTAGCCCAACTCACGCAGCGCATTGCCGATGCGGCCGGGAGTGGAGTGCTCCTGGTGGAGGATGATCAGGATCGGCTGTTGCATGACGCCGGCGATTGTAACGCGCTTTTCGGCATTCCTACCGTGTTCGCTCCTGAAATCAAAGCGACAGCGGCGGTCAATCGGCGCGGGTGCCTCCCATGCGGCGCTCAACGGCACGCAAGAGGAATGCATGGGGAATGAATCGCAGCAGGAAAACCATGATCCTGTTGTTGGCGCCGGCGACGACCACCCGCTTGCCGCGCATGAAGCCGTCATAGCCGATCTGCGCCACGCGATCGGGCGGCAAGTCGAAGATTCTGGCTATGCTTGGCAATTGCATTCCCGAGCGCGCCTGAAATTCGGTCTGCACCGGTCCCGGACAGAGCGCGGTGACTTTGATGCCGCGGCCGGCCAGTTCGCATTGCAGAGCCTCGCTGAACGACAGCACATAGGCCTTGCTGGCATAGTAAACCGCCATGCCGGGCCCCGGCAGGAAGGCGGCAACCGACGCCACGTTGAGGATGCCGCCGCGATGGCGGGCCACGCTGTCGACAAAATAGAGCGACAGTTCGGTGAGCGCGCGCACATTAAGATCGATCATGCCGAGCTGTTCGTCGCGGTCGAGCTTTGCCGCCGCGCCGCTTAAACCGAAGCCGGCATTGTTGACGACGATCGCGGGTTCGAGGCCGCGCGCCGATAATTCCGCGCCAAGCATCGCGACGGCATCGCGCCGCTCGAGGTCGAGCGCCAGCACCGTCGGCCGCGGCCGGCCGGAAGCGGCGATCTCGTCAGCCAGCGCCTTGAGACGGTCCTCGCGCCGCGCCACCAAGACAAGCTCGTGGCCATGCGCGGCGAAGACGCGCGCCAGCTCGACGCCAATGCCGGCCGAGGCGCCGGTGACAAGCGCGATCGGCCTCATGCCCCGCCAACCTTTCCCCCCGCGCCGCCTTGCCGACCCGTATCGCCCGGCGCGCCCGGTTCGGCATCGTCACCGCCGACCCGGCGCCGCAACTCGATACGCTCGCGCGGCGACACGCCGAGGAGATCGGCGGCGCGCCACAACAGATTGTCCTCAAGCTCGTCGCGGCGGCCGTCGGCATAGACGATCTGCCACATCATTTCGATGACGCGGGCGCGGCCCGGCTCGTCGAGCGTGCGGTTGAGCGAATGGGTAAAATGATAAAGGTCGACGGATTCGTGCTCGGCCGCCGTCGCTTTCTCGATCAATTCGTCGGTTGCCGCGTCGTCGAGGCTAAAGCTTTGCTTGATGACGGCGCGAAGTTTGTCGCGCTCGCTTGGCGTGACCTCGCCGTCGATCGCGGCGGCGTGCACCAAAAGCGCAGCGGCTGCGAGGCGGTAATCGTCGTCGGCGAACTGGCTGGGATGTTTGCCGCCGTCGACAAAATCGGAGATGAAAGTCTTGAAGGCTTCGAACATGAATTTTTCCCCGGTGCCCCGGCTTGGTTCCAGGCTCATATCGCGACCGCGAGCGCGCCGGTCAAGGCTCGTCCAAGCGCCCTCGCTTCACCCGCGGCGCCGGCGCGGTTCGTCATGACTGCAGCCGCCGCATGTCATCGCCTAGAATTCTTCATCGGGAAGGAGCTCCGATTCCGGCCCATTGGCGATGGACACCGCGATCAAGGCGGCGGCCTCTTTCGCCGATAAGACGGGCGGCGGTGCGTTGCCGATAACGGCAGCCGCGCTGTTTTGCGCTGCGGCGCGCGCATCGGCGGTGCGCCGTTCCGCAGTCTTCGGCCGCTGCTGGTCGAGGCACGCCCGCGGATCGCCCGTGCAGCCGCGGGCGCGCCGGCAGCGCCGCACCGGGCAGGTGCGCCATAGCCGAAGCCGGTCGCAGTCGCGGCGCCGTTCCGCCGTCTGCTCCGCGCCGACCCGCGCGCGCTGCTCCTCCCAGGTCCCGCGTTCATCCCGCGACCGCCAACCGGACGATTTTGTCTTTACGTGTTTCATGCGTGCTGCAATTCCGTTTGTTTGTAAGATTCGTTCTCGCGAGGCTCGCGCTCCCTCTCCCCGCGCGCGGGGAGAGGGTGGGGTGAGGGGGCCTCTCCGCTGGGCGCGGAATTGCGGCGGCGTCTGCAACGCTGTCGCATGCTCCGCAACGGTCAGAATCGCAGAGAGGCCCCCTCATCCTCGTCGCGGCGCTCCTCGACTTCTCCCCGCACGCGGGGAGAAGTGGACATGCGGTCCCGTTCTCGCGATGCGCCTTGGCATCCGAGCTTTGCTTCACGCTTTAAGAAAGCCCTTCCAAATGCCTCCCGACAAAAGAAGGGAGGCGGAGCGCCGATAGGCGCATTGTCTTGGAGCCGCACCACGCCAACGAATGTTGCCATCCGTTCGCGCTTCGGGCGCGGCAGCGGCCTCAGCGGAGACCGCTCGCCTTTCGGCGCTCCACCGCGGCGCTCGCCGGGCCGGACGCATCCAGCATCGGCTCAGCTCCAGTTCCCGCGTTTCCTGAGACCCGGCGCATTGGGCGTTACCCGTTGCAACCTGTCCCGAGTCTACCGCGCTCCGCGGAGACCGGTCGTAGTGCCGGCCGAGCGGTGGCCCAGAGCCGCCCGGGGACGGTTTGCGAAACCGCCCGCGGGAACCGCACTCGCTCCACCTTCTAGGTCGCACCCGGAATGTGCCCTTCGACGAGCGAGCTTTGATTCGCTAAATATAACTGAAATGGTGACCGATGTCAATAGAAGAGTGACGGAGAGCGCGTGGCGAAAACCAAGGCGAATGCGCCGTCGACAGCCCCCGCGTCAGGCCGCCTCCCCGATTTTGAGTCGAACCGCGAGCCCGGCCGACCCCGCAAGATTGACCAGAGCATCGAGACTGAATTTGTCGATGTGCCCCCGCAGCAAGTCGTTGAGGCGCGGCTGCGTCACGCCAAGTCGACGGGCGGCCTCGCTCTGGCTGACCTGCCAGCTCTCGATCTTGCTTCGCACCGCGATCATCAGTTCCGAGCGCGCCCGCATGTTCGCCGCTTCCACCGCGGTATCTTCCAGAGCGTCCCAGACGCTCGCGAATGTCTGCCGCGCTGCCGTCCGCCGCCTCATTGTCCGCCGTGCCACCTGTCAATCCTTTCGCAAGTCCCGAAACCGTCTGGCCGCCAGATCGATGTCGTGTTTGGCGGTCCGCTGTGTTTTCTTCTGGAAGGCATGCAGGACCACGATGCGGTCTGCAAGCGTGGCCAGATAGAACACCCTGAACGCGCCCGAACGGTCGCGAATCCGCAGTTCGCGGACGCCCGCGCCGACCGCTTTCATCGGCTTCCAATCGTCGGCCTCGAGGCCGCGTTGGACCCGGTCGAGCTGATAGCCAGCAGCCCTGCGCGCACCCTTGGGAAATTCCCGCACCCGCACCAGCGAGTCGCCGAGGAATTCGATCGGCTTCACAAATGGCATTCTATATCGGAATCGATATAAAGTCAAACCTGGGCGGAATATCTTCTTGTCCCGCTTGGCGAGGTCCGGCGGACGATACTCCCAGGCGCCGCGTGACGGGCTTGGGGCCCGTGACATCTACCGCGGGGCATGCATATCGAGCGAAAGAAAGTGTAGCCCGCTATAATGAGATACCAGAAGGTCTTACGGGGCGATCTCTAGCTGGCCCTGCGAGTTTGAGGATTGCGGATAAAGGGAGCTTTTGGGACCACTCGCTTAAAGGCGCCCGTCAAATTCAGGCGCATCTGTATGACATCCTCAGTAACAGAATATTCATCGGATGCTTCTGCTTTCGTGATTGCACGCCGGGCAATTGTCAGTGCTGCTTCCTCTGAAATGAGGAGTGCTGGACCGAGGTAATTTGCTTCCTCCTCCTGCGTCCGATCGTATTGACGAGGACCGGTGATGGATGAGGGTAAGCTCGGAGCGTGCCCCAATATGCAATGACTGAGTTCGTGGCTCAAATCCGAGGCTTGGCGTTTAGGCGAATGCCCGTCGTTGATGACAATAAGACGCCGCCGACCCGATATGAATGTTGCCCCGGAGAATTCCCACAGCCCTTCTGAGGTGAGGAAGTACGCGGCTTGCGGGTTTCTCTTCGCAAATTCCGAGAGTTTGTAGACCGGAACGCAAAGATGATCCGCAAGCCGCCAGGGACACAGGGGGCCATGCAACGGCACGCCGAGTTCAAGACGGAATTGTCGTGCATACCAATTCGCTTCTGTTTTAAACCCCCGCCGCAGCGTCATTAGTCCCTCTCACGAAAACTCTCATACGCTGTTTTAACTAATGCCTCTAACGCGACGGCTCCCCGATCCGAGAGATTTGGATCGCCGCGCAGAATCGCCGTTATTGCTGCAAGCGGCTCTGCCCGTCTCTTTACCTTTTTGGAGTTTCGTACAAATGAGTCTGCACTCAAGCCCGACCACACTACGAGCGCGGCCATACTGTCAACATCGGGACGACGCCCCTGTGCGAGTCGAGTCAGAGTGGAAGCACTTACCCCTGACTCCTCAGCGACTTTCTTCCAAGTGATCCTACGGCTTAGCCGCTGGCCGTCCAACGCCGCATAGAACGCTTCCGCATCGAAGTCTCCGTGGCTCATGATTTCACTCTTGCAATTTCCAACCACTTGTGCAACTAGGAGGGCGGTTGCAATGTAGCAATCCGAACGCAAGAGTGCAATCACCGGATCAAAGATAATGAAGCGCTTTCAGGGGAAAACCCGCAAGCGTCTATTGCAGGATGCTCTGAGACAGCAACGAACTCTCGTTGGCTGCGAGCCCGCTATTTCGAAGCTGGCGCGCGCGTCTATCCTTCGCACTTACCCTCCAAATAGCCAGCTCATTATTCAGGGCTCGGACGATAATCGCCTCGCTTTCATACTACGCGGGCGGGTAGACATCTTGGTAAAGGGTCACAAGGTAGCGGAAAGGACGAGCGGCCAACACGTCGGGGAGATGTCACTTATAGACCCATCGGCACGCCGGTCGGCTACGGTAGTTGCCACTGAGCAAACGGACGTCGCTTGGATAGAGGAAAAAGACTTTGCACGAATCGCCTCGGTTCATCCGAAACTTTGGCGAGAACTAGCCATAGAACTTGCGAGCCGGTTGAGACAGCGCGGCGCGCTGGTACGTGATCGCAATCCTATTCCAGAAGTCTTCATTGGATCTTCTACTGAATCTCTGAAAGTAGCGAATGCGATCGAAAGAGCGCTTAAGCCCGATCCCGTTCGAGTTCATCACTGGAAAAAGGGCGTTTTTGGCGCGTCGGAAGCAACAATCGAAAGTCTGGAAAAACTCCTTCCTAAATGTGACTTCGCAATCTTAGTTTTGGCGGCGGACGACAGAGTACGAATCAGAAATAAAAAGAAAGTCGCTCCACGCGATAATGTTGTTTTTGAGCTTGGTCTATTTATGGGCGCGATTGGAAGAAATCGTACTTTCATGGTGGTTGAGAATCGGATGGAATTGCGGATACCGCCAGACATTCGAGGAGTAACTTACCTGTCTCTAAATACGCAAAACTCAAATTCGTTTCGGAAATCAATCGGGCAGGCAGTTTCAGAAATTCGAAAGCGGGTTTCGGAAATCGGCACACGATAGCGCGCACAACGGAGAGAGGACATGAGCTGGAGCGAAGCACGAAGTAGAACGCGGATTCAAGAACATCTGAAGACGGTTCCTGAATTCGACGAGCGCATTACGTTGGCGAAACACGCTCGCACAATGGCGGAGGATCGTGGTCTGATGGCCGCGCTTCCAGCGCGAAGAGCCTTTGTTGTAGAGGGAGCCCATGTTTATGGGGAACTGCTCGATTTCGACAAGCTCGTTGCCGACCAGAATAAGCACGAAACTGATCAATCGCATCGCAATGTTCTTCGTTTCCTGAACATGCACTATAGACTCTGGGACGCAATCGTTGACAACGAGGACGCCGACCGCGTCGATTATCACGGTGCGCGTTTGCATGCGATCGTCACTGCTTCTGAGGATAATCCACGCGCACAGGTGGAGCGTGCCGTTGCCCTAGCATCCAAGCTGAATGACGCAACAAAACGCGTCGCGACGGCATATGGTTTCCCTGCGCGGGTTCGCTTTGGGATCGACCAGGGTAAATGCGTCGCAATGACGACTGGTCGCGCCTATGAAAGAGATACACTCTTTTTCGGTGCCCCCGCGAATCACGCCGCAAAACTTGCCGCGTCGCGTGATGAAGAGGGCATTTACGTCGCCGTCGGCGCTATGGCCGCTGCCGGCTCAGCCGCCTCAAGAAAGACGACAACGGGAGATATGGCCTTCGATGAGAAATTCATCGCTGAGGCGACACGACGACACACGTTTGCAAGAATCGATGAAGCAGTATCACGCCTCGTCGCCGAGGCGCGGCAAGAGACATTCTTCAATTTTCGTCGAGCAACGCCACCATTGGTTACGGTGAAATTCTCTCAGCTCTCGCCAGCATATTCCATCCGAATGGGAATGGCCTCGCTTTTTGCGGATATCGACGGATTCACGGCGTTCGTTGATGTAGCAATCCGAAGCGGTAGTGATGGAATCAAGCGTGCCGCAACTGCCGTTCACGTGATACGGGAGGAGCTAAATGACGTATTGGGTGAAGACAGCAAGGGAAAGCGCGTTCGGTTTATTGGAGATTGCATCCACGGTGTTCTTGCCGAAGGTCGACTAGAGGATGATGCAGCGACGGCCATTGATGAGGCAGTCATGTGTGCCGCCGGCATGAAAAATTCCTTTGAGTTATGCCAAAAAATTATCGGTGGAATTGACTCACTCGATCTCGCCATCGGTATCGAATATGGCCCGGTCCCGCTTACAAGAATTGGTCTTCGCGGCGAAAATAGCGTTCGCTGCGCAGCAGGCCGAGCTGTCGTCATGTCGGAGCGAGCACAACAAAGTTTAAGAGGTGGTGGTCTTAACCTCGGCCCGGTGGCGCGACAACATGCCAACCCGGCGACGAGAAAGCTCTTCGCTTCGGGGACGGCCCTTCTGGGCTATGACGCCATGGCCGATCTTCTAGGTTCCACGAAATCACCAGCCGTAGCAATCGTAAAGCAAAATCCCAATGCTCGTCCTCATTTTTGCAAATGGTAGTGTCCTATAACGCTCGTGGTCGGCCATCGGAAGGAAATATTCGAAAGCATACTCTCGACATGTCCTGCCTGGACTTCGATTCGAGAGCGCGATGAATTTGAAATCCATTTCATTGCTCAAATTGAAAGAGGCAGCGGAAAGCTTACGCGCGCTTACGATTTATTGATGAAAGTGTGGACCGACGAAAGAGTTACGGTTCAGGAAGTCTCGAAGGACAGACTCTTGCCTATTTCGTGCCCGCAGAGACACATCAATGCGGACGAGACGTTCTGTGTCGGCCTACGTGCGGACTATTCCGTCAAGGATACCGCTAGCGCAGAGATTTGGTGGCAAAGGCTGGCGGTCTTCCTCGCGTGCCAAGAAACTGCTGAGGAATCGCGCAAGTGGCCGCCGATGCTCCAGGTATCCCACGGCGAGGCAGCCGATCTCCAATTGGAAGCCGAGGAATTGGCACGAAAACTAGATCTGGCGAAAGCTTATGAGATGGCGGTCGCATATGACGAAGGTTCAATTGCCGCGCTCTCAAAGCACGTGAGCCGCATCACCGGAAGGCTTCCAAGACCACGAATGCTGTGCGCATGTGGCTACACCGACAACGGCCATGTGAAGAGTCGGCAGCAATGTGCAGGCGACAATAATCTCTGCCTGCCCGTGCTTGAATATCGCCGGCGAAGAGCGGAAATGTCATTTTGGCGAGAGGCAAGAGGAAGACTTTCGTGCTGCGGCGCGATTGACGATTGTCCATTGAAATAGCAGGTGGCGTGCTGCAGTCCGCCGGATAGATTCCGTGACCGAGCCTCAAAGATAGCGGGCTGCGCGCCATGGGACCCCCGCTCCCGAATTCATTGCGCGACGTTTGCGGCGGAATGATTCCTCCCCCCTACTGCACCGACTTGCGGTCGTGGTAGCTGTCGTTGAGCAACTGCATATTGGCCTGAACGTAAGGATTGCCGGGGTCCTTGGCCTGCGCCTGGTCGAGCAATTTGTGGGCGCGCGCGTAGTCGCCGCGCAACATGAAGGAGAAGCCCTCGTCGTTGAGGACCTCCGCCGTCGGACCGATCAGGCGGAGCACCTGGGCGTAAGCGCGGTCGGCCAGATCGAAGCGACGCAGCCGGTCGTAGGACGCCGCCAGCCCGATCCAGGCTTCGGCGTCGTTCGGATGCTTCTCGACGGCGCTGCGAAACTTCTGCTCGGCCAGGCCGAAATTGTTGCTGCGGAAATATTTCTTGCCGAGCTGCACGTCGTCGTTGGGATCGTCGCCAAGAAGACCGGGCTTCGACAGCGGCGCGACCGGCTCGCCGCTCGGCCCCGGTTCGGCCGGCTGGGTGACGATCGACCCGGTGGTGTCGCCGGTCGAGTCGCCGGGGGCCGCGCTATCGGCCGCCGCTGGATTGTCCGAGGACGCGCTATCGCCGAATTTTGACGAGGTCGAGCAGCCGCCAAGGCCGGTCATCAAGCCGGCCAGGCCCGCCGCCAGAAGGATCAGGACCCGCGCCGCTCGGATACTCATGAACGCGCTCCGGACACGCCGTGTCCGGCCGACCCCGCAACCGACGCGGATTGCACCGTCCCACCCAAGGACCCCCGAAGGGTGAACGCAGGAGCGGACGGCGCCGGACAAGCAAAGCTAGGCGACGATGGTTAAGGAATTGCTCGCCGGGCATTTTCCCTCCCCTGCAGGGGGAGGGTCAGGGTGGGGCTCGTGCCGGCACGCTTGTGCAAGCTCGGAAGACCGGCCCCCACCCGAACGCTTCGCCTTCGACCTCCCCCCTTCAGGGGGAGGTCGGATGGGCTCACCACATGCCGACCGCGACCCGCACGATGACCGGACAGAGGATCACGATGAACAGCACCGGAAAGATGCACACCATCATCGGCACCGCGAGCTTGGCCGGCAGGCTGTAGGCCTTCTCCTCCGCCCGCGACAGCCGCTTGTGGCGCATGTCGTCGCTATAGACGCGCAACGCGTCGCTGATACTGGAGCCGAGCTCGTCGGACTGCTGGATCAGCGTGGCGAACGAGCGCGCCTCGTCGAGGCCGAGCCGGTCGCCGAGATGTTCCAGCGCTTCGCTCATGGTGCGGCCGGCGCGGATTTCGAGGTTCGCCATGTGGATATTGGCGGCGAGCGACGGATAGGAGACGCCAAGCTCGCGGCCGACCCGGTCGAGCGCCGCCTCCATGCTCAATCCGGCATCGGCGCAGACCACGAGCAGATCCATGAAATCGGGAAAGCCGGCCTGGTGCTC
>Ga0210394_10002935_pt1 | contig 22439 bp, 20 predicted proteins | sample IncBWC12MmetaG_FD_160121 | JGI IMG/M metagenome (GOLD analysis project Ga0210394, IMG submission 160121) | Forest soil microbial communities from Barre Woods Harvard Forest LTER site, Petersham, Massachusetts, United States - Inc-BW-C-12-M | ecosystem: Environmental > Terrestrial > Soil >... | reverse complement strand
ATTCACTGGTTGTGTAGATCCAAGATCAATCTCAAGATAATCTGTACCGGTTGCCCGTTCATATGAAGACCAGAAAGGACCGCCAGTCAGCGAGTTGTAATTAACTCCGGGTAAGTTTAAATATGATGTTGGATAAGTATCATTAATCAGTGTCACCAAATCATTTGTCACCGTAGTTATCAGAGGTTGATTCGGTTGGATAGCCTCAGCATACATGGGCTGATATATCGTTGAGCTATCCTGATACTGGGATAGCATGGGATACAGCAGTTGTTGTACCTGATTAAATTTGCCTACATGGGTATCATAATATGAAGCCCAAAAGGGCTGAACGGATGCGGCTTGTGGTGTGTTATAATTAGGATCGACAAGCGCACCCTCATTATACGCTACGATATCAAGGATATTGTGAAAATTAGTATACTGACTCTGATAGCCGCCAGACAATTGTGGCGCTTCATGCTCTATATCTGGTTCTATCCAATTGGTTATATTATCGGGGGATGGCCAATTAACAGCCGGGTTACCAGTCACATAAGGTTGTACCGTGACATAAGCCTGATCAGCGAAATAAGAGCTTGGTGATTGACGTGTGTATAAGCTCTGTCCATCAACGACAGATATTAGAGATGTTTGGGGACGAAGAATATCCACCGCCTCCAACATCAATGCCAGGTCAGCCTCGGCAAAATTAATCCCTAACCCATCGATATCTGTGCCCGCTATACCTACATCAACAATAGGGGTAGTCGCCGGGGTAAGGCCCGACGATCCGCTCGTTACATCGGCTATGGTCTTGATAACCAATGACCCAATACTGGTATTAGCAAGTTCCCCGGTAAAGATCACCTGGATAGGTTTATAAGGCAATGGACCACCTAGACAAACTACATTTTGTAATCCGCCGATAATAGGCAGTACACCAAGTGCTTCACGTACTGTGTCAGCCGTGGCATTATAAGGGATTGGTGCTGTCTCAGCGCGACTAATAGATATTCCTCCGGTAAATGTGGCACCGGTTGTGTATACGGGGTTTGTAGTTATAGTGTGACTACCGAGGATAGCTGTGCATGTCCACACGTTACTTGGATTACCGCCGTCGATATTTGGGCCATAAAACCAACCATTAGCTGAGAACAATTTGCTATTGGGGACAGTGACCGTACCATCAGCATTAAATGTCATAGATATTTTGGAGGTTACGAAAGGTGGCCCGATAGGAACAATGATTGTAAATTCCCCACTAGTAGGAATAGTCGAGAACTCAAATGTCTGTGCTACATTTTGAGGTATATTATTACGAGGTATGAGGACAACTTCATCTAAACTATCAGTAGATCCCAAATAAGGTAAGCGAAGGGGCGCATCTGTGTACTGATCGACTAATGCCTTGTAATTCTCTATTGCCTCGACGTTCTGCCCTAGTCCCGAGGATGCGGTTAGAGAAATACCTAAAACACTACCACCTGCGCGAACCGCCTGAATCCATAAACGGGCGCGGTTGCGGAATGAGGCATCTGCTGCTAGTATTTGCGCCCTTTGTGCCACCGGTAAAAGTTGCGCCTGGGCGTCCCACAAGTATGATTCCTCAGTTAGACGCTGAAAACCAAACGCACCTGTATATAAGGCATCTAGATTAGCATCTGTAATATTACCTGCTTCGGTCTGAAGACGTTCAAGAAAGTATGACTCTTCAAGTAGTCCGGCACCAGCCGGACCTAGCAATGCATACATCAGGATCGATAAATGCGAATCTACAGATTTGTTATAAACCGCATCCGGGAAATTACTAAGGAATGTAGAACTATTCGAAGCCCCATTCAGCGCATCGATAAAGAAACTTTGGTCGATTATGTTCGTAAGAATCGGCGCAGACATTAGTTGATTACTGGTCTATAAAATGTGTTCTCGGCGCGTGTCTGAGCAATCAAACCTGGCAACGTGTCGCCTGCAACCATACCCATTGGTAAGGCGGGAAGCTCGTCATCCATTAGAAAGAAATCGGTATTATATAGATATATACCCTGGGAAATAGTATTCAATACAGTAGGTACAACTGGCTGTGGGGGAGTAACAACCCCGCCAGTTGTCAATATCCCTGACGGGACTCCACCAGCTATAGTGTTACACCCTGTAAACGTTGTGCTTGTTGTACCTGTATAAGAAATTACAGCGATACCATTACCAGTCTCAACATTGATCGTTCCGGTCGTTGGATATGCGGGTGATACGGTAGTAGAGGCAACGTTTAGCACACCGGACCCGGTAAAGGTAGATACATCAATATTATTAGATCCGGACGCCACGGTAGTCGCGGGAGTAGCGTAAGTAACCAGATATTGCGTGTATGGATTAAGAGTATCCGGAGATCGATATAGCTGTGTGACTGTAACCCCATTTTGATATGGCAATGCAAAACTTTCTATTACCGTGTTGATTGCAGTTTGTATATCCGAAGCTGAGGCCGTGTAAGATATAGGATTGGTTGTAAATGTCCCTAGCACGCTATCATTCCATGTTAATCTGTAATTATCGGTTGAACCGAAATTAGCCCCGGTGACCTGGAGGGTAAAGGATGCTTTGTTAGCCGATGAGTATGGGGCATAACGGTCTGTTTGAACCCCAGCTAGAGGATTTCCGTTAATATCGGTTTCAATCACTCTAATCTGATTTGGTGGAGTAGGTAGGTCATTGCTCCAGCGTACATTTTGCACACCAGATACGGCACCAATCTGCTCCAAGATGCTAGATAGCTGTACAATCGTTCCAAAATACTGATTATTAAGATAATTAGATAAGGTTGACGTGATAGCTGACTGCACACCGGCAGCGCCAGCATTTTGTGCGTACATTAAGGTAACGTCAAATTTGAAATAACGTATCTTAGCACCATGCGCCAGCACATCTGTAGTTACAGGAGATTGTGCGTCATAGGTCGCCTGCATATTGATGATATTCGCATCGTTGGAATAATTATCTACTTCAATAGGAAGTTTACTCTGACCATAATTCATCACCGTAGATGTGCTATCCCCACCGGGTAGATATCCGGAGTTGTCGATAGGTGGTGTAGTTTGATTGTCGCCCCAGAATTGATAGGACCATTCAATACCATCCCGGCCTCTAATGCTATTAGCTAACTCATCGATTTCATGGACTAACCAATAATGTACGTCCAAGAAGAAGGTTGCGCCGTCTGGTCCTGTAATAGAAGCTGGTAAGCTTGTGATAGGGGGATTGAAAAGAGGGGTCCAGTGATTACCAATGTTAGGACGACGCTCGGGTTCGCCATCTCTACGGAAATTATCTACATAAAACGGACTAGATGTCGTGTTAGTAAAGATTGCAGTCAGCGGGTTCGTGCTAGATGATGGGGGCATGAATACGCACGATGTCTGCTGGGGATTAGATCCATTGACGTATACATCAATACAGTTATTAAGATTAATATTTAGATTATTACGTGATGCCGTCGAGACATAGCGGAATTCAGACTGGATCACTTGGCCAGGGGTAAGGGTCTGCACGGTGATTAGATTATCTGCTGGGTTAACTATTTCTGAATTAGTTACCCATTCCCCAGTAGTCGTATCAAATAGTCTTGTGTATTGGCCAGTAGCGACATCAATAACGCTATTGATATTAGTAAACGTGAAATTAGGACGTTCTTCCGTATCGGTGGGAATTAGGTAGATCGGGTATCCAACAAATGTCTTAGCTGTTCCACCATACGTCGGGACTGTGTTACAACCCGTAAACTCCGGTGTATACTGACCGCCACTCGTATTGATATCGATGTTTGTATAAGTGACCGTGTACCAATTAAGATCACTAGCATATAGGTATAAAGATCCTGAGGTTGGGAAACCTGTGGTGGATTCTACCGGTATTGCGAAATTAGTCCCGTTTAGCGAAATCTCGCCCGTAGAAGGAGGGCCAGCCGCAGTAGTCACATGTTCGCGCAACGCATCTCCTTGTAGGAGAGGTGGGGTATTATATGTATAATCTACATCCTGTTGGTAGTAGTAGGTGCCCGTACCATTATCAGAAATAAATGTAGGAATAGAAGTGAAAAGATTCTTTGCGTACGGAATATCGGATAGTGCCGTGGTCCATAAACCACCGGCACTTGCGCCAGCGGTCATCGCTTGAATATTCCCATTGATCAATTGGATAGAGCTATTAACAATCCCTGCATCATCGGCGTTAGGGACTTGGATATATTCGATAAATGTAGATTGTTGACCAATACATACAGCTTTGGTAGTAAATGCCCCTGCAAGAGCTACTGCTAGATATGAACTGGTTGTACCAGATAGGTTGCGCGCCCATGTGTTCTGGAAACGCGATTTAAAGATATCATCATCTTCCGGATCTAATCCATTTGTAATCGCCGTAGGATTAGATACCGATGAAACTCCTGCGGGGATTGTCCCTACAAACTGATTTAAGGCACCAGCAGGAACGTTTGTCGCAACACCAGCGGTAACGGCCTGCACTGGTACAGGGGCGCTAGCGGTTTCGCCTTGGGCAATTGTTCCCGGGGAGGATGTAGAGTATTGTACGGTTGTCGGGCTATTAGTATTAACACCATTAGCTTGAATTACCAACCCTTGTGAGATAGTAATGTTAGTAGGGGCGGGGGATGGCCGTCTAAACACAACATAACCCTGGGCGGGCGTAGCCTTCTGGCGTTGCATACCAAAATTAGCTGTAAATTGATCAAGTTGGGAGCCGACCTTTGAGTTAATATTCAAGGCGTTAGATAGCCCCGTCATGTTTACTTGGCTAGCGGCAAGCGTCTGGGCTACAGACGAGAACATCTTGTATTCTGGACTTCCAACCGCGCCACTAAAGCTAGGATCAAGCAAGCGGGCTTGTACTATCATCTGGTTTAGCCAGTCGTCTGCTGTTAATACGATAGACATTTAGCCACCCACACTCGATGTTAGTAGTGATGTGCCAGAACCGGTTGTTAATGTCGCGGTCATATGTACCATTGTTTCTACTTGTTGAATATTAATATTTGAAACACCTAGTAATGCCTCACCAGCGGTCAGTGTGGAAGATCCGTAGGTCGAGAGATCATTCTGGTTACGTTGAACCTGTAGCATTTGATAGTTCTGACAAATACGTTGAATTTCAGCCTGAATCATAGCGGCTACATCCTGATCGTTATTACTACCAATTAATCCATGGTAAACATTACCATCGGCATCAATTCCGCCTTCGATGATAGACCCAAAATTAGGATCATTATAATCTGTACCTAGGGGTTCAAGAATGCAGCAAGACAGGTCTTGCACAAGTTTGTTTGCACCTGTTACGGTATTCAAACCCTTTGGGCCGTAGGAGATATCTCCATTAGATATTGCTAGTGACCAACTCATTCAATGATTACACTTGTGTAGTAGTAAAAATCATGAACCGTGGACAATAAACCAATTGACAACGCTTACCGGAGGTAGAATATTCATAGGGGTACTGCTACCCACCGAGGAAGTGATAGCCTCCCCGCCATAATGCGAGACACCGTTTAAGGGAGGTGAGTTGCTATCTCCCCCTAGCCAGATACTAGTTGTGTCACTACCATGGCTGATATCTAATCCGGTAGTATGCGTGTGGCTCGTTATCTCCGATGTTAGCTGTACATGAGATTGCTCTCCACCCGGGCCATATACCGGTTCGTTACCAATATCCCAAGTAGTTCCGTGGTCAGCATCGCTAACACCAGCGCCCAAAGGTACACGTCCGGTAAGTTTAGGCACCCTTAGACCACTTCCAGATTTATACGCCGGGTGAATATTAGCGAATAGATTAGGGTAATCTGTCTCGGCGTTAGGGTAGAACTGTCCATCGCATAATAGGGCACCTGGGTAAGTAGCCGTCGCAGCCGGGACTAACGCCCCTGGTCTAATTGGCATCAATTGTGTAACAACACCCGCATGAGAGTAAGCTAGATTTTCTCCGTTAAAAAATATCTCAAAGTCAACATTGTTGTTATCGGCGTCGGGGATACTACCAACGACCGCCACCTTACCCGTGTCTGAGTTTAGAACTAAATCACCTTGGTCGTAATCTGTAAAGGAATTCGCCGCAGCCGTCTGCTGGGGAAATAATCCATCCAAATACCAAGACCCGTTATATTGAATAACCATCCATGTTTCCCCAACCACCGGCCAACGAAAAGCAGGGGAGATATTATATAAACAAATCTGGATGGCTTTACCGGATTTGATAGCGCCTTCGATGATAGGCGCGGGCGCTCCGATTGACGTTGTAGCATTAGGATCAACCGTGGTTATTACGCATGTGTATCTAATTGTACCCGATTGTATAGCCATACTAATTATGTTACTGATCCGTAGATTTTAGCCCCGAATAATATGGTGGCCACCGCCGCCTTGCGCTGGCTTTTTCGGTGTTTTAGGAGGCTTAACTTGGGCATTGCCCGCATCCTGAACCGGCTCACCTAAGGCAGCAACCATATTAGGCGGTAGTCCGGTTTCACTAGAGGAAAACCCCTTCATGATACTCGGGGAATTAAGCTGTGCCGTTGTCGTGAAACCCGATGTGTAATCAAAAGTATGAGTTACTTGATTCACATACATCATCAACCCATGTGATGGGAATCCGATCTTCCCTCCCGGGAAGATTTCCGGCATAAAGGTAAAATCAAAATGAGATTCAAACTGATTAGACCAAGCTTTCATGAAAAGCTGATAAGCCATAAACATTTCGAATACACCGGAGCGCACCATTGGATATTCTTGGACATAAGGTCTGGCCCCATATCTCTTAATGAAATTCAAAGCGTCTTTGGTTCCCATTACCTCACCGAGTCCAGATTGATCTGTACCATTTTCGATTAGACCCGGAGATTGAAATGCGTTAAACACTGTAATAGTACCGGCTGAGAATAACTCATTTAACATTGAGTCGTTGATAGGATATGTATTATCTCCGATTGCGTATACATGGGTAGCTAGAGAATCATCTGAGATATTGATTGTACCGCTAGTAATTTCGATATCATCAACATACCAATAAGGATCATGGTGGCCCATTTCGCCAAAATAATCTGGGTAAAACGCATAGAATGACCCATCGGGCAAGCTCATAAACTCACGCATAGATGCCTGGCATACCTGTTGGATAAATGGCAATAGCGATTGATCATGCATCAGACCCTTGCCTTCTGAGCCTAACAAGATAGCGACGATAGAATCTTGAATTGAAGGGAAATCAAGACTCTGCGTAAATGCCTCGGCAGAGGTCTGACTAATCGTATTACCGCTATTACCACCTCCATCACTACCACCACCCGACGCATCGTTAATCGTCGTTGATCCCGCCGCTATATCCAATCTATATTGGGCATTAGGGGTAAGAAAGGATGCGGGAATATGATAAGGTTTATATCCTTGATCTGATCTAGCATACAATGGATTACTATCTCCCTTAGATAACCATCGTGGACCATTGCCAGGTGCGCTGCCATCCGCAGTACCCCAATAATACCCTTTGGTACCTCCAATACGCATAAAAATATGCTCCCCAGGATTATCCCAAATAGTTATTGACTGTGATGAGTTATCAACATTAGGTACTAATATCCCTTTCTCAATTAATGCATGAACAAGTCTTGAGTCGTTGGGCACCGAACCAGCAGGTAATAATCCATCATACAATCCCGCCGCATATAATACAGCAGCAACCGATCCCGAACAATCATATCCCTTTCCGGGAGTCCCCCCGTTTTCTCCCGATGTGCCGATAGACGGGACGCCGACTTTGGTATGACCTCCGCCCCAAATATACGGATATTTTTCGTTAGCAATAGCATTCGCGGCCTGTACTATCACATCGTAAGTACTAGTAATGGTATCCCCTAGAGCGTTAACATTACCTAACCCATTGGAGTTCATGTATTTAGCTAATGGGCCTGAAAGAGTAAATTTCTTTGTTTTATCTGATTTGGACGCTCCGGGTTTACTGCCATCCTTATTATTTGATGAAATTCCTTGTCCGTATTGCTTATATACTTGCTCAGCATGTTGCTGACGCCCTTTCAAATTTAATGCCGCCTGGGTTGAGGGCGAATTTTTGGCCTGGCCGTCTTCAAATCCTATCAAAAATGTAAATGCTGCCTGGGATGGGGTACCGGCAGAATTCAGTTCTGCAATCAGAGCAGAAGACATGTGATTATATATATATAATATCTGACCATTTAGCGTGGTTGGATCTTGTCCATGGTTTTTGCACCACTGAATCAAATCAGCATATAAACCGACTCCATTAGCATAGCTGTTGGTAAACTGGGCAATGCCGTAACCCACGCCCTTTTGTCCTAATTGGGCTGTAGTATCCCCTATTTGGACGGTGGTGGGGCTGAGTGTAGAATCTTCTACGAGAAAATTACCCATCATGCCAGAGGCTGCTATCTCGGTTAAACCAAGGCTTGTTAATCCATTGAAAATCTTCTGTGCATTGGTATTCCCCGTGAGCGAGGGATTCATGGCTCCGTTTCCTGAACCCTGTCCGTTAGCGCCGAGCATCATCGTAAATACCTGCTGTAGTTCTGTAGCCGCAGCGGCATCCAATGTATCCATCGCATTCATAAGCGTCAGGACACGATTAACGATACCATTAGCGCCTTGTGGCAATGGCTCGATCCAGATGTCGCCATCATCCCATTGGCCTACGTCGTACAACAATCCCCAGAGTAATCTGGAGATACTACCATCTTCCAGTTTTGCCTTATTCTGCTTAAGATTTTTAGCATTAATACCTGACGCAGAGATAATTGAACCTTGTCCGGTATTGATCCATCCATACTTCTCAAAGAACGAAATCATAAATGGTAACGATGGATCAAAATATGAATATAACAAACGTTTCAAAGTACATGATGCTTGTAATTGGATAACGGCGGGCTGAAGTTGTAGATAAGGCGTCTGATCTAGATACCCTGTGAAGACCCTGACCGGAAATCCGGCGATACGCTCCATATAAATCGTAATGGGGTCTTGGGGATGGAACGCAATACCATTGCTAGGGGTAGTAAAAATCTTATCCGGGTTACGCAATACCAAAGTAGCCGTAGACACCTGACCGATATTACGTTCGATTTCGCCAGATACAATAAATGGCGAAATATCTAGCGTTACATTCTGCGCGTTCTTAGTATAAGCATAAACTTTTGGTGAATAAACCAGGCGGTTAGGCATTACCGCCACCTCCTAATGTTGAGATAACATTGTTAGTAGCGCCCGCAACCGACTGTAGAGTCTTAACGTTATTCTTTTCGTTCTGCTTAGTAAGCCAGTTTTGTGATTTAGTTCCGTGAAGCATAGCTAGCCATGTCTGGGTTGGTTTCTCAAATGCTTCTGATTCTGTGAATAACGGGCTACGAAGCATCTGAACGACAATGAAATGCGCCGTCCACGTTGGACGATGATTACCTGCTTGGTGACTGCGGGATATGGTGTCTATATACCCCAGGCACATAATTTTGCCATGTCCGCCTACAATGTTCTGATTGTAAGCATGTGGAATTGGTTTTTCATTATTGATTTCAAGCGTTACCTTGCGACCATCGGTACGCCCACCTTCCGGAACCGTACCGATACTACGCGCTAGATAAAATTGCACCAAATCTGGCGTTCCACTATGATTGATCAATGCATTATGCTGAGACATGTGGATATATTCGGTCAGCGCCCCATAATGCGCTGTGCTATAACATTGCCCTTGAATAGTAAATGATGGTATAGTGATATTATGTGGATAAAAATCTCTAGTCTTCTGAGACTGAGCGGTCGTTCCTGAAATCCCTAAATCAATTTTAAGGTCATTAACGAATAATGGTACATAGTATTCGGAATTACAGAAATTAGCGTTAGCGTGTTTTAGGAGATTCCTCCAGCGGTTCTGATAGGCTACTTGGCTAGCCCTTGCATCATAACCGCTGTTCCAGTCTTGGGAAACCGGCGCGAGCTGACCGTTAGGCCATTGTTGGTATGTAAATCCCAACGCCCCCGGTCCTATAGTTGAAGCAAATTCCGATGAGGGAAGGGTATCATCCCAAAGCTTGATTGATGGGTTATTCCAGTTGTATGGTATCGCTGGTGGTTTAGCCATTATTAACCCTTCTTAGGTTTGGTCGGAGTCTTTTTCTGTTGAAGCGAGTTATGAGTCGCATTTTGATTATTCTTACCAAAATTAGGCTGTGAGCCAACCGCACCAACTAAGCTGGAGAAATCACCCTTCATATACGCTGGGATAAGAGAACTATAATAATCGGCCCATTTAGATGCTTGTGCTTGGGCCGCTGAGTCGGACTGATCGCCAGACTGAAAGGGATTGGTATTCGGGTTGTTAGAATGAGGGCTAATATTACCGGTAAGGCTAAAGGTTCCAATCTGCTTGGCCGAACCGCCATCTAGGGTTGAGCTAATATCCTTGATAGCTGCTGCCTTTATGCCATCCTTAATCACAGATAAATCTGGTGAATCATCAATAATATGCGCTTGTAATTGCCATTGTGGGCCTACCATACCTGTTTGATAACCAAACCCCGGGACTGATTTAGGATAAATAGCGAATTGCCAATTACGAGTTGGATATGAACAGATCATTGGCTCTAGATTATAAGATTCATTTGGCGTAGGAGATTGAGCCTTACCTTGGGTTGCGATAATTAGGTATCTAGAGAAAAACTTATAAATATGCTCTAATTGTTTATATGTAGCACAAGTACCAGTCATCGTTAGATCATCAATATATACAGATAAAATCTGCACAACTTCTCCACCATAAGTAGGATAAGTTTGGGTATTGAGTCCATATGCCCATTGAGCTTCATCAATACCGTTATCTATAGTTAATGATCCAAGATACTTATGCGAGAATCTTATAGTATTAGTAAACCCATGGTCCTTATTTTTATGTGGAGAAGCTGTTGTCATTGTTTAGTAGGCGTAGGACTGGGTGGCTGGATGATATGGCTGAGTACTTCCTGTTGGGTGATCATTCAACCCCGCCCAAGCCTTACGATGTATAACGTCGGACTGATCGCCACCGACTTGGTTCTTCTTTATATTAATAGGCGTTCTTCCTGCATTAGACTCGCGCTTGCTTTGTGATGGTCCCTGCACAATCTGAAGAATCCTGGCGGCCTGAGGTGTTAAACCAACGGTTACGTTTGTCGCATTTATCTTGTTATCCTTGCCGCCACCGCCGATACCTGATAAATATCTATCTGTCTGATTTAGACGATCTTTCCAATTCTTGTCATTACTTAGTTCCCGAATATGTTTAGCACTAATTCCTGCTTCGCGCAAGGCGGGGATGACCTGGGCATTCCAATCTCTGTTCAATGTTTCTCGGTTAGCACCTGTTACTTGTCCATGACCGGCCTTTCTAGCCACCTGGAAGGCGTCCCACATACCAATGCCATTGGTAGACGATCCTAATACTTCCTCGGCAGCAGCGACATGGGAGTATCGAGTATCTTCGCCAAGCATACGTTGTACTACGGACTTACTAATACCTAACATTGAGGCTATCTGTGCGGCCTCCATCTCAGAACCATTGCGGGTTCTTAAAGACGTACCATCCTTACGTGAGTACGTATCGTAATTAATGCTCTTAAGACCTTGATTTAACATTCGGACAGCTTGTAACGTCGTGCTAGTGAATTGCCCGCCACCCATGCTGCCAAGACCAGATGGCAAAACACCCTGACCGAGAGCTAGACCTTGTACAATTGGAGATTGTGCCAATTGAGCAGCCACATGAGGGTCCAAGCCGGTAGCTTCTGTGAAGCCCGTTACCGTACCGATTGATTGCGCTAATCCTGATCCCATGTTTGCTAATGCCTGTGCCGAATCAGCTACAGAGCTACCAAATGTATTAACAGATTCTTTCGCAGCGCGAGCCTGGACATCCATATTGGAAAGAGCATCCGCTAACTGGGAAGCTGATGTGCCACCATTACGTAGAGCCGGGTCAAATTGACCTAATGTTTCGGCAGACAAACCTGGCATTTTAGAAATCAAAGGCCCCATAAAATTCTTAGCTATTGTTGTCGCATCTCCACCAGGGGTAGACCATGGTGTAGGCGCGACATTAGGGGCAAATCCTTGATTCAAAATAACATCAAGCATCGACTGTGCTTGATTGCTAGTCAGACCTTGACCCGTGCCAAAGTTGACTAGATCCCTGCCGGTAAGGTAGTTCTGTAATGCCAGAGCGCCCATACCGATGCCTTGAGCCTGGCTGATATCTCGCGTAAATAGTTGATGACCTAAAATAGCATTGCCACCCGCACCAGGGCCATATCCAAATGTCTGTCCGATAGTTGCCTGGGTACCTAGCCAATCATCAATGTGACCAACGCCTTTTCCTACCGACGATAGAATTTGAGATGCACCTTGTGCTAACCCCGGCGTTAGAGTTCTATCACCAAATTTTATACCTTGCGCGACAAGATTATTATGGGCATCGTAGACCATTTGACCATAATTATCACTAGTTTTATCCTGATTCGTATAATCAATAAATTGATTGGTAAATCCCTGCCCGAAACCTCTACTTAGATTGCCTATCATCCCCGGGCTAGTGGCGTCCGTCATGTTCTGACCAACATTAGATGCCATATTTAGATTTTGTTGGAGATTATATGAACCCAAACGCCATCTGCGGTAAAACTGTGGTCCGCCCTCACCAATCTGAGCGGCGGCGATCACCTGACCGAGATTATCTCGGTCATCATCAATATTTTTTGCTACAGTAGCCGGATCACTTACGGCAATATTCTTCTCGTTACCCAGACTAGGTATACTCGTCGGCATACTCTGTCTAGCTTGTCTAATCGAAGCGGCAGCATCGGCAACATTGGTCGAGAATCCATTTGTTTGTATTGCCATTTGGACAGCCGAAGCAGAATCATAAGTACCAACGTTAGGCGACACTCTCTGTTCCGTATAGAACTGATTTAGTTGTGAAATCTGCGTTGTTAAACTCTGCAACGCATTGACTAGCTGATCATCTGGCATATCATATATTAAAGATGCGCCTTGACAAAAAATCTCTCATGGCGTAACATATAGACATGAGCAGATACGCTCCCCGTGATAAAGCAGTAGAACAATTATATCAAGAAATGAACCGACCGAATCAGAGTCGAAGCGAAGACATCTTCGACTTTATCATTGCAGGCGGAATGATTCTGAGTATTATTCTGGTGCCGCCTTTTAATGTGATCTTTGGTCTGGCGCTTGTCGTTAATACCTTTCGGTGGGCATCTCAAAAGTTGAAAAGTCGAAAGGCGCGTCGTCTGGCAAGAAAGGCGCTGGTAAGAAAGGCGAGGCTAAAGGTTGAGGTTGATCAAATTCGCCAGGATCAGGCGCGGTTTGCTGTGGAACAAGAGCGTCTAAACCGTCCATAGCCTCCCATTCATCCATCATCGACCATAGTTCGTTAAGGTCGCTGGGCTGATAGAAGTTCACACCACTTGGATCATCATCAACGGCGTCACTTGGCAACTGCTGTGGTTCGAATAAGCGTTGATATAGGTATGGGTCTACTACGCCAATAGACGTAGCAAAAATGCGCTGCTTGAAGTTCTCTTCGCGTTCAGCGACAACAGACTTGTCATCCCATCTCTGTAGATGCGAGACTAGGATTCGTTGGAAGGTAGAGAGGGCGGGATACCCGTATTCATCGCGCCTGTCAAAGACTCCGATTCGTTCAAGATATCTTCCAAATCCTGCAAGAACGCTGGCTGCGGACTCGTCTGTTGAGATAAAAAATTTAGTTGCTCAACCGCCTTGGTCGCCTTGAGTTCCAGTATTTGATACTGATACCATAGATATTCTATAGTAGGCTCGTACCAACCGTCGTCCTTATTACTAATGAAGTTTAGACGACCTTGAACAAAGTCTTCTATATTAGGTCCAATAGAATCGCAGAAATCGGACCTACCGTCAACGTGCGTCAACGCCGCTGCGACATGAGCATTACGCCAAATCTTGTCGGCTATTATAGTATTACGATAAGGCTGAATAACCTGGGCGATTGCATAATGGTATTCCGGACGCAATGTTTGCAATCCAAATGTGTGTCCTGATAATTTAACAGTTTCCGTGACACGACCTAGATATGCTACACCCTCGATTATATGCTGTACCGCAGGGGTGAATAGCCGAATAGGGTCTATCGTATCGTCTTGCTTCTGACCTTGACTTTGCTCTGGCGTTTTATCCGCCATACTTGACTACTTTCCTTTGTTGATATTTAAACGCCGTTACGAAGAGCTAAGGCTGAATTAGTAGAGCCTTGCCTCGTAGAATAAGTATAGTTAACCGTAATTTGCTTTACGATTTCCAATGTGCCAACCTGAATAGTTTCATCGTCGCGCACATCGGTAATAGTGCAACCGTGATATTGAGTGTATCCAGATCTAGCGGGACCACCTATGCCTTGCATATTAGGAATCTGACGAATATATTGTACGATACTCATTTGGGATGGTGTCGCTTGAGCCTGGGCAATTACCACATCTAGAATATCTGAAGCATTTTTAAAGATACCGCCGCCAGTGACACTGGCAGATCCCTGACCGGTTCCTGTGGTATCTGCGCCGGGGATACTGCCATCCGCGTTCGGCGTGCCGTCACTCGCGCCGCCTCCATTACCTAAACGATCCCAAATCTTATCTACATTTTTATCGCTTTGGGACCATAGATCTAATAGGTTTAGTACCAGTGTACCCGGGCCAGCAGCGACAGGGGTAAGAATCTCGACAACATATGGCTCGTCCATCGGTTGAATAAATGAGGGATTATTTACTAAACGTGGAGACTGATGCGAAACCTGCTGTGCGAAAGCAATCGGCATACCGCCGAATAAGAATACCGTGAAACCAGAACCACCACGACGAGTGTATCGTAGATTATTTTGTGGGAGTGTGTTATCCGCCATTACTAGTTAATATTCCGATCTAGCAATTAACTAATCGAAGTAGTTACTGTCCCGGTTGTTAGGTTCAAGCCAAATGTAATGTTAATGTAATTTAGTGGGAAGGCTGGTTGATAGCTAAACGATACACTGATCGTCGTTGGATTAAGACTAGTTAATGTCGCATTTGGTGCCGTGAACCCGACAATGATCTTTGATCCCTGAAGGATCTGTAGGATACTATTGATAGTGGTTTCCACAATCATTGGTGAATTAGCGTTGGCTATGATCTGACCGATGATCTGATTATCTAGCGTCTGCTGGATGCTTTCGATCATTACGAACTGCGAGCGGACAACTGAAATTTCCTGACCAGATGAACCATCGGCAAGATCGACCGTAATACCCTGACGGCAACGAATACCGTTATTTATATTCTCTAATACAAGTAGACCGTTAGCAGCGTCATTGTTTTTATCGGAAGGGGAACGGTTGTCAACGATAGATGAGAATCCGCTGATGTATTGGCGGGTCAGGGCACTCGATGTTGCACGGGATACTAACGCTCCACCAATTGCAGCCGCAGCATACTGACCGCCGACCGTTATGGTTCCACCCTGAGCACCCGGTACATTGATATTGAAAGAGCTGGTATTTAGAAGGATACATTGCTTACTCAATGCGCCACCATAGTTGGAACGTAACGCGCTAGCATGAGTCCACAGCAGGCTATTTGGTGGTGACAGAGTACGTAGCTGCGCCGGGTTATAAGTACCATCTTCAGCTAAGACGGTCACCATGAAATCATTCTGTGAATTCTGATATGCGATATGTGCCTGAATCGATTCAAAAATCTCAAGGATCTGAGCGTTAGTCGTAACGCTTGCATTATCAAATCCGACTACAGGAATGATAACATCCAAATTCGTAATAGAACGCAGAGTGTACAGTGTGTCACTCCAAGTCTGAGGGTTACCGATAGCTGTCGCCGTTGCTGGCTGCTGGGCACTTGTAGGATCACCCGGAGTTGCACGTTCAAATAAAGGCTGAAGGATAACTGACTGGGCACCATTCTGGAAAGCAAATGCTGCTGCTAGGGATAGCGGAGAATTGACGCCTGTGTATACAGTCAAACCATTGGATAGCGTATCGGTTGCCCATGCGTTACCAAATCGAGACTGAACCGCTCCAATGTCATACATGCGTATCGGATTCCAATAATCGGTTGGCGTATACGTATAAGTGACGTTGACTAACTTAGGAACCCATGTGGTACCATCGTTGCTTGGATTAAAGGCACCACCTTGGATTGGGGTGAGCGTACCTGTTGAAGCAGAAGGGGTGATTGAGTTTACGCCACCATCGGGTGGGCCTTCACCAGATTGTACCGAGTAATCCCCAGGGACGCTACCGGTGTGCTGGATATAACCGGTACCGGGTGGAGTACCATAAGAAGGATTAATCGCATCCGTCATGCTCAAGACTTCAACAAGGACTGCATCATCATTAATTGACTCAATGGTCGGAAGCACCATCGGGGAACTATTGACACCGAAGAGAATCGTATCTGTAACGGTTATAGGAGATAGCCCGCTAGCCGAATTACCAGGGACACCGACAAGGCATAGATTTGATCCAGAGATAACGTTAGGTGTGATCTGTTGAGTGGTGATTCCGGTGACGGTCACTCCGGGAGGTGTATAATTCGAATTAGAGACAGACATTATAAGATCACTTTTTAAATTGTAGGAAAACGAGGTTTATATATCTGATTCGGCAGAAGCCGGACTGGTGAACTCATAGAAATCCGTACCTACGTTGGTAGTCGGATCATTTAGTTGCAAACTCTCTGTAACCGTTAGATCAACAACCTCGATTAGTGATGACCCTCCGTAATTAGAATTAGCGTTAGGAGTGGCTGAGTATAAGTCTCCCATAATCTCTACGCTGTACCCGGCGCAATAAGCTAGCTTATCTTTGGCGTTCCAAGGGAGGGGGCTTTGTGTCTCTGAAATAGGGTAAATTCTGTCTGTATTTAGGAACGGCATATTGTAGTATCCGTAGGGAGTTTGATTCATATAGAAGTACAGACGCTGTATGAATTTATTACCCCATGGAGTAGCATCAGTGGTTGCTAGAATTTCCACCAAAGCGTCACGAACCAAACCAAGGTCAGTTGAGGACTGTGCATATGCTTCAAATACTATCTGGCCGTGATACAGACGATGATAATACTTCATAAAGACGCTCGGGTTCTGCGGATCGGGATCATATGGTGAGGGTAGCCATTCTTCATGGCCTACACCGGCATTAATATTATCTCGCTCTATATACTTAACCAAGACAGCAGGTAGCGTGTATTCATCCTGATTGAATGAAACAGCTACTTTGGTCGCATTAATACGCTTGGATATATGTGCGTCGAAGGCATCTTGCATAGACTCAGCCGCCCAACGCTTAATGAACGTAACATATTGCCATGATGAAGTCTGCAACACATAATTACGAGGTGGTTGATAGAATTCGGGATCGTGAGTAAAGCTCATCTATCCACCTCTATGCTATACGCAATATCAAAATCCGGTATCTTGCTGATTTCACCAGCATATCCAATAATCATGCGATTATTATTTGCTGTGATAGGGCCATCTCCAACGCCGCGAGCACCACGGCGATTGACACCATGCATACTGATTGGACTCATTTGTTTCAATTGATAACGTTCGTAAGTTTCTGTGATACGGCCTTGATTATCTAATGCACACGTTATTAAGATATCATTATCACCAACCTCTGGATACCATGGCAGTTGTACAGTCGCCGTTTGCATACGTGTCAAAGCTCCCTGTTCGGATAATTTCCATTGATCTTCTGGGCGGTCGGGGAGGATGACATAAGTTAGGAAACAGGGACCATACCCACGATACTTAGGGGCAGGGACAAACCAAGGGAACGGCTGTTCATTTGATTCGATAATTGTAAAGATATCGGGGTTGTCTGGGTCTTCTGATCCAAACCACTCTCCTGGTTGAGTCTCTATCGAGCAGATACCAATACCATGTGAAAGTACATCACCCCAATACTCAGATTGTCCCATAACATAATCAAAAGTAGCAACCTTCTGAGCAATCCCATCGGTAACATCCCTTGTCGTGTACATCTTTTTTATCAATACTGGCGTACCAATATATTGATAAACATCTGCCGATGTACGCCGTAAATCCCTAACCTCCCAAGGAACCCCCGGTGTATTAGCCAATGTTATAGATGTTACGTCAGTATACTGCGGGGGGTTCAGAGGCATATTCAACCATTATGCTCTGGGAATTAGGTAATCTGTGATACAGGCTCCCAGGCATGTTGTATCTAATGAAGTCCAATCCTCACGGAATACCAATGTCCATGTACCCGTTGGTCCATGTGGTTGGGAACAGCAACTGGCGCTCTAGAGGGGCCAGTGGGACCAACGGGTAACGCCAAAGCAGCCTGTAACTCACTTAGAGCATCAGCAACGTATACCTGTGCGTCACTTACGGTAGTCGCAGCTTTAATCAAACTAGCCTTACCGCCCTTATTGATCATTACCTCCTGAGCATTGTGAATGGAGTTTGCTATCGATGTTAGATATGTTTGAATGCTCGTAATATACGTTTGGGCGACGGTAAGATCTATTTGTAATGAATTAGCCATAAAGTTAAATTACTTATGCGCAGGATGGTATAATGTATTTAGATTAGTAACGGATATACAGTTAACAGGGCCAATCTGCTTAGCAATCGATCTAATTTCTTTAATAGATGCATCGGCTTGGGTCACCGATATCAGATGCTTGTGCTCCTGCGCCCTAACCTCTGGGATAAACCCCAATGTGATATTTTTCAGAGAAACACGGAGCTTATTGCCTCGTTTACATTGTTGGACGAGAACTGATTGTGTGTTCGTCTTTAAACGGTGGAAAATCTCCTGTGTTAACATCTTCTGGTTATGATTTTCCATATTAGAATGGGCACGCTCCTGATGAAGAGTGTAAATAACCACCGCCGTAAGCATTGCGTAGGCTACTACGTGCCAATTTATCTTGCTAAATAAATTACGCAATTTGATATAACCTCCTATATATTAGACACACCGATTTGTTAGTTATATAACTAAAAACCTCGATATACGCCCCGAGTTGAATAGTTCGAATAGGGATATAAACGCCCTGCTTTGGATAGAGTAAGTAATGCAGAGTGGCCCAGGCGAAGTTCGGTTCTCTTCATGAGGCGAACAGCAGCGATATAGTCCTCGTATTCAATTTGATAGATCTGCCCCCACGCTTGTTGATAACGAGTACGGTCAGCCCAAACCAACTGTCCCTGTCCGGTTGGGGTGAAGATTTCCGTATAAGAACGCATGAGGTGGCGGATAGTCAATACTAATACGCCCTTTGTTAGCAGGGGCATATTGGGATTCGGTACAGCACCGGCATGTGCTGTAAAATTGTCAATAGTGTAATTAGTAGGAGGCATCTGCACGTTGATATCGAACAGAGCTTCGGGGATAAACCGGGAGATTTTCTCCTTGTCGAAATGATTCAAAGTACGGTCGCGCAGCCACGGACCTCCTTCATTAGAATCAAACACATCTTCAAGGCGCATCCAGACCGAATCGGTAATCTGATCTATCGCTGTCGGCTCAGGTAGATTAAAGGGATCAACTACCGTAAACGATGTAATAACCGAACGCTTCTCGCCTGTAACGAGGTTGAATTGTGCAGTAGCTATATAAGGGCCAATAGCTTGGGTTTCTGTCCATAATAGGGTAGCTTCTCCGCTATCAAGGATCGTGCCTCTATCGGAGATCGTCGTTAAAAATGTACCAGGGGTATTGAATGCAATTACGGCACCATTAGTTCCGCCCGATACACCGGTAATCTTAGTACCGTTAACGCCTGTATAAGTGAATTCTTCAACACCGATACTATCCTGAATAAATACGGTTCCTGACGATGGTATATCCTCTAAGGACTGAAAATTAATTTCGGTCACCGGTAGAGTATAAGAAACCCCACCATCCGTCATCTGTAGTACGGTCGGTGTTTGTACGGTATAGTTGACCCCAGTGACTTGATCGGCGGTTACTGGCTGTCCGTTGATTTCAAGATTACAAAGCAGATTAAGACTATCTCCTTGAAATACCGAACCTAAGTATGAATTATATACGCCAAGACTCAATTTAAACACCACCATATAGGAATGCAATCAAGGTCACTAGCACCAGTAAACAAGATATGTAGAGAACAAGCATCATCTATTATCGATCTGCTAGAATGTATTCATATGAACGTAGAATATAAAGCCGTACTGATTTACAATTACTCGGACGGGGGATTCGTGGGCTACGGAATCCAGGGGTTAAATAAACTTCAGAGTACCAACATTTGGACCGAAGGAGAAGAAGTCGATCTTTTTAATAGGTTGCAAGCCCTAAACGAATCCAACGATATCAAATCATGCTGGCCACATCCTCAAGATCCGGATGTGGTGTCGCTACTAGACGATCATAACTTCCACCCAATCGAATATACCGTTACTGACGTTATTGATAAGGATCGTTCCACCTTGGTATATGAGCAGATTGAAGATCGAGATATAACAGGAATCACAACTGGTAAATTTGTAGACGGAGATATTGATTTGTCCCGCAGCGATGTGGTATATAAATCAATTCAGATTCCTAAGAATCCATCGGATATGAAGATGCGCCTTCAAGATGCAATGGAAACTATTGCTAGACGTAGGGTTGCGAATAGTCAAGCTAGACGTGCTAGACTAGAGATATGAGCGATTCATTCCTAATAGGTGATGTTCAGGGCCAAGATGCCCTACTTAAGCGACTCTTGATCCAAGAGGGCTTAATGAGCGAGGCCGGTGAACGGCTCCGTCCAGAAGTCACTGTGATCCAACTCGGTGACCTGGGACATTTTGCAAGATATCATATGGGTAGTGATCGTATCGATCCAGAAAACGATGAGGCTTGCTTCAAGCTGCTTGAGGATGGAGTGATCGACTTGATGCTTTGGGGCAATCATGATCGTCCTATCATGTGCCACCTAAGCATAGACAATATCTTTGGTGGATACCTAGCGCCGTCACTAGATTTCGTTCATAAAGTTCAGGGACTTAGAGCACAGGGTAAGATCAAACTTGCTCAATCTATTGACGGATTCTTACTAACCCACGCGGGCTTACATTCTCATTGGGAGCATATGGATATCACTGATCCAGAGGATATCGCTGGCATACTAAATTCATATGACGAATTCCACTTCGATGGCGCATCGTCCGTACATAGAGAGGTCGAACAGTTTATCGACACGATTGGACCAACACGCGGAGGCCGGGACAAATTTGGTGGCATCTTGTGGCGCGATAATAATGATGAGCCTTTATGGAATGGTGTACGCCAAATCTATGGCCACTCGGCATATGAAACAGTACAGACGCAACCCTCACGAAGTGAGGTTTCATATTGCCTCGATGTGAGTAAATACGATCGTATTGGTGGGATTTGGCTACCAAGCGAAAAGATCGTCACAATCGGGTTAGATGATGTTACCCTCGACTAGAATCGTGCTGGTTGTCGTAGCTTGTACATCTTTTGCCTTACTAGGCATTGTAAATCTATTTACTGGCGATACTAATGCAGGTATCGCTAGCATTTTGCTAGCGATAGCAAATGCTTTATTGCTACTTTAACCTATATGGCTGATATAGGTCGTTAGTACGATCTGATGATAACGAGTCTGGGGACCAATACACTTCTGTTAGCGTATTAGAAGTATCTACTTCCCAATAGTAATCATTTAAATCAGATTGCACCTGTACTTGTTGCCCAGATATATCGGTCGGTTGATATATATACCCCATAATAGGATACGTATTGTAACCCGCTTCGATCCCTAAGGTAGTAGTCGTTGTATTTTCGACCACCCATTGTTTTTCAATTGAAATATCAAGGCTAGGTGCTACATTCTCTGTAATATTGATATTTGTATTATGAGTAGGCATTGCTAATCGTTACTGATTTAAGAATTCCCAAGATAATACAAGGGTATCTCCCTCTGTCAACCCAAGTGGAGCAAAATTAGCCTTAGCAAATAGATTACCACCTGTTACAGTAGAAACACCCGGAGGATTTCCTTGGGTAACAGGATCATTAGTAACTAGCGTAGATAATGCCGTAGTACCCTTCTGTGCCCGCACAACCGTTAGAGTAGTCGTACCCGAACCGGCTGTGACTTGCATAACCTCAGTGCGTATCTGGATATATCCGCCATTTCCGGGGGTTAAAGGAGTATTAGTGACGACTTGAGTACCGCTAAATGATCCAATTACAGTCGATGACGATTGTAGTACACCGACAAGGGGTACCGTAAATACATCGGAGATACCAGCTTCGGAGATAGTAATAGAACCACTTGGTTGAATCGT
>Ga0210394_10002934_pt1 | contig 22442 bp, 18 predicted proteins | sample IncBWC12MmetaG_FD_160121 | JGI IMG/M metagenome (GOLD analysis project Ga0210394, IMG submission 160121) | Forest soil microbial communities from Barre Woods Harvard Forest LTER site, Petersham, Massachusetts, United States - Inc-BW-C-12-M | ecosystem: Environmental > Terrestrial > Soil >... | reverse complement strand
CAAGACTTCCCGGTGCAAGGTGGCGTGGTTCCAGGGGACGGAGGCCCTCGTCGTGTATACCGCAACAGGACCGCTGCTGGGGGCGCTTTATGCCAATGGAGCATGGGGAAGCGGGCCGCCCATACCCGGGAACTTCACGAACATCGATTTTCCGGCGTTGGCGGGTGCTCCCAGCGGCGAGGATCTCCTGGGAGTGCCACAGAACGAGGCCTACGTTACCTTTCTGAGGCCGTGAGGGAACGGACTCCGGGGCCTTGGACATCACGCCGCAAGAATCACCGGCACATTCGGATCCTGAAGAAAGAGATTGCCGCCGGACCGAGCGACTCTTCGCGTCTCGATTTCCTGGCCGCCGAATATCGCCAGCTTGAGATGTTCAATAAAGCCACGGAAATCGTGCACGCATTTGCATGCGTTAGAACGCGGGGCGCCCGCGCGCATTTGTTCCTGGGCATTTATCATCAGCTGTAACCGGCCGGATCTGCCGTCCAATGTCCTCGTCACGCCGGCGTCGTTCCCCGCTCGCGCGTCAAGTGCATCTCTTTCTTCCTGAGCCTTTTGCCGTTTTCAAGCGACCCTTGCGCCCGGACCATCCTCTTCCGTTGGATCAGTTATGGCAACCCAACGTCAAACAATAGCGAATGGGGCCAAAGCCCTCGAGACCACCGGGAATTCGCAGCTACCTGGCCGGATACGCGTCATGGACGCCCGCATCGCGTTTCGGAGCTTGGCCGGCGCCTCACTCGAAACGCTCTTGAAACTGCGTGAAATCCCGGACCCCGTTTGGTATTCGAGCGCTCCGTCCATCCTGCCATTCGGGTTGCACCACCGGCAGCCCAGGCGAATTTTGAATCGAAACCAATTTTGGAAACCAAACTTAAAAGACATCTTGTTTGGAATATATAGCTTAGATCGCAACTGGCATCGCGAAGACGCCTCTAAAACGAAACCAATTTTTGCGTGCGCACATCTGGAACGACAGGCAAAACCGCCTGTCCCACCACGCGACATCAGTAGCTTGCAAGCTCGGTGGGACAGGCTTTCAGCCTGTCTGGACTTTTGCCACGTGCTGCGAGGAGAATTTCAAATTGAGAAATCTTGGGCGCAGTCCGCGAGCTCGGGGAGCATCATGGGAGCCGTGCCCATCTACCGCCTTGAATACTGCATCCCAAGTCGGGTCTCAGCTTGGCCGAACGGCCCTTATGTCCCGCATGCGAAAGTTGTAGAATAGGGCCGATATGCGCATCGGAAGTCTCGCCTTGGCGACAGCGCTCTGCGGTGCAAGCTGTCTCGCGCAGAACGCCGCCCCGCCTCCGGCTCCTGCTCAAGCCCCAACCCAGGCCCCGCCCCAAGCCTCCGCTCAGGCAGAGGTGAGCACGCACGACGCGCCGGCGGCGTTCAGCTCTCGCGTGTTCCTGGTGCAGGTCCCCGTGGTAGTGCGGGATAAACAGGGGCACGCCATCGGGACGCTTCACAAGGAGGATTTCCAGCTCTTCGACAGAGGTAAACCACAGATCATTACGCGCTTCGTAGTGGAAAAAGCCGGCAAGTCTTCGATTCCGGCCGTGAAGGCGATCGACGAGAACTTGCCGGACCAGGACCAGCCGGCGGCTCCGATACCGGAGCGCTTCATCGCCTATCTCTTCGACGATGTGCATTTGGACATCGGGGATCTGCTGCGAGTGCGCCTGGCCGCCACGCAGCACATTGACCAGACACTCGATCCGCTCACCCGCGTGGCCATTTTCACCACGTCGGGCATCGGCCAGTTGGATTTCACCGACGACGTCGGCAAGATCCACGAGGCGCTGAACCGGATTCAGCCCAACTCGCGGACTCCTACATCGCCCGGCGATTGTCCGCACATGACGCTTTACATGGCGGATTTAATCGTGAACAGGCAAGACCAGATCGCGACGGCCGTGGCTACGGCGGACGCCGCGGCGTGCGCGCAATCCCTTGGCGCCACGGGCGCCGCGGTTTATCAGCAGATGGTGACTGTCTCTGCGATTTCGGCTTTGTCGATTGGGGAGACCGAAACGAATCGCGCCATGAACGTACTGCGGGCCCTGGTGCTACGAATGACCGAGACACCGGGGAGCCGCAGCATCGTGCTGATGTCGCCAGGTTTCATCCTTCCCGGCGACGACCTCAGGCCGGCCGAGCAGGAACTTCTGGACCGGGCCATTCGCGGCAACATCACCATCGATACTCTGGATGCCACCGGCGTGTACACCATGATTCCGGGCGGCGACGCCAGCACCAGAACAACCAACACTACAAACCAGATCGCCATGTCCGGCTTCGAGAGAGACGCCCGGCTCGCCCAGCAGGACACGCTGGAGGAGCTTGCTTACGGCACCGGCGGCACGTTCTTTCACAACGACAACGGAATGAAAGAGGGCCTGGATCAAATCACCAGGCAGCCGGACTTTGTCTATGTCCTGGGGTTCTCGCCCGGTGACTTGAAGTACGACGGCAACCTCCATTCATTGAAGGTCACGCTTCAGAATTCGTCCGGCCTGACGCTCCTGTGGCGGCGCGCCTATTATGCGCCCAAGCGACCCAAGGACCCCGGCGACGCCGCCAAGGAAGACATTCGCGAAGCCGTCTTTTCCAGGGATGAAATTCAGGATATTCCGGTGGATTTAAAGCTTCAGTTCTTCAAATCCTCGCCGGTCAATGCGCGGATTGCCGTGATCTCCCGCGTCGACGTCAAGAATCTTCGCTTCCGCAAGGATGCCGACCGAAGCAAGAACACGGTCACGCTGGTGGCCAGCCTGTTTGACCACAACGGAAATTTTGTAAGCGGGATCGAGAGAACCGTGGATATGAATTTGCGAGCCCAAACGCTGGCGGCGCTGGATACGTCCGGACTCATGCTGAGGACTAACTTTGACGTAACGCCCGGCAGTTACACCATCCGCGTGGTGGTGCGCGATGCGGAAGGACAGCAGATGGCGGCTCGCAACGGAGCCGTTAAGGTTCCCTAAGCAAATTCCTAAGACCGGACAGCCCGAATGGAGGAGGTGCATTCATGAACGTTCGCCTGACAGGAATCGCCCAGTTCGCTCTCGTGACGCTGGGCATCATGTTCAGCCCGGCCGGTTTGCTGCGCGCGCAGCAGACGCCCGCTCAACCCGATCAGGCCCCCGCCGACCCCGGGCTTTTGATCCAGACCGAGACCAAGATGGTGCTGGTGGACGCAATCGTGACGGATAAGAAGGGCAACTACATCGCGGATCTGAAGGCCAAGGATTTTCACGTCCAGGAGGACGGCAAGGACCAACCCATCAAGAGCTTCTCCTTCGAAGCCGACCCTGCCACCGGCGGCTCCGGGAAAACGCATTACCTGGTGCTGCTGTTCGACAACTCCAGCATGAACGCGGCCGATCAGACCATAGCGAGGCAAGCCGCGGCCAAGTTCATCGACACCAACGCCGGACCGGACCGCATGATGGAGATCGTGAATTTCGGAGGGACCGTGCAGGTGGCGCAGAAATTCACCGCGGACGCGGAACGCCTGAAGGCGGTCGTGAACAGCCTTCAGTTCTCGCCTGTTTCCACCAGCGTGAGCAGCAGCGGTTCCCCCGCCGCCGCGGACTTCGCGGTTCAAGTCATGCTCCAAAGCTTGCGAGAGCTGGCCAAGGGTCTGGGATCCGTGCCGGGACGCAAGATTCTGGTGCTGTTCACCTCGGGTTTCACGCTGAACTCGGAGCGAGTCTCGGAGGCGACGGCTACAATCAACGAGTGCAATAAGGCCAACGTCGCGATCTATCCCGTGGACGTGCGCGGCTTGATCGCGGGCGGATTCGGAAAGGCATCGCTCGAAGCGCCGAAGCCCGCAATCGCGCCGCCCGGCCCCGTGTTCCGGACCGGCGGGGTATTTCGAAGTGTGGCCTTTACTCCGTCTCTCCCGTTTGCGCCGCAAGCCCGAGGGGGCACGTCGGGAGGGCCGGTGAGCGCACCAAGCGGCGGATCGCGCGCCCCTTCCGCTCCGACGGCGCCCACCGCGCCCACGAATCCGGGGGGCCGTGGACCGGCAACGACAACCCCTCCCACGCAGCCTGGGAGAGGCGCCACCAACAACAACATGCCAGGGGCCGGCGCCTGCCCGTCCGCTGGCGCCACCCCTAGCGGCACCGCCCTTCCGCAGATGCCGGGCGGTATGTCGTCGGGTTGCGCCGCCCGCAACCTCATTCCGAAGGTTCCGGAAACCTCCACCGCCAATCAGCAGATCATGTTCCTGCTCGCCGACGGCACCGGCGGCTTCGTAATCCACGACAGCAACGATCTGCTGGGCGGATTGCAGAAGATCGGGAAGGAACAAAACCAATACTATCTTCTCGGCTACACGCCGCCGGATGCCAAGCAGGGAAGCTGCCACGTCCTGCACGTCAAAGTGGACCGCGGCGGTACGGAAGTCCGCGCGCGCACGGGCTATTGCAGCTCCAAACCCATGGACGTGCTGTCGGGCAATCCGGTGGAGAAGACGCTCGAAGCTAAAATTACGGCCGCGCAGGCGGGACCGCTCGCCGCGCAGTCCGGACCGGAAAGCGCCGGCATGCGGCTTCCATTCTTCTTTGCCTCGCCCAACGTCGCGCGCGTAAACGTCGCCATGGAGTTCCCCGCGACTGGGCTCAAGTTCGAAAAGAAGAAGGACGTTGAGCATGCCGAGGTGAACGTTCTGGGAATCGCATATACGCCCGAAGGCGCCGTGGCGGCTCGCTTCAGCGACACCCTCAAGTTGGATTACGCCAGTAAAGAGGAAGCCGAGCGAGCCAAGAAGCAGCCGCTGCACTACGAAAACCAGTTTGAAATCGCCTCCGGCAAATATACCTTCAAACTGATCTTCAGCGAAGGCGGCGAAAACTTTGGAAAACTGGAGGCGCCGCTCGAAATCGATTCCTTTAAGTCCGATCAATTCGCGGTAAGCGGTCTCGCGCTCAGCAAGGAATATCACAGGACTTCGGAGATGGGCGCGGCCTTGGACGTTGCCTTGATCGAGGACAAGAAGCCGCTGATCGCCGGCGGACTTCAAATCGTGCCCACGGGGAACCCCTCCTACGCCAAGTCCGACCTCGCGATTTTCTACGTCGAACTGTATGAGCCGCTGCTCGCCTCCACCGATCCGAAAAATACCCCGCAGGTGGGACTCCAAATGCGCGTCTTGGACCGGAAGACGGGCGACCAGAAAGTCGACACCGGCTTATTCAAGCTGGATCCCCTGCCGCCTCCGGGCAACCCGACCATCGCGCTGGGCGAAAAGATTCCCGTGTCGGGATTGGCTCCCGGCTCCTATCGACTGGAAGTGACCGCGGTGGATACCGCGGGCGGCAAAGCCATGCGGACGGCCGACTTCGAAATACAGTGAGCCGGCCGCGAAGCATCCTGGTCTGCCCGTTCTCCGCCTCCGGGCCAGGCGACGATCGCGCTCGGGGAAAAGATGCCTGTGTCGGGGCTGGCTCCCGGCTCCTATCGACTCGAAGTGACCGCGGTGGATACCGCGGGCGGGAAAGCCATGCGGACGGCCGGCTTCGAAATACAGTGAGCCGGCCGCGAAGCATCCTGGTCTGCCTGCTCTGCGCCTCCGCCGACGTTTGGGCACAGGCCCCGCCCGTGATTCAGAGCGAGACCCGAGTGGTGCTGGTCAACGCTGTGGTCACCGGCAAAAAGGGAGAGTACATCCGCGATCTGACCGCCAAGGATTTCCGCGTCTGGGAAGATAACAAGCAGCAAACCATCCAGAGCTTCAGCCTGGAATCGGCCGGGGATCGGGCGGCATCCGTCGCGTCGCGCACCAGCTACCTGGTTTTGGCGCTCGACTACGCCGGCATGGACGCGGGCGATCAGATTCGCGCCCGCCAGGCGGCGGCGGGCTTCATCGACGCGAATACCGGCGCCGGCCGCATGCTGGCCGTGGCGGTTTTCGACGGCGGCTTCCGCATCGTGCAGGGCTTCACCGGGAACGCCGGGCGGCTGAAAGACGCGCTCACCGGCGACAAGTCCTCGGCCGCTTCCATCAACAACACGGCTGCCGGAACCAGCGCCTCCACCGATCTCAGTGTCCGCGACAAGTTCCGCTCGCTGCAAAGGCTGGCGGCCGACCTGGGCACGGTCCCCGGGCGAAAGTCGCTAGTCCTTTTGACCGGAAACCTCACGGTCTCGAACGAGCAGTCGGCATTGACGGCGGCGATTGAAGCCTTCAACAAATCCAACGTCGCCGTGTATCCCGTCGATGTCCGCGATCTTTCCTTTGCGGCCAGGTTCTCCGCCGAGAATGGATCCACGGGCGCGGGCGGCAGAGGCGGGGGCGGAGGCGGCGGGCGAGCTCCCAATGCAAGCCGCAACCTGAGGGGCGATGCGGATGCGAGCGCGGCGCCCGATCCCGGCGGCGCCAGCCAGCAGGTTCTCTTCGCGCTCGCCGGCGGCACCGGAGGCTTCGTCATCCGCAACGCGGGCGAGTTGCCGGGCGGATTGCAGAAAATCGGGCAGGAACAGGAAGAATATTACGTCCTCGGTTACACTCCGCCGGAATCGAAGGAAGGCGCTTGCCATACGCTGCGCGTGAAGGTGGACCGCTCCGGAACCACGATCCGCGCCCGCTCCAGTTACTGCACCGGGAAGGCGCAGGAGTTGCTGACCGGTGCTTCGGCTGAAAAAACCTTGGAGAACCGCGCTGCCTCGGCGCAAACCGGCAACATGGCCGCGTCCATGCAGCTCCCATTTTTCTACGTGGGTCCCAGTACCGCACGCGTCAACCTCGCGATGGAAATCGCGCCCGACACCGTGAAGTTCGATCATAAGAAGGATTCGTTTCACGCCGAGATCAATATCCTGGGGGTCGCGTCCACATCGCAAGGCGACAGCAGCGGCGCCACCGGAGCGCGCTTCAGCGATACCGTGACCCTGGATTTCGACGACATCGAAATCCAGAAGTGGAAGCAGAAGCCCATGCATTACGAAAAGGAGTTCAAGATTGCTCCGGGACAGCACAAGTTCACGGTTGTATTCAGCTCAGGCGGCGAGAGCTTCGGAAAACTGGAGCAGCCTCTGGTCGTCGAGCCATACACACCTGGGCAGTTGGCCTTGAGCGCTGCGGCTTTCGGCAAGGAAATTCACAAGGCGAGCGATGCGGGCGCCGCGCTGTTCGAGGAACGGACGCCGCTGGTCATCGGCGACACGCAATTAACGCCCGCAGGATCGAATATATTCACCAAGCCGGAGCAGGCTTTCTGCTATTTCGAACTGTATGCGAGCTCCAACACCGGCGGCGATATCGACGTGCGAATTCTGGATGGCAAGACGGGTGAGGTAAAGTGGGACGGCGGCTCCATGAAACTCAATCCGCGGGCGGACGGAAAATCAACGATTCCGCTCGGGATGAATTTGCCCATCGCCCCGCTTGCTCCCGGCCCTTATCGGCTGGAAATCACGGCCACGGACGGCGCGGGGAAATCCGTCAAGCGATTGGCCGATTTCGAAGTGAAATGACCGCTCCCTTTGGTCGCGGCTCTGTACGGATTCTGAGGCACAACCGCAGGGAGCGGTTACCAAGTCTACGGCTGCGGCGCGCGCCAGGCAGCTCCAATATTTTCGCTGGGAGGTCTGCGCGGCGGCCTTTTCTTCTGCGCGGCGGCTTCTCGCGCCGCCAGGGTGTTTTTCTCGTACAGACCCATCTCATCTTCGGTGAAGATCAATGTGCGGCGGTCCTCGCCTTCGCTGCACCGGTCCAAGAGCCCACGGCACATCAACGGCAAATCCTGAAGCCGGATACCATATCTCCGAATCAAGGCAAGATCGGCTCTCACCGTAAACCTGGTGCGGAGCCGGTCGTCTCCGATGCGCTCAAATGCGAAGACTCGGAACCCCATGTCTTGCGTGAATCCAGTGAGGATATACTGCATCGTTGTGCTCCTTTCAAATTTTCACGAATACCGCGATGAAGGTCGATTACATGTGGGCTCGTATTCCAAAACCAGCCGGCCGTGACGCGCGGGCCGCCTCCCTTGATCGCAGACCTCGAACACGAATCCGGTTGGCTGGTGCTTGTTGACCGCCGTGGAAGGGTCCTGAATTTGAGCCAGCAGCGCCGCCTGTATGTCCGCGGTCTCACCGATGTAGATCCATTCGCGCGAGTTCGAGATACCGTACACTCCCGAAGCGATGGGCGCGTACATCTGCACGGAACCGGATGTAAACGGCCGGGGAATAAGCTGGTTAAAGGGCATCCAGCATCCTTATCGGCGCCGCCCGCCTTCCTACTACCGGGATGGGGCGGAAATTACTCAGGCGGCGGCTCCGTTTCTGCCTGGAAGCGGCGTCCTCTTCTCCCGATCCGTCAGCATTCGAAGGCGTTCAATTAACTTCTTACCGAGGCTCAACTCCGCGGGATTGGATTCAAAGCCGGGCAGCCTGGCATCGATGAACTCTCTGCGGAATAGTTGATGCGACGCCAAACCGCATAACAGTTCCAGTTCCTTCGCGGTAAGTTTCACGGTGAGTGTCATTTTTGTGAATTCCGGTCTTCCCTGGGGCCTCCGCAGATCGAGCCCACCCAGGGAAGACCGTCTTTGCGAGCCGGATTGGTGCTACCAGCGATTATTACGCCGTGCGCCGCCGCCGCCACCGCCGGATCCACGATCCGTTTTCGGACGAGCTTCGTTGACGTTCAGCGCTCTGCCATCCAGTTCCCTGCCGTTCAATTCAGAGATGGCGCGATCCGCATCCGCATTGGCGCTCATCTCCACAAACCCAAACCCTCTGGCCTGCCCGGTATCGCGATCCGTAACAACACTGACACGCTCAACCGGTCCGTACGCCTCGAACAGAGACCGAACCGCGTCTTCGGTAGCGCCGAAGCTGAGGTTTCCTACAAAAATATTTTTCATGCTTTTCCTTTGGTTTCTAACGGTGAATCGGGGCAGGATCGGACGAGGGCGGACAGACCGGACTGATGCGAAGATGCCGAAATTGTACTACTCCTCTACTCTAGCACGAAACCCGTCGCATCGCCGTCCCGAAAAACGGGGACACATTCCTGCCCGCTCGGACGTACGGCGGCCAAGGGCTGTCATGACCGCTCCCTCTGGTCGCGGCTCAGCAGGGCCTCCGGCAGCGCCGGATTGAACGGTAAGAGACCGCATCAGAGCAGCTATTCTGGCAGGTCTGTGACCTGCCATTTTCGGGTGTTCACGAAGGGCGGTCCCAGAGTAGTAATGGCTTCCGAGCCGCCACCGAAGGAAGCGGTTGCACCGGTTATTTGGTGACACGCCCCGACGCGCGTTGAATCGGGGAAATGGGTTTATGACCGCTGCCCGAACAGGTGCTCGATCAGGAACGACAGCGAACGCATATCCGCCAGGTCGGCCGAGGCGGCCTCGAAATGCGCTCCGCCCGGCCGCGCGAAAGCGTGACCAGCCTTCGGATATTCCCACACCGCTACTCGGCGGTCGTGCTGGAATGTCTCACGCACCTGCTTGGCGACATCCGGTCCGGCGAACTGATCCAAGCTCGCGTAATGCAGCATCAGAGGGCAGGACAGATCCTTCGCCATGTCCAGCTTCTTGTCGATCCCGACGCCGTAGTAGCTCACCGCCGCATCGGGCTTGTGGCGCACCGCCGTCAGGTAGGAGATCATCCCGCCCCAGCAATATCCCACCACGCCCACCTTGCCCGTACAGGCTTCGTGTTTGCGCAGAAACCCGATCGCCGCGGACGCGTCGTCGGACGCCTTGTTGTCGTCGGTCTTGGCCCGGATCGGGCGCGCGCTTTCATAGTCGGTCTCCGCCAGCTCCACGTCCGGATTCGTGCGCCAGTACAGATCCGGAGCCAGCGCCGTGAACTGCCTCGACGCGAGCCAGTCGCAGGTCTTGCGTATGCTGGCGTTGACGCCGAAAATCTCTTGCAACACCACCACTCCGGGACCGCGACGCTTACGCGGCAGCGCCATATACCCGGAAAACTCGCCATCGGAAGTAGGAATGCGAACAGTCATAAGGTAATAGCCTATCGCAGTGCGCCGCCCCTCGGGGTGACGGCCGCGAGTATAATCGTCATGTGCAACGACTCTTGCTCCTATCGGCCGCGCTGACCCTGGCCGCGCTGCTCCAGGCATCGTGCTCGAGGAAGGATATTCAGAACCCGGAGGCGGTTCGCCAGGCGGTGATGGAAGATCTCCAGGCGCGCCAAGCCAAGACCGGCGTGGATTTGAGCGCGCTGAGGGTCGAGGTTCCCTCCGTCACCTTCAATCGCGACGAGGCCCGCGCCTCCGTCTCGTTTCTTCCCAATGGCGGCCAGGGGGGCATGCAGATGCCGTATACGCTTACGCGCAAAGGCGACAAGTGGGTGGTCACTGAGCGCGGCGCTCCGCACGCGGATGCGCTTCCCGCGGGAGCAGAGAGCCAGCCCCTTCCAGCCGGCCACCCTTCCATAGGCGCGATTCCGGGCGAGCCATCCACCGGCGGACAAGTCCCCGCCGGACATCCGGCAGTCCCCAAGCAATGACCCAATCCAAATAATGACCGAGCCGAAACAATGAAGACCGTTGCTGTTCTGGGTGGCGGCCCCGCCGGCGCCTTCGCCGCGGAGCGTCTCGCGCAAGCCGGACTGAAGACGCTCCTGTTCGACGAGAAGCTCGCGTGGGAGAAGCCCTGTGGCGGAGGCCTCACCTATAAGGCGTACAGCGAATATCCTTTTCTGCTCGATAACCCCTGCCCCAAGAAACTGGTGCATCAGACCGTCATCGGCGCGCCCAAATCCGGCGAGGCCAAAATGGATCTGTCCCATCCGGTCGTGATCTATTCCCGCATCGACCTGAATCGCATGCTGCTTGAGCGTGCTGAGCACGCCGGCGCAGCCATCGAACAAACCCGCGTTCTTGGGATCGAGCGGCACGACCGCGGCTGGCGGCTGCGCACCCGCCGCGTGGTCGCCGAGGCCGATTACTGCATCGTCGCCACCGGCGCGCGCAACCCTCTGCGCGATGTCGGCACCGAATGGAGCGCGGCCGATACCATGAGCGCCCTGGGCTATTACGTCCCCGCCTCCCAGGAACGCATCGACATCCAATTTCTTCCCCGCCTGGAAGGCTACATCTGGGTGTTTCCCCGCTGCGGCCATCTCTCCGTGGGCATTTGCGGCAAGGGCGAGCCCGCGCAAAAGCTTCGCGCGCGCCTGGAAACGTACATGGAGCAGCGCGGCATCCCCCGCAAGGGCGCGACCTTTTACAGTCACATGCTGCCCTCGCTCGAGTCCGGCGGATGGCGCAGGAATCGCGTCTCCGGCAACGGGTGGATGGCCGTGGGCGACGCCGCCGGTATGGTCGATCCCATTACAGGCGAGGGGATCTATTACGCCATGCGCTCGGGCGATCTGGCCAGCCGCGTGGTTCTCAACGACGCCCACGGCATTCTCGAAAAAGCCGCCGCCTACCGCGCCATGGTGTCGCGCGAGTTCACTCACGATCTCGAGTTCGCCGCCATGCTCGCCAAGCGCGTTTTCCTGGGCAATTTCGCATTCCGCACGGTGCCCCAGCGGATGGTCCATTTCATGCAGCGCAGCCAGCGCTTCCGCGAGCTCATGCAGGATCTGTTCGCCGGCACGCAGTCCTATCTCGGCCTCAGAAACCGCCTGCTGCGCAGCCTCAACGGCGGCGTCCACGAAGCCGTCATGCAGTTCTTCCTGGATCGCGTGATTCCGGAGAACTCGCGGGCTACTCCATAGCAGGACGCTGAAGCAGGATGCAGAGAAACTCCTTAAGGCAAAGGGCCGCGGATCAACGCCGATCGACACAGCTAAGTCGCCGCTTTCAACGACCGCTCCCTCTGGTCACGGCTCAGAATGTGGCGTTCTACTCTGAGACCGTCGTCTTGCCAACGCCCGAAACGGCAGGTCTGTGACCTGCCATAGCTACTCTGATGCGGTCTCTTACCGTTCAATCCGGCTCCGCCGGAGGCCCGGCTGAGCCGTGACCAGAGGGAGCGGTTCCCCGGTGGCACAAGAATGAACAGCCCTAAATCCGAAGCCCTGTTCGCGCGCGCCCAAAAGGTGATTCCCGGCGGCGTCAACTCACCCGTGCGAGCCTTCCGCGGCGTCGGCGGCACGCCGCTCTTCATCGAATCCGGCCTGGGTTCGCGCATCTTCGACGCCGACGGCAATTCCTATATCGACTACGTCGGCTCCTGGGGACCCCTCGTATTGGGACATCGCCCGCCGCAAGTCATCGACGCCATCCGCCAGGTTCTCGAAACCGGGACCAGCTTCGGCGCGCCCACCTTGCGCGAAGTCGAGCTCGCCGAGCTCATCTCGCACATCGTTCCATCCATGGAAATGGTGCGCCTGGTCAACTCCGGCACCGAAGCCACCATGAGCGCTCTGCGCCTGGCCCGCGGCTTCACCGGCCGCGATCTCACCATCAAGTTCGAAGGCTGCTACCACGGCCACGTGGATTCGCTTCTGGTCAAGGCCGGCTCCGGCATGGCCACTCTGGGCATCGCCGACACCGCCGGAGTCCCTCGGGCGTTCGCCGAAACCACCATTGCCCTGCCCTTCAACTCCATCGCTGCCGCCGAGGCCGCGTTCGCCGCGCGCGGCTCCGAAATCGCCGCCATCATCGTCGAGCCTGTCGTCGGCAACATGGGGTGCGTGCCTCCCTTGCCCGGATTTCTCGAAGCCTTGCGCGATCTCTGCACCCGGCACGGCGCTGTGTTGATCTTCGACGAGGTCATGACCGGATTTCGGGTCGCTCTCGGCGGCGCGCAGCAGCGCTACGGCATCCGTCCTGATCTCACCACGCTCGGCAAGATCATCGGCGGAGGCCTTCCTATCGGAGCCTACGGCGGCCGCGCCGACATCATGCGCAAAATCGCGCCCCTCGGCCCGGTTTATCAGGCCGGCACTCTCTCCGGCAATCCCCTGGCGGTCGCTTCGGGTTTGGCCATGCTGCGGCACCTCGCCGCGCATCCCGAGATCTACGATCAGCTCGAAGCCCGCGCCGCGCAGCTAACGGAGTGGACTCCGCCAGGCGTCACCATCAATCGCGTCGGTTCCATGTTCACGTTCTTCTTCACGCCCGATCCGGTCACCGATTGGGACTCCGCCAAGAACTCCGACACCGCCCGCTTCGCCCGCTTCTTCCACTTTCTCCTGGACCGCGGCGTCTACATCGCGCCCTCGCAATTCGAAGCCGGCTTCGTCTCCGCCGCGCATTCCGAATTCGATATCCGCTCGACCGCCGCCGCCGCCCGCGAATTTTTTCGGACGTAGGGTGTGACAACTCAAGCCCACTGGAGCCCCAGTTCGCCGCCGGCTAGAACCAAGGCCCGGCTTACCTGTTCTGATCCCCAGATGCGCATTACCGCAGGTCAACCCAGCGAGAAACGAAGCCGGATTTCATCGATCCTCCTCCTGAGAGCGACTAACTGGGTTTGGATCGGCTCTGTCTCTTCCGGAAACATTGAAAGAGCCTTTTTCAATGTTTGCTCAGCCGCCCTCAGCAGTGGCAGGTCCTCCCGCGCCTGCCTCCGAGAAAGTCTCCAGGTTCGCAGTTCAGGGCGACTCAGGCGAATATGTGTATTCGAATATGCGCCACACGGAGTTAACCCCTCAAGGCTTCCACTTTCGGCCTCTCGAAGGTGGCTTAAGTACGGGTCCTCCACGCATGGGTCTGCGAATCTCGCGCCCCGTGAGATCTGCTCGCTTGATGGCCACGTCCCTGACTTGTGCCGGTTACAATTACGGCATGCGTAATAGAGGTTCTCATAGACAGCGTGTAGTTCAGGAAATGTGCTCGATGGCCGAAAATGGTCAATCTCGAATTCCTCTTGCCCCTCGAAATAGGACTCTGTTCGCTCGCAGTAGGCGCATTGAAAATCAAAATCCTTCCGCAAGTGAGGCGTATATTTTCGGTAGTCGGGATAGTCAGGCGGCGTCTCTCTCCGCGTGAAGATCGCCATAGTCCGTTGCCTAAACGGAGAGACTCCTGAGTCTCGCAAGGAGATCATCGACTGAATTTAAGAGCTCGACCCGCTCCTCCTGCCATTGGCGCTCCCGAGCTTCTAGCTTTGAGTCCTTGTCCTCAGCGTCGAGGCGAGCCTCAATACGTCCCAGCTCGAAACGCTCCAGGGCATTGAGGTCGGCGCGTCTGTCAACAAGCTCGTGATATCTTTCGCGGACCTGATGGTCGCTCATGCTTTCAATGCGGGACGCTACCGCGTTCACCTTCTGTTCTTCCGGCCTGATCTCTAGGTGTTTCCGTGTGCCTGGCTCCCTGAATTCGCGAGGGGACTTAACGCTCCCCGAAGCCGTGGAACGCCTGACACTGTTGGTTCTACACAACGGGTAGGTCTTCGGTAAGGCGCGTCGGCCAAGATGATTCGAAGCCATAGTAGGTTACAACTCGCCTCCGTTGAAGGCAACGGCTGCCGTTCGCTCCTTCAGTATAGACATTTGTTCGCGCACTCTCCCAATAGCTCTATAGAGTCGCTCCAGATTCTCTTCCGAAAGCTGAATTGCCGTTCGTTCTTCGTTGCCATCACCGTCCGATGCGACAATTTCCATGATAACGATCGGCGTGAGACCCAAGAACGCCCTGTACGAGCCCTGCACCTGAGCATCGCCAACTGGGAACCCGCCAAATACGGCTCTGGCCTCGCACGTGAAACCTACATTCTCCATCGTCGGCAGTCCTTCAAATGTTTGCAGGCGTGCGTATTCGAAGGCCCAAACTCTTTTTCTCACCTTCGACAAGCCATCCAGAAAAGGCGCGATCGCGGCCAGCGCTTCAAGGGAGACACCAAGTAGCAGTAAATCTCGCTCGATGTCGGTAATCTGCAGGCCGTACTCCTGCCAAGCCCATAGAAGACTGCTTAAGCATTGGGCGGCTTGCTGGAACTGCTCAGGAAGAAGCGTGCTGGCGACGATAGTTGCCGGAAGGGGGGACACGAGAGGATCATAGTTTTTGCTCGCGAGAAACCAATCTGAAATGACACCCAACTGCTTGTGATCAAGTTGAGACAGCTCCCGCAGATCGCTCAGAAAATCCTCCGACGGTGACCCCGCCGGACCGAAAATGCTATATTCCAAACGATGTCCTCCTCGACTCGCTGGGCACCAACACTCGTCGTCAACCAGAATTCTATCAGGTAGCCGAGGCCGCTTTTGACCCAAGGCTGAAACGCGGGCCCTATCGGACTTCGGTTGCGACGCTAGGAGAAAACCCGGCCTTTGCGCGGGGCGGGAGCCACCGTTCCAGGGCGTGGACGAAATCCACCGGCCGCACAGGCTTAGCGATGTAGTCGTCCATGCCGGCCGCCAGACACCGGTCGCGGCTTTCCTGCATGGCGTCCGCGGTCATGGCGACGATCGCCACGCGCTGGTTTGGACCCGCCGATTTCCGGATCTCCGCTACCGCCTCATATCCGTCCATGACCGGCATCTGGCAATCGATGAAAACGATGTCGTAAGGCAGGAGCTTCAGTATCTCCACTCCTTCCCGCCCGTTACCCGCCACATCCACGCGAATCCCCAGTCTACCCAGCATCGCCAGCGCCACTTTTTGGTTGACGGTGTTGTCTTCCACCACCAGCACTCGTACCTCGGACCCGCCGCCCGAATTCTCCAAGTGCATGCCGAGTGCGTCCATTGAACTTCGCGCGTCCGAACCCCGTGCCGCCGCTTGGGAATTCGACGGCGCGAATCTCGCCCGCTCGATTCCAGATGGTTCAACTTTAGGTGGATGCTTCTTGGCCCACGCCGTCGCCAGGGTCTCCATCAGCTTCGTGTGGCGAACCGGTTTCACCAGGCACGCATCCACGCTGGTGCCTTCCAGGCTCCTGAGCTCTCTCCAATTGCCGATGGAGGTCAGCAGGATAAACACCATTCCGGCTAACGCCGCATCGCCTTTGATGGCTGCCGCCAGCGTGGCGCCGTCGATTCCCGGCATTTGATAATCGGCAATCACCAGGTTGTAGGGATCTCCCGCGGCCCGAGCTTCACGAATCGCGTGCAGCGCTTCCTCAGCCGACGCGTAGCTTCCATTGCGCATGCCCCAACTGGAGATTTGCTCATGCACAACCCGGCGGTTTACCTCAATATCGTCGACGATCAGGACCCGCAGCCCGTACAAGCTGCTAGCCGGGACCGGGCTGACGGCGGAAGCGGCGGACAACGGCAGCCGCAGAGAGAACCCAAACGAGGACCCCACTCCCTCACGGCTTTCGACGTGGATCGATCCGCCCATCAGCTCCACCAGCTTCTTGGATATTGCCAAGCCCAGTCCAGTGCCGCCGTAGCGCCGGGTGGTAGAGCTATCGGCCTGGCTGAATTGTTGGAACAGCAAACTGATCTTCTCGGGTGCGATGCCGATGCCGGTATCGGTGATGGAGATTTTCACCTCGCCGCTCGCGTCGCTCCCTTCCACGCGTTCCAGGGCAACCCCCGCGGCAACCAGGACGTGACCCGCGTTCGTAAACTTGATCGCATTTCCCATCAGGTTGGTGACCACCTGCCGGATTCTGTCGCCGTCTCCTACAAAGAGCCGTGGACTTCCGGCCGGGTAATCGACCACCAGATCCAGTCCTTTCTCCGCCGCCCGGGGAGCCATCATCTCCGCTACTTCGTCGAGCAGCAGGCGAAGGTCGAACGGAAGGGCTTCGATTTCCATTTTCCCGGCCTCGATTTTGGAGAAATCGAGAATATCATTGATGATCGTCAGTAATGCTTCGCCGGATTTTCTCACCGTTTCCGCGAAGTCCCGTTGCTCCGGCGTCAGATCCGTGTCCAGCAACACGCCCGTCATGCCGATCACGCCGTTCATCGGAGTGCGAATTTCGTGGCTCATATTGGCCAGGAATTCGCTCTTGGCTTGGGCCGCCGCCTCGGCTTGGATCAGGGCCAGCTCCAGGGACCGCAGGACGTTCTTATGTTCCGTGATGTCGATGGTGGCGCCGGTGGTTCGGAGCAGCCGGCCCGCGACCACTTCGTCGTGCCCTTCGGCGCGGTGCCAGCGAACCGAGCCGTCCGGCAAAACGATACGGAATTCCGCGTGAAAATTTCCGTTATTCTCGCGGCATCTGGCCGCTGCCGCACGGACGGCAGCCACCTGTTCCGGGTCGTTGGAGCCGTTCCAGTCCTCCAGACTCATGTGCAGCGGCGCTTCTTCCGGCCGCCCGTGCAGCCGGGCCATGCCCCTCGAAATGGTCACCGTGCCGGCAATGTGATCCACTTCCCAAACTCCGAATCCGGCGGCCGCTTCAGACAGTTCCAGGCTGGCGGCGCTCTCTTGCAGCTTTTCCAGCATCACCTTTTCCTGGGTGATGTCGATGATCGCCCCGATCACTCGTTCCGGAGCCCGGTCACCGCCTTTTGCGCGTCCTTCGATCCGGCACCAGCGGTAGGTTCCGTCCGGCCTTAGCGAACGAAATTCATTGCGAAAGGTTCCCTTTTCGGCGATCCCTCGCACCGCCGCCTCGCGAGTGGACTCCCAATCGTCCGGATGAATCAAAGCCTTCACGTCCACGGCGCTTCTTCGCTGGGCCCCTCCGGCGAAACCATATGTGGCCGCGGCTCCCTCCGACAACGTAACGGAGTGATCGGAGACGTCGAGCTCCCAGATTCCGAAGCAGGCCGCTTCTTCGGCTAATTTGAGGCGTTCCGCGCTTTCGCGAAGTTTCTTCTCCGCCGTGAGCCGCTCGATCGCGTTTCCGGCCAGGTGAGCCCCTGCTTCCACCACCCCCAGCGCCCGCGAGTCGGGCGCCGTTACCTGCTGATGATACATGGCGAACGTGCCCAGCACCTGATTCTTCGAGTCGCGGATCGGCACGCTCCAGCAGGCCCGCAAACCGAAGCCCAAGGGCAGCGCTTTCGCAACCGCCCATCGGAAGTCCGTCGCGATGTCCGTCACGATCACCGTCTGGTTCAGGAACGCGGCCGAGCCGCACGATCCCACCTCCGGCCCGATCGAAAGCCCGTCTACCTGTCGCATGTAATCCGCAGGCAGACCGCCGGCTGACCCTTCCCGCAAGTGGAGTCTTTCCTCGTCCAGCAGCAGAACCGAGCAGAAGCACCCCGGCGCCATGCGTTCGATGCCTGCCGTGAGGGCATCCAGGACTTCCTTGAGCGATGCGCCTTCCGCAATCAACTTGAGGACGTGGCGTTCCTCCGCGATGAATTGCGAGGAATGGCCGTGCGCTTCCTGTTCACGCCTGGATGCGGCCAGAAGCCGCTCGGTTCGCAGCCAGCCCAGCGCACAACTTACGGCTCCGATCAAGAGGATCGCGGACCAATAGACCCACACGGTGATGCTATCGGCGGATTGCCACCATGTCTACCTAAGGTGTTTACCTTGGGAGTCAGATCCGAAGATCTGGCCTCCGCTCTCGCGCCGCAATCCCCCAGAACTACGCCCTCCATCGCGCCCACGAAGCCGGCACAGCCTCGAACCATCGGGGGGACCTCCGAGTACCAAATTGCGAAAGTTCGCGTATGCCGCTCCCTTACGGTTCTGAACGCCTTCTGAACCGCGCGCGTTAGCAAGCGGTTTTGAGAATTTCCTCACACGCTAATTTCTGCCACTTGGCACTAGCTCGCATTTCTACAGCCCGCCTGATGACGTGGCGATCGCGCCTACGCGTGCCGCGCTTGCGCCGGCCATGTCGAGGACTATTCTCGACACTTCGTCGGGCGGCGACACAGGGTCTGAGCCCGAGCGTCGCCAGGAGTGGCGACGCGGCACGCAGAAAGTGCGTGCGCCACATCATTGCCCAAAAAGTCTGGTCCGTTTATCCTGAAGTCCCTGGTGGGGATAATCGACATGTGCTGATAGAATTGTAGTGAAATCGAATGCAGCGGTATTATTTCGATCACAACGCCACCACGCCCGTCTCGCCGGAGGTCCTTCAGGCGATGATGCCGGTATTGTCAGAGGTGTACGGCAACGCGTCCAGCATCCACCATTACGGCCAGATGGCGCGCCAGCGCCTGGATGAGGCCCGCCGCCAAACCGCCTCGCTCCTCTGCGCGGCGCCCGAGGAAATTGTCTTCACCAGCGGTGGAACCGAGGCGGACAATCTCGCGCTGCTCGGCTTCGGCCGCGAAGCTCACGTCATCACCACCACGGTCGAGCATCCCGCCGTACTCGCCGCTGCCGCCCAGCTCGCCTCCGCCACCTATGTTCCCGTCGACAGCCGGGGCCTCGTCGATCCTGACGACATCCGCCGCGCCCTGCGCCCCGATACCAAAATCATCAGTGTCATCCACGCCAACAATGAGCTCGGCGCCCTTCAACCCATCGAGGACATCGCGCGCATCGCCCAAGAAGCCGGCGTCGCGTTTCACTCCGATGGTGTGCAAGCCGCGGGCAAGATCGGTGTCGATGTGAACCAGCTTGGCGTGACGCTCTACTCCATCGCGGGCCACAAACTCTACGCGCCCAAGGGCGTCGGCGCGCTGTTCGTGCGCAAGGGAACCAAGCTCGCGCCGATCCTTCACGGCGGCAATCATGAGCGCAACCGCCGAGCCGGCACGGAGAACGTCCCCGGCGCTGTGGCCCTCGGCTGCGCCGCGCAGTGGATCATCGAACATTGCCCCGAGGAATCGCGCCGCCTGGAAACCCTCCGCGACCATCTCGAACAATCCGTGCTCGACCGCATCTCCGGGGTTCACGTCAACGGCGGGGGCGCTCCTAGAGTGTGCAACACATCCAATCTTCGCTTCGATGGCATCGATACCGAGCCTCTGCTGATCGCCCTCGATCTCCGAGGCTTTGCCGTCTCCAGCGGCTCGGCTTGTTCCAGCGGCGCGAGCGAGCCTTCGCACGTGCTCACCGCCATCGGCCTCACCCGCGAACAGGCCCGTTCCAGCCTCCGTATTTCGCTCGGCCGCGCCAATGACCTCGCCCAAGTGGACGCCCTCGTTGAGGCGCTGGTTGGTTGCGTTGCCCATCTCCGCAGAATTGCGCCCAGCAAGCTCGCCCCCGCCTATGCTTGAGCCGCATTGCTGTCCGAAATCCATCGACCTGCCTTTGTGGGGCAGGTCTCCGACCTGCCGAATTCGCGGCGGAGACCGCGATGCCTGAAACCACAGCCCCGATCGTCTTCGCCAGGTCCGAAGGACCCATTGCCGTGGCCAGGCCCGAAGGACCCATTGCCGTAGCCGGGTCCGAAGGACCCATTGCCGTGGCCATGTCCGGCGGAGTCGACAGCTCCGTTGTCGCCGGAATGCTTCACGTGCGCGGCGAGACGGTCGTCGGTCTCACCATGCAGCTCTGGAACCAGCGCCGCCTGCCCCAGCTTTCAGGCGACCGAGCACCTGGAGATAGACCCACCGGCCGCTGCTGCTCCATCGAAGACGTCTACGACGCGCGCCACGTCGCGCAATCCCTGGGCATCCCCTATTACGTCGTCAATTTCGAGCAGCGCTTTGAGGATGAGGTGGTCAAGCCGTTCATCGGCGAATATCTCGCCGGGCGCACGCCCATCCCCTGTACGCTCTGCAACAACTTCATCAAGTTCGACCAGTTTCTCGAAATGGCGGAGGGCGTGGGCGCAACGCGCATCGCCACCGGCCACTATGCCCGCATCGATTTCAATCCAAGCAGCGGCCGCTGGGAGCTGCGCCGGGGCGTCGATCACACCAAGGACCAGACCTATTTCCTCTTTGGTCTCACCCAGGATCAGCTCGCCCGGGCTCTGTTCCCTCTCGGCGGGATGCAGAAGCCGGAGGTCCGCGCACTCGCGCGCCAGCTTCAGATCCCCACCGCCGACAAGCCCGATAGCCAGGAAATCTGTTTCGTCCCCAACGGCGACTACGCCGCGTTCATCGACGCCTATTTCGACGAGCAGGGAATCTCGCGCCAGGATCTCGCCGGTGAACTGGTCACCGCCGACGGCCAGGTCGTCGGCGAGCACTCCGGCGTCCATCATTTTACCGTCGGGCAGCGCCGCGGATTGAGAGTGGCCGCCGCCGAACCGCTTTACGTCATCTCCACCGAGCCTGCCACGCGCCGCGTCATCATCGGCCGCAACGATGAACTGCTGCGCTCGAAGGTGCATGTCAACCAGGTCAACTGGATCTCCATAGCTCCGCCTAGCGAAGCCCCGCCCTCCCAGCCTCTGCGAGCCGAGGTCAAGATCCGCAACAAACACGCGGCGTCTCCGGCCACCATCACTCCCGCCGGCACGGGGCGGATCGAAATCTGCTTTGACGAGCCGCAGCGCGCCGTCACGCCCGGCCAGGGCGCAGTGTTCTATTCGGGCGACCTCGTGTTAGGCGGCGGTTGGATCGAGTGATGTTCTGCAACCGCTCCCTTTGGTCACGGCTCAGACTCGGCGCTATAGTCTTACAGCTACTTACTACTCTGAGACCGGCCAGTGTGAAGGCCCGAAAATGGCAGGTCACAGACCTGCCCCACCACTGCCGATACCTGTCTTGCAGCCAGTGGGGCAGGTCTGTGACCTGCCTACTTGTATTTCGAGGCAGCGGTCTCTTATCGTCCAATCCGGCAAATGCCGGAGGCCTCGCTGAGCCGTGACCAAAGGGAGCGGTTAGAACTTCCACGTGATCCACAGGACAACTGAGTGAGCTTGCTCGCACCTCTATCCGCGAATGCCCTCGACCTCGCCGTCCCGCGCCTGCGCCGCATCGCTCTGCGTAATCTCCAGCTCGCCGGCTTCGATAACGCGCCCCAGATCGCCGATGGAGTCTTTCGATCGCTCGGCCGCGTGATCGACAGCATCGCCCGGTTCCCGAGCCTGAATCGCGAAAACATTCACCGCTGGATTCGCTACGAGGGCCTCGAAAATTTCACCAGGGCCATGTCCCGAGGGCGCGGAGTTCTGGTCGCCACCGCCCATCTCGGCAACTGGGAGCTTAGCGCTTTCTCCCACGCCTACATGACCGCGCCCATGCACATCGTGGTGCGGCCTCTCGACAATCCCCGCCTGGATGCCTGGGTGGAGCGCCGCCGCACCCTCTCCGGCAACCACATTATCCGCAAGAAGGAGGCTGCCCGCGGAATCCTGCGCGCCTTGGACGCCGGCGACGCCGTCGGAGTCCTGATCGACCAGAACGTCGTGCCCGCCGAAGGTGTCTTCATCGACTTCTTCGGCCGCAAGGCGTGCGCCGGGACCGCCTTCGTCAAGTTCGCGCACCACTCCGATGCGCCCGTCGTGCCCGGTTTTGCCCTGTGGGAGCCCAAGGAATCGCGCTACGTTTTGCGTTTTTATCCGGAAATCGAAACGACCGGCGACGTCGCCGCGGACACCCAGCGCGTTCATTCCCACCTCGAATCCGTTATCCGCCAATACCCGGATCAATGGCTTTGGATTCATCGCCGCTGGAAAACGCGCCCTCCCGGTGAACCTGACTTATATAAGGACATGCTGTAAGCCCGCCCCGAACAATCCCGTCTCCTCTAATATGAATCTGACACCACTCATCCTTTG
>Ga0210394_10002933_pt1 | contig 22445 bp, 20 predicted proteins | sample IncBWC12MmetaG_FD_160121 | JGI IMG/M metagenome (GOLD analysis project Ga0210394, IMG submission 160121) | Forest soil microbial communities from Barre Woods Harvard Forest LTER site, Petersham, Massachusetts, United States - Inc-BW-C-12-M | ecosystem: Environmental > Terrestrial > Soil >... | reverse complement strand
CATATTTGTATATAGCCCCTCGCAAATTGGTCCGATAACGCAATCCAATATTGAACGCATCATTAATAACGCGATTGAAAATAAGCGGATGGTTGCCGCCCATATAGACCCGGTCCAACTCAATAAGATCAAATCAGATATCAGCATCACTCCCCGAATTTGGAACGGGAAGGAATTTCGCAAGGGTTCATCCGAAGGATCTTCAGCCGTTGCATATATTTCCGGGATTTTGATTTACATCACCATGTTCATTTATGGAATGATGGTGATGCGAGGGGTTATGGAGGAAAAGATTAACCGAATTGCAGAAGTAATAGTCAGTTCAGTTAAGCCATTTCAGCTTATGCTAGGAAAGATTATTGGAATCGGGGCCGTAGGCTTGACCCAATTTGCAATCTGGATTATACTCATTTTTGGGCTGCAGTTTTTATTGCCGGTTATTTTCCCTTCCCTGGGACATGCCATGGCCTCCCAAGCTATGTCAGGACCAGGGCAAAACCCCAGTGGCTTGAGTGGAATCACCGAAGGTCTCAAATACTTGAATTTCGGATTGATCATTTTCTGTTTTTTCTTTTATTTCCTGGCGGGATACCTAATGTATGCCTCATTGTTTGCCGCTGTGGGTAGCGCAGTCAGCGAGGACATGCAAGAGGCCCAGCAGTTGACCCTACCCATCACTATGCCAATCGTCTTGGCCTTTGTGATCATGACCAGAGCGGCAGCCGAGCCCAATAGTGGCCTCGCGATTTTTGGAAGCCTGTTTCCCCTGACTTCACCCATCGTCATGATGGCCAGAATACCCTATGGTGTGGGTACCACCGTTCCGTGGTGGCAGCTCGGTCTGTCCATGTTTCTTCTGATTTTGGGATTCCTTGCCACGACCTGGCTAGCGGGTAAAATTTACCGAACGGGCATTCTTATGTATGGCAAAAAAGCCTCCTGGAAAGAAATGTGGAAGTGGGCCTTCCGCACGTAGCCCGGAGCATATCTCTTTGCCATTCAGCCCATCGCACCTTCGAATTAAGAGACCGCTTCTCGGAATTGTTAAATTTCTTTAACATATACTATTCCATTGACCTTTTACGAAAGGCATCGTATATTTATACGAGGTATCTCGTAAACCTATTCCTAACATTAATTTTCCCTTATGGCAATCCTGCGCCCCAGCAAAGAATGGCTTGCCGGTTTGCTTCCCTTGACGGTGGCCTGCCTGGCTGCCGGCTGGCATAGCACACATCCTCCGCATGCCCCAAATCTTCTGGCAGAAGACACCGCTGCGGCCCGCCAGGTCGACAAAAAGCAGCCTGGAGCCAAATCCGAAAGCAAGAACCTGATGCCAGAGCTCACATTGATGATTTGGTACCACGCATTGGCAGATTTGAATCAGTTAAAGATAGAGCCACCCAGGCTTTCGTCCGCCTGGCTCGGCTATCCGGAGTTCCCGTCTATTGAGATCCGGCCCACCAATGACGAAGAGTTTGGATATGAAACCACCGGTGATTTTATGGATTAGTATTCTGGTCGTGTGGGGGACATGCAACAGCATGCAAAAATCAGCGACTTTATGATACCTGTCCTCAGATTATCCTCAGCAGATATAAGCCATAATCAGAAGGTATATATACTGCGACAATTGATCAATAACTAGATAGATTAGGTCTCATGTGTAGTAGAAAACGGGGCTGTTCCCAGCCCCGTTTATTTATTGTGGCAGCTTTACTAAAGCTGCTTAAATTTCTTCCAATCGACGCAAAAGCGGGTACTCGGAGTCATCCACATCGTTCTGATACCCATCAGGTGCAAATTCGACATTCAGGCGGACACTTGATTTTTCCTTAATGGCTACGCCACTGCGCTTGTATGGCACATATCCTTTCTTGTCGAATTGCAGGTTAACCTGCACAGAACGAAGCTGACCAAAATGAAAATAACCACAGGCGTCCGTGACGGCCTCACTTACCCCGCTTGAGCCGGGAGTGGAGGCTGAAACCACAACCCCGGGAACTGGTTTCTTTGTAACTGCGTCGGTAACATATCCCTGAAGGATGGGCGCCCCAGTCTTACCCGTATTGGCTTTTGCCAGCAGGGCCAATGGCAGGAACGCCAACATACAGCAGATTGACCTTCTGTTCATCGTGATTGGGTTTTGTGGATTGGCTCGAGGGGCTATTCAATCGAGTGAGTCATAAGGCCGTAATTCCTACCGACTTTCCCCAAAGAAGAAGCGGTTGAGCAATTTACGACCTTTTCCCTTTTCAGACAAAATGGAATAAAGTGCTTTGAAACAGTCATTTGAGGGTCGGGCTACAATGAAAGGCCGGATTCCCCGGCATTCGTAAAATCGCTGGTCATCAATGCCGGGAATTAGCTCTCACCCAGGTCAATTTCCGTATTGTCTCCAATGTTCAAGCTTCTGCTCTCCCCCTTTACTTCTGTGTCACTGCCGATTAAGGAGTGAGTGAGAACAATATCGTATAAGTTGGCGAAGGATCCGATGATCGAATCTTTTATTATGGAATAGTTGACCAGGGTTTTTTCTCCGATCGCGACATTTGGCCCTATAATGGAGTTGCGAATATCGCATCCAGAAGCGATGCTTACGGGCTGAATAATTATTGTATTTTCAAAAACATGGTCTGCAGCAATGCTGCTGCCAAATTTCTTCAGCAATTTGGCATTGGAATCCAAAAGAGTTTCTTTTTTCCCACAGTCGAACCAGTTTTGCACTTTGAAGGATTGGAAATTTACGTCACTACCGATCATGCATTGGATGGCATCGGTAAGGCTATACTCCCCATAGCTTGTCAGAGAATTCCGGATGTTGTTTTCCAGGCAACTGAATAGGAAAGAGGTTTCCTTTATCCGATAGATGCCTACCAAGGCCATGTTGGATTTAGGAATCTGAGGCTTTTCCACTACGCGGCTAATGGCCCCGTTTTCGTCCATTTCTGCTACCCCAAAATTTCTGGGATCATCTACCCGTTTAACGCCAAGCATGGAATGGGATCTAGCTAAAACCTGGGCTACATCAAATTCACAAATGGTATCTCCCAATACGATGAACACTTCATCTTCACCAACTATTTCACGGGTAAGCAGAATAGCATGACCAATGCCCTGGCGTTCGTTCTGATGAACGAACCAAGTGTTCAGCTCCGGGTATTTGGCCTTGACATAGTCTTCGATTTTCTCCCCGAGATAGCCTACAATAAAAATGAATTCTCGAATCCCCGCTTCGGCTAGCTGGTCCACTATTATGCTTAGGATTGTTTTCCCGGCCAGTGGGATCAGGGCTTTGGGTTGTGTATAGGTGTGCGGTCTTAACTTCGTGCCCGCTCCAGCAACCGGGATAATCGCTTTCATTTGCTCGTATTTGCCAATTCCCGCTGCCTTGAGCCGCCCGATGAGCGAACAGCGCTATCCGCAGGGTTTATCGTTGCCCCATAATTCGCGGTCGATCCTCCGGGATCCGATCCGCCAATTATACCCATGGCCAAGTTCTTGGAAAACGGTAAAGCCGGGGCCTACGTGAGTCCAAATTTAGAGAATTGCCCTTATTTTATTCAGTCTAATCGCCTTCATACTAAAATACACTTGCTTTCTTCAATACCCTTCGTTCGCTTAATTTTGCACCATGCACAAAGACAAATTGGTATTTGACCTGATACGCCAGGAATTAGAGCGGCAGAGACGCGGCATTGAATTGATCGCTTCGGAAAATTTCACTTCCCTTGAAGTCCTTGACGCTATGGCCAATGTGATGACTAACAAATACGCTGAAGGTTATCCAGGGCGCAGATACTATGGGGGCTGTGAAATAGTGGATCAGACCGAGCAACTCGCCATTGATCGATTGCGGGAAATTTTCAGCTGTGAATACGCCAACGTGCAGCCGCACAGCGGAGCCCAGGCAAATTCCGCCGTCATGTTAGGCATCCTTCAGCCGGGTGACAAAATATTGGGCCTGGACTTAAGCATGGGCGGCCACTTAACCCACGGCTCCCCGGTGAATTTCTCCGGAAAGCTTTACGCGCCGGTGTTTTACGGGGTTAAAAAGACCGATGGCCTGGTTGATTATGACATGATGGAACGCGTGGCTATTGCCGAAAAGCCCAAACTTATCATTTGCGGAGCTTCTGCATACAGCCGGGACTGGGATTATGGTCGAATCCGGCAAATCGGCGATGGGGTCGGAGCGATGATCATGTGCGATATGGCGCATCCGGCTGGCCTAATCGCGAAAAATCTGTTGTCTTCTCCTTTTGATCATTGCCACATCGTAACTTCCACAACACACAAGACGCTGCGGGGCCCCCGAGGAGGCATCGTGCTGATGAAGAAAGATTTTGAAAACCCATTCGGGCTGAAAGATCCCAAAGGGAATATCCGCATGATGAGCCATCTGCTGGATATGGCGGTATTTCCCGGAACGCAAGGCGGACCCCTGGAACACATTATTGCGGCTAAGGCAGTCGCATTCGGTGAAACCCTCGATCCCACATTTACCGACTACGCCAAGCAGATCATCAAGAATGCTCAAGCCATGTCATCCGCATTCACTTCCCGGGGTTATTTCATCGTTTCGGGAGGCACAGACAATCATTTGATGCTCATCGATCTTCGAAATAAGAATATCAGTGGAAAGAAGGCGGAAGCCTGCTTGGGAAAAGTAGACATCACCGTCAACAAGAACATGGTTCCATTCGACGACAAGACCGCCTTCGTTACTTCCGGAATTCGCATCGGAGTTCCTGCGATAACCACCAGGGGCATGTTGGAAAAAGACATGGACCAAGTGGTGGAGTTTGTTCACCAGGCCTTGCTCCACGCCGACGACGAGGGCTTCCTGGGTTCCTTGCGCGGAAAAGTCAACGAGCTGATGAAACAGTTCCCCCTGTATCCCGAATTGGGCTAACGCATCCAGCGGTCCAAACAACGACTGATTTTTTCTGATTCTACCATAAATCCATCGTGACCATAAGCCGAATCAATTTCGATGAGTTCCGCATTTGGAATATTCCTGGCCATCAACCGTTGTTCATCCAATGGACAGAGAATGTCACTATTGATTCCGAGAATGAGGGTCCTCTGCGAGATACCGGCCAAAACCGATTCCAACTTTTTCATTCTTCCTCTGGCTAAGTGGTGACTATCCATGGCCTTGGTGAGCAGCCAATAACTGAAAGCATTGAAGCGCTGCACCAGCTTATCTCCCTGGTAATTCACGTAGGATGAGGCCTTGAAATGATCAATTTTCTCTGTATCCGGGTCAGTTTGTTTCTTAGCCAAAATGCCATAGTTGCGATAGGTTAGGATGCCAATGGCCCTTGCGGCCTTCAATCCCCTGGATCCTGCCTCCGGGCTGGAATCCGTCCAGCTGGCATCCGCCTCAATGGCCAGACGCTGGGCCGTATGCACTGCGATTCCCCAAGCGCTTTCAGTCGCGGAAGTCGCAATCAGGAAAAGGGCCGCAATCCGTTCCGGTTCCATTGCAGACCATTCCAATGCCTGATATCCGCCCATGCTTCCACCCATAAGTAAATGAATGTGCTCAATGCCGAGGTGCCTCCGCAAAGCGATATGCGCCTGGACCATATCTCGGATGGTAATTAGCGGAAATCGACTGTAGTAGACCTGATTTGAACTCGGGTCCATACTCAGTGGTCCCGTGCTTCCGTAACAGGAGCCGAGAATATTGGCACAAACGACAAAGAATTTACGGGTATCGATCGCATGCCGTTCACCAACGATCCCAGGCCACCACCGGGTAACGTCAGAATTGGCCGTTAAGGCATGGCAAACCCATATCGCGTTGTTTTTTTCGGCGTTGAGCTGGCCATAGGTATGATAGGCGATGGTCATTTCCGGCAAAATTGCCCCACACTCCAATTGGACAGGCTGCCGGTAATGAAAATAATACATGATCTAGATTCCTGAATTAAGGCTGCAAAATTAGGGCTTGTATGAATTACATTTGCAAAAATGAACTTATGATTCACATCGAGGTTAAGCGCTCCAGCGGGGAGTATGGATTCGAGGCCTCTGATGCATACGGCAACACGATACGGCTAGATACTAGTCCTGAGACCGGCGGTTCGAATTTTGGCGTCAGACCCATGCAGGCCCTCCTGATGGCCCTGGGCGGATGCAGCGGCATTGATATTGTTTCCATATTGAAAAAACAACGACAGCAAATCGATGATTTTCGCATGGAGATTGACGGTGAACGAGAGGCAGGTGTCGAGCCTTCGTTATGGAAGGAGGTCAGGATCTTGTTCATCTTTAAAGGGCAGGTTGATCCAGAAAAGGCTAAAAGAGCCTGCGAATTGTCTATTTCCAAATACTGTTCGGTCGCAGCAACTCTTCGGAATTCGGGCGTCAAGCTATCCTGGGAAGTTCAGGTAGGACCAGCAACCTAGCTACTATCCGGCAATTACTTCACCACCCTCCAGATTTGACTGTTAAAATGAACTGATATCCAGAATCCAAGAATATGAATGAAGACAAGAATTGGCATCCCACAACGCAGGCCATCCGGACCCAAATTGATCGAACGGGTGAAATGGAACACTCCTCCCCGATTTTTTTGACCAGTAGTTTCTGCTTCCAGGACGCGGAGGACATGAGAGCAGCATTTGCCGATGAGTCAGACGCGAACATTTATAGCCGGTTTAGCAACCCCAACACGAAGGAATTCATTCAACGGGTATGCGCATTGGAGGGCGCTGAGGATGGTGTAGCCACAGCTTCAGGAATGGCGGCTGTATTCGGCTCTTTCCTGGCCTTTTTGGGAACTGGCGACCACCTCCTTTCCTGCAGTTCGATATTTGGAAGTACCCATACGCTCATCACGAAATACCTGCCCAAGCTGGGAATAAGCCACAGTTATGTACCAGCGGATAAGCTGTCTGGATGGGAATCGGCCATACGCCCGAACACGCGGATGGTCTTCTTGGAGACCCCTACTAATCCAGGCCTGGACGTCATTGATTTGGAGGCGGTAGCAGAACTCTGCCGCAAATACCGCTTAATTTCCGTCGTGGATAATTGTTTTGCCACGCCGATCGGTCAGAAACCATTGCAATTTGGCATCGACCTGGTCTTGCATTCTGCCACCAAATGGATGGATGGACAGGGACGGGTATTGGGCGGAGTGATTGTGGGCAGCCAGGCATTGATTCACGATATTTTTCTGTTTTGCCGAAGTACCGGGCCGGCCCTCTCCCCATTCAATGCCTGGTTGCTGAGCAAGAGCCTGGAAACACTCGATGTGCGGATGGAACGTCATTCGGCCAATGCCTTATATATCGCCGAGCGATTGGAAAACCATCCCCGCCTGGCCTGGCTGAAATATCCTCTTTTGTCCAGTCATCCTCAATATGCAATTGCTTCCCGCCAGATGAAAAACGGCGGCGGTATCATTTGTTTTGAGCTAAAAGGGGGATTGAATAGCGGGCGGCGTTTTCTAGATCAGCTGAGTCTGTTATCGGTTACCGCCAACCTGGGGGACAGCCGGAGCATCGCTTCCCACCCGGCCAGTACGACCCACGCAAAGTTGACTGAAGCGGAAAGACTTGCCGTGGGCATCACTCCGGGGTTAATTCGGATATCGGTGGGTCTTGAATTTCGAGACGATATCCTCAACGATATCTTGGATACCTTGGATAAGGACTAGGATTATTCCCCCCAGATTTCGCCCTTACCTTTCAGCCACTGTTCAACCAGGTCCGTCGTAACCGATTTTGGCCGTTCGATGGGGAACCCCAAGGCCCTGTCCCAGCAGAGGCTGGCCAGGACCCCGAGCGCCCGGCTGACGCCAAAAAGTACCGTGTAGAATTCATACTCCACTAAGCCATAATGAACCAGGAGGGCTCCGCTGTGGGCATCTACATTCGGCCAGGGGTTCTTGATCTTGCCGAGCGATTTTAGTATAGGAGGCACGGTTTCATATATGTTCCAGACTGTTTTCACGAGCGGATCGTCGGGAAGGTGCTTTTTGCCAAATTCCATCTGTGCAGTGAATCTTGGATCCGTCTTTCGCAACACCGCATGCCCGTATCCGGGAACTACTTTTCCCTCGCTTAGCGTCTTCTGCACGTAGGTGGCGATCTGTTTGGGGGAAGGCAATTCCGTGCCGAGCTCTTTGCGAAGCTCTTCAATCCACTTGATCACTTCCTGGTTGGCCAGACCATGGAGGGGACCTGCCAGGCCATTCATCCCTGCGGCAAAACTCAAATATGGATCGCTTAGGGCTGATCCGACCAGATGTACCGTATGCGCGCTGACGTTGCCTCCTTCATGGTCGGCATGAATAGTCATATAAAGGCGCATGAGTTCTTTGAACGTCTCGTCTTCATAACCCAGCATATGGGCAAAATTTCCCGCCCAATCGAGCAACCCGTTAGGATGGATATGGTCCTCCTTTTTGTATTTTCTGCGATAGATGTAGGCGGCCACCCGAGGCAGCCTGGCGATCAGATCCATGCTATCGTCAAAAACCGCTTCCCAATAATCTTTCTTGTTCATGCCGTCGCTGTAGCGCTTGGCAAATTGGCTCTCTGTTTGGAGCGCCATGATCGCTACTACAAACTGCGTCATAGGGTGAGTTGATACGGGAAGCGCTTCGATGGCAGCAAATACATGATTCGGAACATGGCTTCGACGCTGCCAAACAGAGGTTATTTCATGGACGTCATCTTCGGAAGGCAACTCATCCAATAGCATGAGGTAAAAGAGGCCTTCCGGCAAAGGTTCTGTTCCCTTCGGTGCCTTAGGTAATTTCTTTTGCAGTTCCGGAATTGAAAAGCCTCGAAATCGAATTCCGTCCTGTGCATCTAACAGAGAAGTTTCGCTTACCAGTCCGGTCATACCCCGCATCCCTTGATAAATTTGGCTGAGGTTGACTTCGCCAATGGTCTTATTTCCGTGCTGTTTAAGTAATTCTTTGATTTCCAATGCCACCGCATCGGCCTTTTTCTTAAACCTTTCTTTAATAGATGCCATGTGAAGTTGATTTATGCAGATCCGGTTGGAGATGGCAGTTTGAAAGAACAGGATAAAGATAGCGCAATTGCGAAGACAAAAGAGCCCAACTGGCAAGGCTTGAGCCCCCAGACTTACTTGGGCGCAATGCGATACAGCCAATAGGTGACTCCGCTAAAAAGTATGTTGGGCATCCAGGCCGCAAGCGCCGGCGGAAAATTGCCTTTAATGGCAAAGGTTAGGGAGAATTTGCTCATCACTACGAAGAAGCAGGCCGACACCAAGCCGAATGCAAGATGAAGTCCACTTCCTCCCCGGATTTTCCGGGAAGCCACGACGGCGCCCATCATGGTCATAATAATTATGGAGAAGGGAGTGGCGTCGCGGTTGTAATATTCGACCTTGAATACGTTTAGTCCTTCGGCGCCGCGTATTTCTTCTCTCCGGATGAAATCCTTCAATTCGGGAGTGGTAAGTTTATCCTTTTGATACTCATCCCGCATCATTTCCCGGGGTGTGACATTGAGATTCAAGTTCATGGATACTAGCTTTGCGGCTGATTCATGAATCCCATCCATTTTCCGCTCCACAATATTGTCAAGCCGCCAATCTCGCTTACCCGTATCCCAGTGAACGGTCTCCGCCCTAAGATTATAAAAAATGGTATTGTTGCGAATCCGGTACAAGAAAAAGTCGCGGGCATTCTTGTTTGCCGTATCATAATACCGCATGCCCGCGAAAGTCACTGAGTCGACGCGCAGGTAATAGTTATTTGTCTTGAATGGGTCTGCATTGTAAGAACTGTTCCGGTCCACATATATTGCCTGAAAATCGGTGCGAATCACGTTAGCCTTGGGAACCCAGGTCCTGCTCGCGAGCCAGAAGATCACGCTCAGCAAAATGGCTCCGATCAGGTAGGGTCGAAGAATCCGATTATAGCGAATGCCTCCGGCTAGCATGGCAACAAATGCGGATTGACCCGCCATTTTTGAAGTGAAGTAGATTACGGCAATAAAAACCAGGAGGGGGAAAGTTAGCGCCATAAAAAAGGGCACGAATCCAATGAAATAATGGGTAACAAGCTGCCAAGCGTTTAAGCCGGATCGGGCAAAGTCTTCTTCTTTTTCCGAAATATCGACGACCACAGCCACCGTACTGATGATCAAAATGGTATAAACAAAGGTGGTGATAAGCTTTTTGAGTATGTACCAGTCCAGGAGTTTCATTCTTGAGGAACGGCTATCCAACCATTGGCCGCAAAAGTAGCCCAAAATGGTTTAAGGATGTTCGCTCTTTGTAAAGGGTTTGTGAAAATCCGCCCGATACTGATGAGCTGATATGACCGGATCCTACCTCAATCCTCTACTTTTCGGCTGCTGCATCATCAACTCCTCCAGGTCATGAGCGACTTGATCGGGCGCCAATCGGAGGCGCAGACAAGTGAATTTCCGCCCGGGAATGACTACGTTCCGGCCATCCGCTTCAATGCGAAAGTTCAATCGCAGGGTATCAAACCATGGCGCGAATCCCCGTACGGCCGCCAACACGGCGGTCTCATCCCAACTACTCCGGCCTTGGGTATTCCGATCACTGGTCAGAGCAATTCGGAAAGCGTCCTGAACGGGACTGTTCCGGATTTCCTGATTCTGGATCAGTCGAATGCCGGTATGGATGTCGGCTCCAACCTCGAATCCGCTAAGGATTACCGGTGTAGGCCATTGCTCAAAAACCAGCTTGGAAGACGAAGCATCCACGACTACGTTGAATTCATACCCTTCGGTGCTGTCCTTGTCCAGCCGGGTTGCCATGGAAACCAATTGCCTGACTTTTCGAGCAATCAGATTTTTGCCGCTCAATGGAGAATAGGCGTCGGCGGTAGATGTCAAAAGGTGGGCAAGATTGCTGAAGAACCCAGTACTTATGATAGTTACCGAATGGTCCGGCTGGGCAGACAGAATCTTCCGGTATAACAGAACGGCATCCATAGCCTCCGCATTGGAATGAATTGAATGAGGATACTTTTGGATGATGGCTTGCGCCCATTTTTGCTTGCATTCCTTGTCAGGGAATCCTGTCGAATTGACACCAATCGGGATATTGGCCCGATGGAAATAGGTATTGATGACGCTCAAGGTTGGCGCCGTGGTTGAAAACGAATTGCATGACATCGTCGCCAGTATGGATACCTCTTTTGTGTCGGCCAAGGCATGCAGGATTGCCAAAGCTCCAACGTCATCGTAGTCGGGAGCGATATCGGTGTCGAATATGACCGGGATTGGACCGTGGGCCTGGCCAAGGGCTCCCAGGCGCAAGACTAGTAAGCATCCACAAAGGATTTTCTTCATCCGTATATTTCTTTCGCTGAATTTTTCGTCCGCAGCGAGGTGATTTTCCGCAACCCTAAATATAAGGCGGATAGCTAAATATTGCGAGTTTCGCCTGCTAACAGCCATTTTCCTTTTTTTTTGCGCGGCACTTCCGCCTTATCTTTATCGCTATTTCTAAGATCAATCTAACACACATGAAGAAGTGGTTTTTCGCAATACTTAGTTTCGCGACATTCATTCCGACGGTTTCCTTTGCACAGGCACAGGAACCTCCAAAATTTGACCAGCACGAAGCGTTTGCTCCCTTGTTTTACCCCAATTACGGGGACGAGGTGAGGGCTGCCGACGGGACTCCAGGCCCTAAATACTGGCAGAACCGGGCAAGCTACAAGATTTCTGCTTCGCTTGATGACGAAGCGAATAGCCTATCCGGGACGGTAACTATTACCTACCAAAACAATAGTCCCCAGCATTTGCCATTTGTCTGGTTGCAGCTAGACCAGAACATTTACAGCAAAGATTCTCGTGGTGATCTATGGACGGAAATCACCGGTGGCCGATGGGCCAATCGGAATTTTGAAGGAGGATATGCGATTGAATCGGTCAAAATACTTCATGGCCAAAAGGAAGAAAAAGCGGATTATGTTGTGAGCGACACCCGGATGCAGGTGCGCCTCAACCGGCCCTTGCAGCCCAGCGGCGACTCGCTGGTCCTTCGGATTGCCTACTCGTTCAAAATACCCGAATATGGCACAGACCGGATGGGGATGCAGCAAACAAAAAACGGCCGGATCTATGAAATGGCGCAGTGGTACCCCCGCATGTGTGTATTTGACAATGTCGAAGGGTGGAATACGCTCCCCTACCTGGGTCAGGGGGAGTTTTACCTGGAATACGGGAATTATGACTATACCATCAACGCTCCCGCCAAACAAATCGTGGTGGGGTCCGGGGAGCTGGTGAACGCCGAGGAAGTACTGACCCCCCTTGAGATTAGACGCCTGGCCGAAGCCCGAAAAAGCGACTCGACTGTAATGATCCGATCGGAATCCGAGATAAATGACCCCAAATCAAGACCCCAGGTCTCCCGGTTAACCTGGCACTTCAAATGCAGCAACGCCCGCGATGTTGCCTGGGCCGCTTCGACATCCTTTATCTGGGACGCCGCACGCATCAACTTGCCGAGCGGAAAGAAATCCTTGGCCATGTCCGTTTATCCGGTGGAAAGCGCCAATCCTAAGGCTTGGAAGCGGTCAACCGAATTTGTGAAAGGCTGCCTGGAACTCTATTCCAACAAATGGTACGAATTTCCCTATCCGGTCGCTACCAATGTCGCAGGCAGCGTGAACGGCATGGAATATCCGGGGATCGTATTCTGCGGTGGAGGATCCGCAGGGGAAGGCCTCTGGGGAGTCACTTGCCATGAATTTGGCCATACCTGGTTCCCCATGATCGTTGGTAGCAATGAAAGGAAATATCCCTGGATGGATGAAGGCTTTAACACGTTTATCAATACGATTGCAACACAGGATTTCAATCACGGCGAATTTTACCACGGCAAACAGAATCGGCACCATCAACGCGTTTTCGGCGGCCGCACGGAAAGCATCATGACGATTCCGGACGTTACGAGTGGAGGAAACCTCGGTCTGAATGCTTATTTCAAGCCCAGTATGGGTCTCCAGCTCCTGCGCGAGCAGATCCTGGGAGAGGATCGATTTGACGGTGCATTCCGCTGGTATATCAGCAGCTGGGCCTATAAGCATCCGATGCCCTTCGATTTTTTTCATGCTATTGAAAATTATAGTGGGGAAACCCTGGACTGGTTCTGGAGGGGCTGGTTCCTGAATAACTGGCAAATCGACCAGGCGGTAGTAGGTGTGGCGTATTCGGGAAACGATACCAGCAAAGGTGCCATTATCACCATCAAAAACCTGGGACAGCTCCCCATGCCGGTGACGGCAGAAATCAAAGAATCAAACGGGATGAGCGGGCGCGTGAATCTGCCCGTTGAAATATGGGAGCATGGAGACACTTGGAAATTTTATTACCCCTCCAAAACCAAGGTAACCCAAGCAACCTTAGATCCCGACAAGGTACTTCCCGACGTGAATGAGGCGAACAACAGCCTGGCAGGAAATGACATGGCTCCTTTTAAAAAGGCAGCTGATCTCTCCATTTACGCGGGAGTGTACGCCAATACCTCCATTCCATTAGAAATAACGATTACTGCGGATAGCGGCAGCCTAAAGGCCCGGGCCACCAACCAGGGTGCATTTCCATTGGAGCAGACCGGTGAAAATACCTTCAGTTTTGATAAGGCCGACATCGTGGTGGAGTTCAGGCCAGAAAAAGGGGAATTCACCCTCCGGGAACGTGGAGAAGAATATGTATTCACAAAGAAAAAATAGCCTTTCCCGCTAAATCAAAGCCGGGTTTGCAGGAGCGTAACCTGCTCCTGCTTCCAAGCCGCGAACCGCCCTTCCAGGATCCTTCGGCGGGATTCGGAGAGCAAGTGGCCATAGAAGGCCAGGTTATGCGCGCTGGCCAATGTGAGCCCGGATAATTCCTTGCTTTTGATCAGGTGCCGCAAATAGGCTTTGCTACAGCTATTGCTGATGATTGAAGGAAAGCCATCATCCAAAGGAGAATAATCCCTCTCCCATTTTTTGTTATCTATATTCAAAATGCCACGGGAAGTAAACAGCATGGCATTCCTTCCGTTGCGCGTCGGCAACACACAGTCGAAAATATCCACACCCAATGAAATGGACTCCAAAATATTTGCCGGGGTGCCCACGCCCATTAAATACCTTGGCCTATCCTTGGGCAACAATTCACAACAATGCCCGCAAATCTCATACAGCAAGCCTGCGGGTTCGCCAACGCTCAAACCTCCAATTGCATAGCCTGATGCATCTTTCGTTTGGACATATTCCACCGATATCTTCCGTAAATCTGGATAAATCCCTCCCTGGACAATAGGAAAAAGGTATTGGCTGATCCCGTGCGGGCAAATCGTTTCCATGAATCTTTTGTGGCAACGATCCAGCCATCGGTGAGTCAGTTCCATGGATGTTTGCACATAGGCGTGTTCGCTCGGATAGGGCGCGCATTCATCAAACGCCATTATGAGATCGGCCCCGATACTACGCTGGAAATCGATGACTAGTTCGGGGGTGAACAAGTGTCTGGAGCCGTCAATGTGGGATTGAAAAGTAACCCCTTCCTCAGTTATTTTTCGGGAAGCGGACAATGAAAAGACCTGGTATCCCCCGCTATCTGTCAGGATTGGTTGGTCCCATCCCATAAAGCGGTGCAAACCTCCGGCTTCTTCGATCACATCTATTCCGGGGCGCAGGTACAGGTGATAAGTATTCCCCAAAATAATTTGGGCTTTGGCATCGCTGCGCAATTGTTCCTGGGTAAGCGCCTTTACGGCTCCGGCTGTACCCACCGGCATGAATGCGGGAGTAAGAATCTCACCGTGATCGGTAGTGATTTTTCCTGCCCGGGCGGAAGATTGAGCATCATTCCCCTGCAGCATAAATCGCAATTTTTCCGTGCGGAGGTTCATCGGTGCAAGATAGCAGGAAAGCAATTACTCCTAAATCGGACCTTCTCCTTACTTTAGCGGAAATAAGCGGACAGAAATTTGCCGCTCAATGCTGACTGCGCATGGACAAACTGCATACCCAACTGGCTTGGAGGGAGATCATCTTCGCGGGGTTTTGTTTGATTACGCTCATTCAGCTGTTCTATCACGGATGGTTTTTCCGTCGCCTGGCTTTCTACCGGGGAAAACCCAAAGAGAAATCACAACAGCATCCCGTCAGTGTCGTCATTTGTGCACGGGACGATGCGGCAAAGCTGGTAGCCAATCTGCCAGGTTCTTTGCTGCAAAATTACAGCAGCACCAACGAAGTCATCGTAGTCAACCACAACAGTCAGGATGACACCCGGTATCTACTCGACGAATTCAAGAAAACATTTAAGGGTTTGCATATCGTGAACCTCCAGCAGGAAGCCATAGGCATTTCCGGGAAAAAATACCCCCTCAGTATCGGCATTAAGGAAGCTAAATATGAGATCCTGCTGCTGACCGATTCCGATTGCGTTCCCGCCAGCGAATTCTGGATGCAAAAAATGCAGGATGGCTACGAAGAAGGCATAGAAGTGGTTTTAGGCTACGGCCCATACCGAAAGCAGCCTGGCCTGCTCAACAAGATCATCCGGTTTGAAACTTTTCATGCTGCGCTCCAGTATCTCTCCTTTGCCTTGGCGGGTACACCCTATATGGGTGTGGGTCGAAACCTTTCCTACCGGAGAGAATTGTTTCTCAAGAATAAGGGGTTCTCTTCGGTGAATCATATCCTCGGCGGTGACGATGATCTGTTCATTAATCGCGTCGCCAATAAAGAAAACACCCGGATCGTCATCGACCCGGACAGCTTCACTCTCTCGGAGCCTAAAAATACCTGGAGCGACTGGATCAAGCAGAAACAAAGACATTTCACCACAGCCAAGTACTACAAACGAAGGCACAAACTTTTGCTGGGTATCTACTCTTTTTCGCATTTTTGCTATCTTCCGTTCCTGGTGGCCAGCTTGTTCCTCTTTGACTGGAGAGCCGTTTTGGCTGTCTTCGCCCTGCGCCTGGTTTTTCAATCGGTGATTTATTTCGGAGCCATGCGCAAACTGCGAGAGCAGGACTTGTTCCCCTGGTGGTGGCTGCTGGATTTGTGGATGTTCTTTTATTATTTCATTTTCCTCCCTGCATTATGGAGAAAGCCGAGACCGGCGTGGGGCTGATTCAAAGGCATTTCCCCTCCATGTCACCGAACCAGACGCGACAGTGGGAGGCGCTGGAGGGATTATATCGCGATTGGAACAGCCGGATAAACCTCATTTCACGCAAAGATCTGGACGGCCTGTATGAAAAACACGTTCTTCATTCCCTGAGCATTGCCGCGGCTTTTGACTTGAAGGCGGGCATGCAGATTCTAGACTTGGGCACCGGAGGCGGATTTCCAGGCATTCCCCTGGCCATTTTCTTCCCCAAAGTACGTTTCCACCTGATCGACGGAATCGGGAAAAAGATTGCGGCGGTCCGAGCTATAGGGCATTCCCTGGGGCTGGATAACCTTAGCGCTGAGCAGATCAGGGCCGAAGAAATCCGCGGACGCAGGTTTGATTGCGTGGTTTCCCGGGCTGTTGCCCCCTTGCGTGAGCTCTGGGATTGGTCACTGCCCCTGTTGCGGACCCGCCCGCTCACTGCCCCCTGCGGACTGATCTGCCTTAAAGGAGGAGACCTTAGCGAAGAGTTGGTTTCCTGCTCCGTTCAGCCCCGCCTGATCCCGATCAACCAGTTATTCGAAGAGGCCTATTTCAGGGAAAAGTATGTGGTCTATGCTTCCCGGCAAAGCCGCTCCAAGGCTCAACCAGCCTGAAAAGAGCACAAATTCAGGATTACCACAAAATGGTATTTTTTATTGGGGAATTCATCACAATTTTGCAATATGCCAATTTCCGTTTGTATTGTAGATGACAACAAAGACATCCGCTCCGCACTGGAGCAAATTATTGAAATGGCGGACGGATACCGCCTGGCCGGAAGCTTTGTCGGCTCCGAAGAAGCCATGATCGGGATTCCTAAAATTAGCCCGGACGTCGTCCTTATGGATATCAATCTGGGGGATGGTGAAAGCGGAATCAGTTGCGTCCGGGAGCTAAAGCCTCAAAATCCGGAAATCCTCTATATGATGTGCACGGTGTATGAAGAAGATGAGAAAATATTTGAAGCCCTTACCGCCGGAGCCAACGGGTATATTCTAAAGAAAACCGCGCCAGCGAAATTATTGGAAGCCATCCGCGAACTCTATGAAGGAGGAGCCCCCATGAGCAGCCAAATTGCCAGAAAAATTGTTAATGCATTTCAAAACAAAACGCTTATTGACGGGCCGCCTGAAGGGGCTTCTATGGGCAAATCAATCGGAATCCTGTCCAACCGAGAAAATGAAACGCTTGAATTGTTAGCTAAAGGATTATTGTACAAAGAAATCGCCGCGCATCTTTTCATAAGCCAGGAAACGGTCCGGAAACATGTTTATCACATCTACGAGAAACTTCACGTAAACAACCGGGTGGAAGCAATCAACAAGTTCTACCGCAGGTGAGGTGAGCCTTGGCTTGAACAATCCCATTCTGGCTTGTTTCCGGAAAAAAATTACCTCAAAATGGTATTGCGCCTGATGGGAGGCCATCCTATCTTTGGGTCAAGGTTGCAAATCAGATATCGCGTTAATCATTTGCCCTATCCTTGGAAATTTGTCTTTAACTCCTAAGAACGCAAATCCTTAGTAGACGCATTAACTGATTAGCCAGGCCACCCAATAGGATGACCTGGCTAAATTTTTAATTATTACTCCGGGACGCTCACCAATGCAGCTCAAGCCGATTATTCTTTCGGTTCACGTCTGCCATTCGCTGGGATGGATCGATTTCTACTGCCCTTAGGTCCAGGAGACGACGGCTAACGTCAAAGGTATATGTCGGACTGGTCCATTTCCATGGATCCTCAACGACTCGGGGAACCCTTGCGTCCTCCGAAGGTTTGGATCCGAACATAAGGAATTGAGGTATGTAAAAAAGTTGTTTGCTCCCGTCGCTGTATTCCAATAGGACGTCCAGGGGCATGGGCATTTTGCCTAGCATCTTTAGCCGGATCCTGGAGTGCCCGTTTTCCTCCCACAAACTGTCTATGGAATAATCGATGGTCTTCGTCGTATATATCCAGTATTCTTTATACCAATCCAATTGCATACCGGACACCTTCTCCGCCACGCGAACAAAATCGCTGGCATTGGGATGTTTGAAGCGCCAAAGCCGGTAATATTCGTGGAGGATCTTGTCCCTCGTGTCAGCCCCGACAATATAACCCAGTTGCTCCAGGAACATGGCTCCCTTCGAATAGGATTCAATTCCGTAAGCAAAATTGGTATTAAAGTGGTCGGCGTGGGTCGAAAGGGGTTCTTCCAGTCCAGTATTTATGAGATAGAAATAACTCGCGTAATCGTCCGCATGAAGCAGGGGCAATGACTTCTTGTTCTTAGCAATCAGCTCTTGCAATGACTTGCTTTCCGGATGCCTGATCAGCATCTGTTCATAATAATAATTAGATACCAGATCCGTCGCATAGGTAGTAAAGCCTTCGTCCATCCAGGCATACAGCGACTCATTGGTTCCCAGCATGCCCTGAAACCAACTATGCATCCATTCATGGAAGGCGCCGCCTAGTCCAGGACCCACCAAAAGCGTGCTCATGGGATATTCCATTCCTCCGTCTCCTCCATGAACAAAGGAATATTGTTTGTATGGATATTTTCCGAATTCCTTTTCCATGAAAGGCAAAACAATCAACGCAGCATCCGCCAGGTTATTCCACGCCGTATCCTGCCGGGGATCATTGTTCTTGTTTTTATATAAGACGTTGATCACCGGGCCATTGGGAATATATCGCACCAAGTGCCGGTAAGAAGGATCTGCGGCCCACATGAAGTCATGCACATTAGGGGCAATAAAATGCCATTCCAGCTTTTCTCCCGGAGGTTGATTCACTTTGGTCCCTGGAGGCTCGTATCCGTATCCAATCTGAGCGGCATTTTGCAGATAGCCGGTACCGCCAAGGATGTACTTTCTGTCAATGGTAATCTTTACGTCGTAGTCTCCCCAGACGCCATAAAATTCCCGGGCTACATAGGGTGTGGGATGCCAGCCTTCATAATCGTATTCACACATCTTCGGGTACCACTGGCTCATGGAATACCGCACTCCAGTTTGGGGATTGTCCCGGCCGCTGCGCCGAATCTGCAGGGGAACCTGCGCTTCGAATTCCATGTCAAATATGGCCGTGGCCCTCGGTAAAATAGGCCTGATGAGGTCCACCTCCAAAATGGTTTCCTCTTCTTTAAATGGCTGGGGAATTCCATTCATCTTGAGGCTTTTCACCTTCTGGTATCCGATTTCGGAAGGGCTTAGGTGCAGGATCCGATCCTTGACTCGCGAGTCCCAGTCGGGGCGCTCGCTTATCATGGTCTTGCCCAATTCCCGGCTCCGGGAATCCATCATGCTCCCTGGCTGAAAAGCATTCCAATACAAATGATAAAACAATCTTTTAAGGGTATCCGGGGAGTTATTGCTGTATTCCAGGCGCTGCTTTCCGGTAAATCGATTGGTTGATACGTCCACGTCGACATCCATGGAATATTTCACGCGCTGCTGCCAGCGTGAAGGCTGCGCAATGACGCCTTGCAGAAATAACCCACTAAACCCAACCAGCAGGAAGAGCCGATTTCCCATGCAATAATTTTTTAGCCAGCAAAGCTCGGGAAACTTTGCGGAATGAGTGAAAAAGACAATGGAGCGGGCTAAAGAGCCAGGTTGTCCTTGATCAATTGGCCATCTTCGGCAAAAAGCAAATTTTTCTTCTGAATATCCGTTCTGGCGGCTAGAATCCGGTATTCCTTTTTATCGCCGGGAAGTAAGCGTTCATAGACAGACTTAATGGGCCAATCGGCATATTTGCTCTTTAGCAATCCATCCTTGACCGAAGCTGGTAACTCCCCGGGACGGAGTGTTTTTTCAGAGCTTTCCCAGTCGCCGTGACTGGTAAACCGCGTTTGATACCGGTCCGAGCCAAGGTCAAAACTAGCCACAAAGTCGGTTATTTTGTCCTGCCAGCTGACGTTTTTTGCGTCTGGATATTTCACCTTCAAAGCTTCGGTCACTTCCGCGGGAACCTTGCGCAACTGGGCAAAGGCAGCCGGAGCGTTCACCACTAAGACAAACATCAAGAAGGCGCTGAAATAAATTTTCATAATGCGTTTTTTTCAACCCCAAATTTCCGCTCATTCCTTCACAATCGTTCTTATAGAAACCTTAAATATTATCCTTGCCTCCTACGACGATCACAATTTCTCCACGCACTCCCTTTCCGGCAAAATATTCAGCAACCTCCCGAAGGCTGCCCCGTTTATTTTCCTCGTAGATCTTGGTCAACTCCCGGCTTACGGAACATGGCCTGTCTTCACCGAAGTAGCGGATGAGATCCAGCATCGTCCGTTGAAGCCGTTGCGGGGACTCATAAAAAATCAGGGTTCTGTCTTCTTCAGCAAGCCTTTTCAGCAGACTCTGTCTCCCTTTTTTCAGGGGCAGAAATCCCTCGAAGCAAAACCGGTTCATGGGCAAGCCGCTATTCACCAGCGCGGGCACCAAAGCCGTCGCGCCGGGCAGTGTTTCCACACGGATTCCCAGGCGTATGCATTCCCTAACCAGCAAGAAGGCCGGATCCGAAATGCCAGGCGTTCCGGCATCCGAGAGAAGGGCCATGGTCGTTCCAGCCGCTAATTGACCGGTAAGCATCCGGATCTTTTGATGTTCGTTATGCTGATGATAAGGGAGCATCTTTTTGACGATGCCGTAGGCGCGCAGCAATTTCGCCGAAACGCGGGTGTCTTCGGCAAGAATGAGATCGGCTTGCTTGAGCACTTCCAAGGCACGTAAACTGATATCCTGCAAATTGCCGATAGGGGAAGGAACAATATAGAGCATGGCAGGCAATTCAGCCCAAATGAAGGGAGGTTAGTATAGGCGCTCGGTCAAGGATAGACTCGCAATTAATTGACAGAGATCTCAAAGTATTCCATAACGGGGTTGGCCAGTAATTTTTTGCTGGCTTCTTCCGCCATTTTTTCGGCTTGCGCGGCGGAATCTGCTTCAACCAGGAGGGCGATGTGTTTACCGATGCGCACATCATGCACTGCGTGGATGCCGAGGTTCTGCAAACCGCCCATTACGGCTTTACCCTGCGGATCCAACAGCTCATCCAGGGGCATCACTTTTACCTGCACGGTGAAGATCATTGGGCTTTTTTTTGCTGATTAAAGATAAGACAATGTAAAGGAGGAAAAGTATCGGAGCCCCTAGCCATTGAAAAAGTGAAAAGGCCAGGACCCCCAATACCAGCAAGGTGATCATGGGCCAGATGCTGCCCCAGGTAAGATCCGTGAATTTCAATGCCAGCATTGGAATTTTGCTGACCATTCCCGCGCAAAGCAAGACGATCAGCCCATACAGTGCCCAACGATTCAGGAGAATGGACAACAGGGCCTGACTATTTGAATGCCAGTATATCAGCGGAAGAGTGGCAACAAGCAATCCAACGGCGGGTGTGGGTATTCCCCGAAATTCAAATTTCTGGGCCTGATCCAGATTAAACCGGGCCAATCGAATGGCAGCAGCGCAAGGCACCAACAAAGATGGCATCAGCCAGAGGACCGAAGCATCAATGCCATCTTCCTGTCTCATCAGGCTAATGCGAAGGAACTGGTAAAAGATCAGGCCGGGGGCCACGCCGAAGCTAACTACGTCAGACAGAGAGTCCAGTTGCTTTCCCAGCGGGGAATTCACCTTCAGGAGACGTGCGAGGAAACCGTCCAGAAAATCAGCCGCGGCGGCGAGTCCGATAAATAGGGAGGAAAGCCATATTTTTTCCGGCACGGAAACAAGTTGATTTCCGTCCTCGCCGTTCCAAATCGCAATACCATTCTGAAGGATAAAAATCGTAGCCAGGCAACCAAATGCCAGATTGAGCAGCGTGAAAATATTCGGGAGTTGTTTCATGATCCATGCCGGGTAGCGGGGCCACTCTGGGGGACCACCGGATTGTGCAATTCGGGTTCGAATAAACAAATATAGGGAGCCTGGGTCACTTCCTTTTTCTGGCTTTCTTTCGCAGACCATCTCCTGCAGGGACAGGTGCCTTCTTCATGAGCGATTCAATGTCATCGGCGGTGATGGGAATGCCGGCCATAAGGTCCTTATTTCCGTTTCGGGTAAGCCAGACGTCATTTTCAATTCGTACGCCCAATTGTTCTTCTTCGATATATATACCCGGTTCTACTGTCAGCAGCATTCCTGCCAGCAGCGGTTCGGTCCGCGTCCCCAGATCATGCACATCAATGCCGAGATGGTGGGAAATGCCATGATACATGTATTTTCCATAGGCCGGGTTCTCCGGACTTTGGTTCTTGATGTCAGTCTTTTTCAGCAATCCGATTTTATGAAACACCATCGTGG
>Ga0210394_10002932_pt1 | contig 22445 bp, 35 predicted proteins | sample IncBWC12MmetaG_FD_160121 | JGI IMG/M metagenome (GOLD analysis project Ga0210394, IMG submission 160121) | Forest soil microbial communities from Barre Woods Harvard Forest LTER site, Petersham, Massachusetts, United States - Inc-BW-C-12-M | ecosystem: Environmental > Terrestrial > Soil >... | reverse complement strand
TGGAAGCCCGGATGATAGTCACACCCTATAATCAGCATGTTCGGCTCCTTTCCTCCGAGCCCTTTGGTTGGTTTGCGCCTCCAAAGTTTACTCGGGCCTGGGAGCCGACATTGTTATGGAATCATTATTACACTGGTTGAGGTTTCCTAGCTGTTTCCAAACTATTTGGAAACGCTCTGGCGCACAATTCAGCCCGTAGCGGGGTATAGACCCACTTTGGTAATGGTTGCCACCACTCTTGGGCCATTACCGACGACAGTGGCGGGCTAGGTAGGACTCCGGCGACAATCTACTTCAGATGTTCACACTTTGGCGATGGTTCCTCGTGGCGCTCACGCTGGTGTTTCTGGTGAGCTTTGTTTCAGTGTTTGCCAGCATCAGCCGCCCGTAGCCGACAAACCTATTCAGACCCTATTAGACGTTCGCGCCTTCTGCACAGGCGTATAATGGCACCCATCCACGCTCAGGACGGCGGGTATGACAACTCTACGTTGGGCGGTCAAATGCAAAGCAGTAGGGGCAACCAAGGATGGCCCAAAACAATGCGGCACGATCATAGTCCTCGGCGATATCCCCGACCCGAGCGAACCGCACGTGTTAGGCCTTCGTACTTTTGATCTGACCTGCAAAGCATGCAAGCAACGTCTAACCTACGACGAGGAAGACCTTTTCAATTATTCTCCGACGGACCCAGTCCATTAACAGGTGTGCCCTTGGGCAGTGGCACAAATCGCTCTCCGCAAGCTGGACACTCTACATGGTGAAAGTCGATTCGGCGCACTTCAGCGGGGGAAATGACTTTCCACACTTCGGGCATGCTGTATCGAGCGAAGCCAGCACTTTTTCGAGATTGACCTTTTTGCGCGGGGCATGGGCAGCGATTCTAGCGCAAGCTGGAGTAGTAGAAATTGTGGGGCAAGGAACCCGTGACCAAATGGCTGGGTGGATTCCACCAACAATCCTCAATGAGTGTAATCGCCTTCCATGAGAAGGCCGGTCGGAGTCAATAGATTCTTTGGTTTTTTTCGTTGGGCAAGGTTTTCTCTCTCGCCGAGTCGTCACTGTCGCCACCCTTCCATCCGCACTCTTTGATCAGCGGTTTTTTCGCTCGGTGCACGCCAAGGCAGTGCTAATCTCCTTCATTGCCGGTCTCCTTTATCTCTTATCTCTTGTGCTTCGAGCGCGTCGATAACTTGGGAGCGTACAGCATCCCGTCGGAGACCGGCCTTCTCATCCCATCTGTTAACAACAGTTGCTTCCGGCTTGTCCGTCATGCTGGAGCTGTCCGTTTGGCAAGATGCGAGGCACTACGAACTGGGGCGAGGACGAACCTTGGAAATAAAGCGTCAAAGGAGGCGGGTTGCAGGCTGTCTGAGAACCGCCTACTCGGGTTTCCCCGTGTAGTGTTGTTCGTGGTGAACGTCGGCATGGTCTTCCAAGCACTCCAGGTGAGTGACGACTTCGGCGGGCATCCCTAGTTCTGAGGGGAGGCGCTCTTCCAGAACTGTTGCCAGGCGGTGGGCCTCGCTCACCGATGTTAGGCGCGGGAATAACAGGTGCACTTCGATGATCTGGCGGTATCCGGTGGTTCGGAAACGTACACCGTGGTATTGAATATTCAGTTCCGAGCAGATTGCATCGAGCTTCTCCCGAATTTGATGGCCAGCTTCCGGGTCAGAATAATCCATCAGCCCAACTGCCGAGCGCCAGACCAAGCACCCTCCTGACCAGAGAATATTTGCGGCGACCGCGATCGCCACCAGTGGATCGAACGGTTTCCAGCGCGTCAGGAGCACCAGCCCTAGTCCTCCCACAACGCCAAAGCTGGTCAAACTATCGGTCAAGACGTGTTTGCCATCGGCTTCGAGGATGAGGGAATTGGTACGGCGGCCGATCCTCAGGAGATAGTAACCGAGACCCGCATTGAGTACTCCAGCCATCAGGATCAGAAATGCGCCTGCTCCCAAGTGCTCCAACCGTAGTCCGGTAATCCACATCCTGGTCGACTCATAGAGAATTGCGATCGCAGCCACCACGATCATTGCTCCTTCAAATCCAGCGGAGAAGAAGGTGATCCGCTCATAACCGTAAAGGAAGTGAGGAGAAGCTGATTTTGTACTGAGCCGAAGACTGAAACTAGCAAACCCCACGGCGATCACGTGGACGACCGACTCGGCCGCGTCGGAAAAAATGGCAGCCGAATGCGTCATTAAATAGACCGTGGTCTTACCGATCAGCATTGCCAAACCGATAGTCAGGGAAAGATGCATGGCAAAGCGCGCATCGCGCAACTCGCGCTTGTCTCTCCGTGTTGCGAAGCTGACCATGGTTTGCATGGGCAGGGTTTGTGTCCCTGGATCAGAAGCTTAGCATTTGGCAATCCTAAAGTGAGCAGTTTTGACCAGTCGAACCATGACGCCAGACCTACTATCAACCACCAAAAGTAGTGAGGCCCTTAGTGTTTGCCTTTCCCGGAGATCATGGCTAATGGAATTTCGTTAGATGCCCGTGTGGTTTCTCACGTAGCGGAGGAACGTCCATGAAGTCGCCCTACGGTCTGAACATCCTTGACAACTGCACCACTTGCCCCGTTCGGGAGCAGCATCTTTTCTGCAATCTTTCCCCATCCGCGGTGCAGAGGCTGAATGACATCACGTCCGCCGCGGTCTATCCCCGCGGCGCCATGCTGTTCATTGAGGGCCAACAGGGACGTGGGGCTTTTGTGCTTTGCAGCGGGAAGGCGAAGCTGTCCAGCACTTCGCGCGAGGGCAAGACCATCATCACTAAGATCTCCGAGCACGGAGACGTGCTGGGACTGAACGCAACGATTTCTAGCCGTCCCTATGAGGTCACAGCGGAAATGGTGGAGCCGGGGCAGGCTAACTTTATCGCCGCTGATACCTTGCTCCAATTTCTGTACGACTATGGGGAGGTTGCGGTACGGGTGGCACAGCAACTGAGCTGCAACTACTATTCGGCCTTTGAGCACATCCGCACTCTGGGATTAGCCAACTCGCCGGGCAAAAGCTTGCCAAACTGCTGCTGGGCTGGTCCCCGGAGCGGGGAGACTCAAACCATCCTCTACGGCTGCGTTTGGTGCTGACCCACGAAGAAATCGCGGGTATGATCGGCACAAGCCGCGAGACCGTCAGCCGCCTGTTCTCCGGCTTCAAGAGGAAGCAATTCATCCGGTCGGAGGGTTCCAGTCTGGTGATCCTCGACAAGTCTGCGCTGGAAGGGATGGTACAGGGCTAAACAGCTCAAATGTTTCCGGGGGCGCAAATACGAAGGCATTGAATCGTTCCCTTCACGTCTTTCCACCGACTCAACACCATAACGAACCTTGCGGGTGCGCAACGACGTGAGCTAGCGCGGTACATTACCCGACAAAACCAGAGGCCCCACACTTCTCAGGCCTGCTTTGTCGCTGAAAGAAAAGCCGGAGCAGCCGCGCTGCCCCGGCCGGGTCCTTCTGGCCTATGCTTCAGGCCGTCAGGGCCGCCACGAAGTGCTCACAAAGCGAGGTTTCCAGGTTGTAGTACTTGAAGCAGACTGGGGTGGTCAGATACGGCTTGAGAATTCCTTCCACCTTGGGATACATCTCGCGCTCATAGCGCTCGGCATCCCGCTTCTCCGCCCAGAGGCTGATGGTGATCATCTTCTCTGTTTTGGTCTCCGGGAAAAAGGGCAGGATCTCCAGAAATCCCGTTTGCTTTTTCAGGATCGGCAGTACCTCGTTGTGCAGAACCTTCACAAACTGCTCTTTCTGTTCCAACTTCGGAATAAATTCAACAATGCGGGCAAACATGATAGTTTTCCTTTCCTTTTGAGGATTGGTGCGACCCGCAATCTGACCCACCCTGGGAGCGGATTGTTTACGAGTCAACATCATCAAAGAACAAGATGAGAATAGGTCATAAGAAATCAGAAGTCAGTGACCCGGCGTATGGCAGGCTGTGATTCCAAACACAATTAACCTGGGCGAGGATGACCGTTCAGGAGTTGAGCATTTTCTCCAGGATGGTTGGCGACAAATCGTCATATCACTCATTGGCCACTACCGCACAAGAATGAAGTAGAACAAGCACCGGTACGCGAATAAGCCCACAGCCCAATACCAGCCTCGGTTGCTTTTCGGCGTCCAGACCCAAACAAGAATTCCGCCGAGGAGCGCGTGGGGTACACCCACCAACAACTGGAGCCACAGCGGCCAGTCAGCGAATTTCGTCATCGTCATCGATTGTAGCGCTGGGCTCTTTCGTCAACTGGCGTAACATCGCCATTACACTCATTGACCGCCTTGCGATCAGCGCATGGGGCCGCATTTTGAAACGAGTTCCTCCCAGCTTGCAGTAAACTTGCAATAACTTTTGGTGGGGTTCGCCCGCAAGCTGCACAAAAGAATGGTAGGCGCGGCAGGAATTGAACCTGCAACCCTCGGATTAGAAATCAGTTGCTAAGCAGGTGGGCTCGATAGTTTTCAACAGTATAGGATCATGCTCGAGGCCCTGAAGTGGGCAGAAGGGCTCTCAGGTGGGTCCGAACTTGCAGTGAAACTTGCAATGAAAAAGGACGGAGGTCGGAGGACCTTTTCGAGCTGAAATCCAGGGTTATCTCTGGTCTGCAGACCACACGTCCATCGTCGCATCGGCCTCGAATGCCATCGGTTGGGACTATAATTAGCCGGCACGCAGAAAGGAAACGGATCTATGAGACAAACTGCATTTGAAAAAACGGATGAGGGGATCGCCAGGAGAGCTTTGCCTTGCTTCCTCACTTCCCTTCTTATGATTCTGCTAATTCTCCCTGCGTTCGCTGCCGACAAGGAGAAAGACGAAGACACCCTCCGGCAAGCCAACATTGTGTTACAGGACATGCTCAACGGCAACAATATCTCGCCGGCCGTTTTGTCCAAGGCTGATTGCGTGGTCATTCTGCCTGGTGTGAAGAAGTTCGGCCTCGGTGTGGGCGGAAGCGGCGGCCGTGGTCCGATGCTTTGCCGCACCGACGCGAACTTTACGGGCCAGTGGTCCGCGCCCGCTATGTATACCATTGGTGGCGCCAGCGTTGGTCTGCAGGTAGGTGGCTCTTCCAGTGATTTCGTTCTCCTGCTCATGGATCAGAAGGTCGTGAACCAGGTCATGAACGGCAAGACCAAGATGGGCGCGGACGCGACTGCCGCGGCGGGACCTGGCGCTACCGCGGCCGGTCCGGTTGACAACGCCGACATCCTGACCTACGGACGAGCCAAGGGACTGTTCGCCGGCGTCTCCCTGGGAAGTGCAACCCTGGAACCAGACAATGACGCGAACTACCGCCTGTACGGCAAGAGACTTACCGCAGGCGATATCGTGCGCGCGAACGATGTTAAACCGCCGGCCGGGGGCGAGTCCTTGGTTTCGTTGCTTAACAGCAAAATCTCGAAGCACAGTGACTGAAAACAGGAGCGCGGCTTGGATTGCCGGAGGGATCGTCGGGAAATTCATTGGGAACTTTCGTGGAGTTCTTGAAGAATGTGATGGGAGCGCACGGGGAGGTACCGTGTTCGGCCTGACACGGTTGCATCAGAGCCTAAGAGAGATGAAAGCGTGAAAAACCCTGTGCGACCTCCTGTCCCCCGCAACTAGAACATAGTCTTGTTTGCTGATGCGGCACAACTTGGCCGGGGAGACCGCTTCCAAGACCGAAAGGGAGATCGCCATGCCGAGAGAAGCTAAACTGTTTGCCGCGAGCGCTGGCTCGGACCGTCCGCGGCTTTCTCAAATTCCGAGCGAACATCCCGAACTCGGTGGATAGGAAATGCGCGAACCTCGCGGAAGCGTGCGGAGCCGGAGATTGCGTGCCTCCCTCAATGCTTGGAATCATCCTTTACAGATTCGACATTGCAAGAGACGTCGTTGCTGGTCGATTGGGTTTCTGTTACGCGGAAAATCACTAGAGTCTTGGTTCCCTCGGCGGTGAGCTCCATCGCCTCATAAACCTTGGTGACCTTCAAGTCGGCAGCACTAGCTCCGCATGCTAACTCGTAGTAAAGCGTCGGCTGTGATTCTGAGGTCTTGCCGATCCATCCTTTGGCTTTGACCTGATAGGGCTTGGCAGTGCTGCCCTCACGACGTTCCAAGCGGGTAACGGAGATCACACGGTCTGGTTTCGACTCTTCACCGAAACACAGATGGGACAAAAGCAGTACGGCCGCGATCAGCCATTTGGCGCGTGGTTTCATGGCCGGGATTGTACCTCAAACGCTCTCGACCGCAACTGAGATCGTCGCTACGTGCGTTGGCGATCATCGCCGGGATTCTCGTCGCGTCATCTCAAAACAACCGATGATCTGTTCGGCGGGCCGCAGGGTTCACCGCGAACGGAAGCAATGGTCGCGGCTGCGGTGCAGTCGGCAGGAGGATCATGAAGAAGATGGACAACGTATTCCCTGCCATGGGGAAAGGCTGAGAGTTGGGCTCATTCGATTACCCTCGTAACGCTCGTCTAGTCCTTCGTACAGTAAAAACCTGATAGTCGAAGAAAGCGACGCATGGCAATATTTGCTTTGTAGCGTCCTCACCAAAATGGTTTTCGATTTCAAATCATGGCGCGAGAGGTTTGAGCAGGCGAGAACAGATAAGAATGCTCCGCTCGTGCGTGAGCTGCTGGACGAAGTTGCGACGGCGTATCGGAGGATGTCGAACGAGAGGTTCAGCAGTCTTTTTGCGCGATTCGTGACGGAGTAGGACTCCCCAATCCGCTTCGGCACGGCGCGACCATCAGTCTCCCACGGCTGATGGTTTTTTGTGCGCGAGACTGATCAGTAGCGAATCGGACTTGGCGGAGGTCACTCACGCTCGAACTCCTCCAGCTCACGCGGCGACGCGAAGGGGTGCGAGGGCGTGTACGATTGGACATGAGCGGAATGCCCCGCCTCAGACCCTTCGGATCGACGGCAGTCACGTCGATTCCACCGGGATCGGCGAAGGTGCGGAGTTTGCGGCGATCTGATTGCTGAGGGTCAGTGGTCCAACGATTCATCCACGGTAGGAGTAATCCGTTGCCCTATGAGATCTCGTTCCCCCGATAATGCAGTTAACTCGCGATCTTTGCCGGATCCCGGAAGGCAAAGGCGTAGTCGAGCGCAAACTGATCAAAGGTGATTGGCTTGTGTCCAGTCAGCTGCTCGATGTCGTCCGTTACGATACTCGCTCTGCGCTCGCGATAGAGACGCTGCAAATCGATCAGAGCATCCGCAGACCATTCCGATGTGCCGGTGGACAGGATACCTTTCTTGAATTCGGCCACCGGCAGGTCCACGTAGCTGATTTTGCGTCCAGCAATGCGAGAGATCTTTTCGGCAACTTGCTCATTCGTTAGAGCTTCGCCCCCGGTGAGTGCGTAAGATTTGCCTTCGTGTCCGGTTGCGACGAGAACTATCACTGCCACTGCAGCAATATCCCGGATATCAACTAGGCTGACGGCACCAGTTCCCTGGCATCCGTAGAATGCGTTCTGAGAGCTAATCGTGTCCGTGTTGAAGTTGACCAGATTCTGCATGAAACCGTTGGGACGAAGGAACGTGTAGGGCAGGCCCGAGGCCTCGATGTTCTCTTCCGATACGCGATGCCCGCTCGGGAAGATCGATTCCCATCCACCTAGAGCCGAAAGCTTAATAATGTGCTTCCGCCCAGTCGCGCGCACCTCTCTGACGAAATTCGCTTCAAACGCTGGCAGTTCCCGAACTGGCGGGCCAACCAGAAAAACCTTTTCCACCCCGTGCAATGCTGGGCGAATCGTCTCCGGTTTGGCGTAATCCATGATCACGCCTTCCAATCCCGCAGGGGCTCTCGATGCAGCGGCGGGCGACCGGTAGGTAGCGCGTATCTTCAGCCCCACAGCCAACGCTTGCTTTACCACTTCACGACCTACATTTCCATTTGCTCCGGTGATCAAAATCATTGCACTCTCCTTGATCAAGGAACCACGGCACCTGCCAACACCCGCAGTCCGTCACGCTACTCGCTCCTCTGGTTCCGTTCGCGATTGCGACCCGGACATGCGCCAACGATCGATTTCTCCTGGCGCGACTCTCTGTTTCGGATTGAAGACAATGGCCAAAACTGACCCGATACCCAGGCCAACTAAAAGGAATGTGATCGCAGAATATAAATCGTATTCATTCTTCATTTCGGCACCTCTTATGTGCTCTTGCAAAATACGGACCAGCGAACCGCTTTGTGACCGCAAGAACCGTGCCACTTTATCAAAGCCCTTTGTTGTGCGACTGATGCATGACTCATTATGATCTTGAGCACGAAATTTCGCCCCCTCCAAACGACAAAAATCCTCGGCGGCTATCTACAGCAAACACCCGACATGTTCACATGTCGATGGAATCGATACTGGCAACGCTGGGCCTGTTCGATTGCCGGCTGGAACGCGATACAGTCCTGCGTCGCGCTGTTATGTCTCATGCCGCAGTGTGTCTCCCTCGCCCGCCAGTTAAGCGATCGAGAGGGAGAAATAGAAAACGCAGCGCGAGCAAATACTCTACAGCCTGTAACAGGTTCGCGGGCGACTCGCTTTTGGACACAAACACATCTACCCATCTCAGTGCACCCTCTGGTAGCCCTTCATCTGCGGACAGCAGAGCGATTGGAACATCGGGTTGGCTAGATTTCATGTGCTCTGCAACGACATCCCCATTCATTCCAGGCATGTGATAGTCGAGTAGCACCAAATCAACGGGATGGGAGGCAAACAGTCGCATAGCGTCTCTTCCCCTGCTGGCAACAAGGACCTTGCACCCAGCTTCCTCCAGCAACATCTTGCGTCCCTCAAGTCCATTAAATTCGTCATCGACACACAGAACTAGAGGTCTTCTCGGCATGGCACTCCTCCGACGTTTCGCCGGGCAAGCCATGAAGAAACTTGCCTTGGCGTCATTGGCGGAGCAGCGCTTCCATGTCCCAAGCACGATCTGTACCAAACTCGCAGAGCACAGCACAGGAGAGCCTTAGATCTGAAAAAGCAACTGGGAAGTGTAAATACTACGACGCCGAGAAGGTAAGAACATCGTCTGACTTGGTCGACAGAAACGTCTCCGGAGCCGCCGGACAGCTTTAGGCGAGAGCACGGTAGGGCGAGCTTTTTCTGCGACACACGATCAACGCACTATTTAGGACCGTCACTCAAGTTCGAATCTTAGGAATCGCGCATAAATCGTTGGCTTGTGGCACCGTCAATCACCGGGTCAGTGATGGCCAAGAGTTTCGGTTATGGTTTCATTGCTTTTTCTTGGTTTGAAGATGATCTGAAACAGCCACACGGCGACAATCACTTCAACAAGTCCTTCGAGCGGTCGTGTCCAGTTCATGGTAGGTCCTCCAGATTCTCAATATGGGAAGCAATCGACTTGCCAAAAAGGCGCCCGATGTGATCGGGTTATCAGACTAGAGAGCTGGATGGTTTGTACTTTCAGCTACTTTCCACGCATCCGGTTCTTGGGCCACACATGCCTGCAACAAACGTCTCCAGCCGAGGCGATGCCCTAGCCACTGAGCCACCACGGTATTTCGCTCAACGTGAATACTCAATTGCTCAGGCGTGAGCCGCCACCAGTCCCGATCAGCGCGTTGAACGGATATGCCCTCAGGATCAAGAACTCGAACTTCAACACTTCCGTGTTCAATACGGTATTCTTTCGCCGGTGAACCGTCGCCAGATTCGAGGCGAAGCTGCATCCTTCCTAATAACATGGTCTTGACGCTCCCATTCCGGCCAGAAAGTACGTAATGACAACCAAAACAAAGGCAGTTTTGGCACGTTGTTAGGGCGAACCAGCCAGCCTTGACTAAGCCTTGCAAGTCGCAAGGTGACAACGTGAAAAACTTCGTTCGCACAACAAGGCCTCCACTCCTTAACTGTGCGGCACCGTCGTGAAAGTTGAATTCATAGCGGCACAACCTGTGCTGGACGAGGTCCTTGTTCTCAGATCAGGGGCAGGGGGAGGAGGACTGCCCGTCCTTCCCCCCGCCCTCCTCCCCCATATCGCGTTAAGTATCAATCTACGGCAACGCTCCTGGAGTGACGTTGGCATTTGCAGCGATCGCGTCACCCGAGACCACAAGTTCAACTCTTCGGTTCATCAGTCTGCCGGCAGAGCTATCGTTTGAGGCGACTGGCTGGGTCTTACCAAAGCCTTTCGCCGTCACTGCATTCGCCGATACTCCCTGTTGCACCAGGTAGTCGCGGACGGCTCCGGCGCGTTGCTCGGAGAGCGTCTGGTTGAATTCGTCGCTCCCCACACTGTCGGTGTGGCCATCAACTTCAATGGTGAGCCCAGGGTAAGCGAGCAAGATGCCGGCAACTTTCGCGAGCTTCTCTCGTGCTCCAGGTTTCAGTGAGTATTTCCCGGTGTCGAACAAGACATCGGACATGTTGACGATCAGCCCGCGCGCGCTGTCGCGAGTTTCGAGAATCGCATTCAACTGTTGCGCCAGTTGTGCACGCAGGCTTGCCTTGTCTTGTTCGGCCTGTTGCGCATTCTGTTGGGCGTGTTGGGCAACGGCCTGAGCTGCTGCAGCGTCCGTCTTAGCCTGCTCTGCCTCGGCTTCAGCCTGCTGCTTCTGTCGAAGCGCGTCGTCGGCATGCGCGTTCGCCTGGGCTGCTGCGTCTGCCGAAGCCTGCTGTTCGTTTGCCTGGCGTTCTGCGTCCTGCTTCTTCAGCGTGATCATGCGGGCATCTTCAGCCATCTGCACCGCTTCACGGGCGGAAGTGATTTCTGCTTTCTTGTTGTGCCGGCTACTCTCGTAACCCTCGGCATTTTGCAGATCAGTTTCAGCCTTCTGAAGAGAGTCGGCTGCGTATTGCTCTGCGCCCGACCACTTGGCAATGCGCACTGCATTGCGCGCCTCGTAGAGCTCGATGGGAGTCTTGCTACTGACAGGCATTGGTTGGAGTTCTGTCGGGTTGACGTTGACTTCATACTGACCCCTCGGCAGCAATTCATACTTCGCGTCTACTTGTTCGATCGTCCCTACGGTGTCCTTTCTGATCTCATTCTCCATCACGACCACATCACTCGGAGTGGTGACGGCGAAGTACGGCTCGGCGGTCACGATCAGGCCAAACGCCTGTAGGTTGCTGGTTACATCAAACTTACTCTTGCCGTCGTCGTTCAAAAGAACCTCACCCAGGTTCACGGGACGGCCTTCCGGACTGATGGCCCACAAGACGTAGGTCACATATTCGGGACCAAACTGATTCGCCGGTTGCAAGTGTTTGAGTTCAGTCTCGACGTGAATAGCGCCTTGCTTGCTCGCGACGTCCGCGGTGCCATGCGATTCAGGCAACAGGGCTGTGCCAACCATGTCCACTTTGGTGGCGCCACTGCGATGGTTGTAATTGATCGCTTTCGTTGTTCGCGCTACTACGGTAACGCGGTAAAGCGGGACTGAATTGGCCTGCTGGACGGCAGCCTGACCCAAAGCATACGAACAACTCAATGCGATGCAGAGTGATAGCCATAGTTTCGTCATAAGTGTGCCTCCTTAGCGCAAGCGGACAAGAGTCCGAAGCGCAAGTGTTCCAATCCGAACAACTCAGATTCAGACACAAGCCCATCCGTTCCCCAATTCAACTCACGGTTTGCCCGCAAGCTGAAGCGAGAACGTCTCTGCTCAGGAGCAGCAATATGCTTGCCACACGTCGTAAGTCGTTGAATCAAAGATGTTGCCGGAAAGCATCCATCTTCTGGCCCGAGCTAAATGGGTGGGAAGAATGTTCGGGTCAATAGGAAGAATTATCCAGGTTGCGCCTGGTCCCCTTGCGTGCACGCCGCTTCCACGTCTGCTTGTGTCTGCATCACGTACTGGCGCTGGACTCGCTCATACGGTGCAGCATTTACCCGAAAAATGGCGAGGTTTTCCACTTTGTTAAGAAGTAGCTGACTAGAGCCTAGCCTCCGACAACACTTCTTCCAAGTCCACATCCTGATTCCGCAAAGGCGTATAATTCACGGCGCCTATGGAATCTCCCGAACTCAACCGATTGATCCTAAATCTCCTCTACGAACTGAAGCTTTACAAGAGTAAATCTCTTTCCCAGAACACGGCTCTGACTGCGAGCGTGAAGCTCTCGCTCTAGCGAACGAAGAAGCTGTCGAATTAGAGCAGGCTCTTTCAGGCGATACCGATTTTCTACCCGTTCTAAACACTTTCTTACGCAAGAAGGTATGAGCTGCGCTGTGACGACAGTTTTATCCTCCAGCGACAGATTACTTGTGGTCAAGGGATAATTACCCAGTCAGCTTTTGATCTCGGCTCCAACCCCGCCACCATCTTGGTCACCCTCACGTCCAACGCCTCACAGATCCTCAGGAGCGTGGTTAGGGTGATCGGGCGCCCGGCTTCGATCAGTTGCCGGTGGCGGGTCGGAAAAGCCGTATGAGGTGCCTCAAGTGGGTCCGAACTTGCAATGAAACCTGCAATAAACAAAGTGTTAGAAAACCTGCCCAGAATCGTTCTCGCGGAAGCCCGTAAAGATTTGGTTTCGTATCAGAGCGTTGTTGTCCGCGACCAGAACGTATAGCGATCGAATCAGACCCGTGGTTCAATGCTGAAGACCCGATTCACACGAAACTCCCCGTTGAAATGAGGGAGCATGCGATTTCCCAGTAAAATAGAAGCGAGCTAAACTCACAACGAGGTTGGAATGGGGAGAATGGGACACCGCAAAGCATTGTCTGTGAGAGCTTTCGCCATCATCATGGCGCTTGTCCTGAGTGTGGGCTGGCCAAACGAGACCGCAGCCTATGCCGTTCTTGCGCACGAAGCGATCATTGACAGCGTATGGGACACCAACATACGCCCCTTACTGTTGAAGCGTTTTCCCGATGCCACGGCCGAAGAACTCAAAGAGGCACACGGCTATGCGTACGGCGGAGCGATTATCCAGGACATGGGTTATTATCCGCACGGAAGTTTTTTCTTCAGCGACTTGACGCACTATGTGCGGAGTGGAGACTTTGTCCTGGCTCTTCTCCACGATTCCAAGGATCTTGACGGCTATGCCTTTGCGCTTGGGGCCGTAGCTCACTACGCCTCGGACAACGAAGGTCACCCCATCGGCACGAATCGTGCGGTCCCGCTCTTGTATCCCAAATTGAAAAAGAAATACGGCGACTCCGTGACGTATGAAGAAGACAAGCTCGCGCACGTGAAAACGGAATTTGGATTCGACGTTATGGAAGTAGCACATGGACGCTACGCCCCGGATAGTTACCACGACTTCATCGGCTTTGGAGTTTCGGTTCCTCTACTGGAACAAGCCTTTCAGGAAACGTACGGCTTGAATCTGAAAACCGTTCTTACTAATGAAGACGAGGTACTCGGTTCCTACCGCCACGCTGTCAGCCAGCTTCTTCCCAAAGCCACGCGCATTGCCTGGAGCCTTAAGAAAGACGAGATTTTAAAGGATCAGCCCAGCATGACGAGAAAGAAGTTTCTCTATAATCTTTCTCGCGCGAGTTATCAAAAGAACTGGGGAAAGAACTATCGGCCGCCGACCTTTTGGGACAGAGTTTTTGCCTTCCTTGCTCGGATTCTCCCAAAGGTCGGCCCCTTAAGAGTGCTACAACTAAAAATACCTACGCCTGCAGCGGAGAAACTGTTCCAAGCGAGCTTCAACACGACTCTGGATCGCTACCGAGAGCTGCTAACCCAGGTAGGTACCACCGGCCAGCCTGACTTGCCCAACGAGAACTTTGACACCGGTGCAATGACGGGACCGGGAGAATATCGGCTCAACGATGAGACGCATTCAAAGTTGCTGGACGCGCTGGCGAAGGAGAGTTTCAGTGGTGCTTCGCTGGAGGTTCGGGCTGAGCTTCTGGAATTCTATGGGCATCCGGATGCTCCTTATGCGACGAAGCAAAAGCCAAAGGACTGGGCAAAAGTTCAGGCCGAACTTGATCAATTGAAGAAGACAGCTCCGCCAGTGGTTCCGACGGCCGCGGAGGGTCCCGTCCAGCCAGCCCTCTCTTCCGAGTAAGGGGAAGGTTTTCTGTATTCTCTCAGCCGTGGAGGTTGAAGCTGCCCGGCATGCAACCGAGTCCGGCTAAATTCTCGGCCCCCGTCATAAAGGCCTCCCAAGGTCGCCCGCCACCCAGGCAATAGTCCTTTGGATCGAGCGGTGCCAGTTCGATCGTAGCTCCCGAAGAATAGTGAAGCACCAGCTGCAGAATAGGCACAGCTGCGAAGGCTTCACAAATCTCGTCTTCATCGCGCCCCAGGCGGCTCTTGGGTGGTGGGAATTCCGACTAGGTAGCGATAGAACGCAACCGTCCGGTTGACCGCGGAAGACTCATTTCCCGCGATCATCCGGCTCGCCTGCTTTCCTGTGCGCACGATGCTGTAGTATCGCCAGACATGATCCGATTCGCAATCCAGAAAGTACATCGATTGCAAATCACCCGGGTGAAAGATAGGCATGAACCAATAGCGCATGGTGCTAACGTTCTCGATATCGAAGACAAGCCGGCTTGCCGAAGCTTCGACAATGTGCATTCGGTAGATGGCTTTGCCAGAAAGGTTGTCGACCTGTTCGAAGTAGAGCACCTCACCTTCCTTCATCTCATCGGCAGTGAAGTCTCCTCGGCGTTGACTAGTCTGCGAGTTGGTCAGCGCGTAGGCGTCCACTATCAATGTTTGCCACTGCTTGTGAGTGGTCGACCAGTAGCGCATGCCCGCGAGTTCTGAAATGGCCCCGATGTGGCGAAGCAAGCCTCCAGCTTTCGAGGTATAGGGAAATCGCGCGGTTATGGTCACCAACGTCGTAAAGCCCACTTCGGCCCAACCGGTGCACGCGGGCGGTTTCCAGTCGCGGCCGAACTCAGACTTGCTCCATGATTTCACGATGGCCGAATCATCCAGCCCAGGATAGGGCGGAACGGGTTCCTTTCCGCATGGCGGCTGCGGTCCTAATTGCGCATAGCCGCGCACCTGGCAGAGCAGCATTGCCGACAACAAAAACCAAACGCGGTGCCGAGTTCCAATTCGGATAAGCGTCTGATGACGCGGATCTGCGCCCATCCGGCCAGCAAAGTTGTTGCCCGGAGTCTGCAGGACATGCCTTCGAATAAAACTTGGTCGGCAAACAATCACAGCGAAGTGCTCCCCAACAATCCGCTTTCTCCGAGAAAGTCGGTAGCGTCCGCACATGATGAGATTATGGCAGATCGCCTCGAGGCCCAATCGTCAATTCCGCTCGAATCTACTGGGCGGTGATCTCGGTAACGGTTGGGAACCGACGGCTCGGTTCTTCCGATTCTCAGGTCGAGCCGCCCACCGCCGCAGTCATCGGCTCCAGCCGCGCCGTGAAGTGGCGCAAGAACGCGTGGTCAGCCTGATCAAGCGCCCCGCCTCGATGCTGAGATCAGCGTTTCGCCGAAACTTGCGCCAACCCTGTGATTTTCCCCCACCACTTCTCCGGCGTCATCCTGAACGGTTCGAGCTGAGCCACCAGGTGCGGGCTGGGTTTCGTGGTGACGTAGAGGCCTTTCTCCCATGAACTGGTCATCGTGTAGCCCATCACGTCCGCCACGGCCACAGCTTCCGCGTAGGTAGTTGCGTACGTGACCGTCCGGGCGGGATCTTCCAGGTACCAGACGTATGCCATCAGCAAGTTTGGGAACTTGGCGCGGATGGGCAGTTGCGTTGGCATCGCAGACGACGTCCGCTGTGACTCGTGGAGGGACGAACGCTGCGCGGCACTCTATAGCACTCATTGAGGGTCAATGAGTGTACGCCTGTTTACAACAGTTGTCGTTACTGTAGCAGGGCTGCGGCTACGAATCGGGGGCGTCGAACTTCCGCGCTGCGAGCAATAGTGACCTGAAATAGCTTAGCGTTGCAAGTAGGCTTAGGTCATGCCCAAAGTTCCCGAGCACGTCGCAATTAGCCCAATAACCGTAGTCTGTCCCCGCTGTCACGCTGTTGCAGGGCGAGGGTGCGAAGTAGTTGCCGGAGAGCTTGAGGTATTTCACGTGGAACGGATTGCGGCGGCTGCGAAGGACGTAGCAGCTCGGCGCAGAGCGGCAAAATCGCGGTGAGCGGAGTTGCTCAGACACAGCTTTGCGTCCACGACTACCTTGGTTGAAATATCCAAAAGGGTAACGTATGGACACCTCCAGCGATTGGCGAGAACTTGCAGAACAGGTTAGCAACGAAATGAACGGCGCTAAACTTACGTTGATGATTGCGCAGCTTTGCGCGGCCATAGATGCCGAATGCGAAAGCAAATCGCACCCGAGGGCTGCGGATTCAACCCCTCCTGCAACCGAGGGGGCGGATATTTGGCTGGCAGGCCGCCTCTACAAGTGAAGAATGCCTTCTAATGAGCACGAATGCGCGAAGTTCCCACTGACGCAGATGGGACGCCCCACGCCGCAAAGTTGCCCCGTTCAAGTCAGATGAGTTTTTTGCCCTTGGTTGGTTTGCGCCTCCAAAGTCTACTCGGGCCTGGGGAGCCGACATTGTTGTGGAATCATCACACTCGTGATGCCGTGCGTCACGAACTCCAACGGAGAGAGCAATTCGATATGTGTCGATTATCGATTAACGCGTCAGTCTGTTGTGAGCAGGGCTGCTCCGATTGACGAAAAATCGCGTCTCTGACAATGTCGGCGGTGTCAAGTAGTTTTCGGGCACACTTCAGCATGCACTCGCTGGCGCAGCCCGCTTCAATGTTCTTCTGATGGAGCACGATGTGATCGGGTCCCGTCGGTAGGTCAAAGATGCTCTTTTCTGGGTCTCTTCCACGGTGTGCCCACGACCAAGATCTCAAGGACGTGCCAGCCGACCCAATGACTGGACGAAGCGACACAGGGGTTCTGCTGTGGTCTGATGACCCGAAGATGCCCGGCATCATCGGCGTCCGCAGTGGCCACCGCCAGGGTCAATGAGTGTTGGGGATAGAGCGCAAGTCCTAGTAGCGCCGCACACGCCGATTAACGGGCATTCTGCACGAATTCAATTGCGATACCATGTGTGAGGTTAGCTGGAATTGAGACGCTGTTGCCGTAAATGCCCTTGTAGACCTCTAGGGTTCGACCACTGCGAGCCTTGATGACAGCCCGAGTCGCCTCCAAATCCTGCACCATGATACTCAAGCAGACGATACCGCTACCGGCTGTATCCTCGGCAGCGTGGTTCTCTGTCCGTTTCTCCTTAGCCATCATCAGCATCAACGACGCCTTACCCAACATCACCTCTTGAACGACAGTTCCAAATTGTGGTGCCTGGATTTGCTTACCAACTGAAAATCCAAGCCGTTCGAACGTGTGCGTTGCTTCCTGCAGAGTTTTCACCATCACCCACACGGACCTGATTCCAGTCGCCGTGTTGGGATGTGACGGGCTTGCTTTCAGATAATCGATGAAGAAAATGTTGCCCGGCAATGCCGGCTTCGGATCAATGGTGAGCCACTCTTTAGTCACAGGAGAGGAGGACTCCCATTTGCCTTTCGTCGGTTCGGCACCATCGATACCAGCCGCATGGAGTGAATCGCGGATTGCAACCGCCGATGATACCTCGAGTGCGATACTGCGGGGACCCTCCCGCTCCTCTAAGAACTTGGCCAAATCCGCAGCCTTTTCGCGATCATAGAACGTGAGCAGTTCTAGATAGGTACCATTGGGGAAAAAGACACCGTTGCCGGTGGTTCCTCCGGAAGGATGCCTGCCCCCTGGCGTTACTGTGAAGCCGAGGCGTTCATAGGAAGTCGTCGCAACTGTCAAGTCACGGACAGCGATGACGACGTGTTCGAGGTTGGCAGTTGTCCGGGATGGGACCGGGGGCGCGGCTTGGATCTGAATTGCCGTGTGTGAGGCAATCGCTGTCATTAGCATTAAGGCCGCCGCCTTGGCGATTACGCCTGAGCGACCAGTGATGATCTTGCGACTCATAGTAGATTGGGGTTGAGCCCGGTTTCTCCGGATTTGCCAGCGCAGAGTATATTCCAACATGCCTCTGTCTGAGTCCTTGGCGAAAAAATCGCCATTTGCACTCATTGACCGCCTTGCGATCAACGCACGCGGCCCGTGTTTTGAAACGAGTTCACTCCAACTTGCAGTAAACTTGCAGTAACTTTTGGTGGGGTGTGCCCGCAAGCTGCACAAAAGAATGGTAGGCGCGGCAGGAATTGAACCTGCAACCCTCGGATTAGAAATCAGTTGCTAAGCAGGTGGGCTCGATAGTCTTCAACGGTCTAGGATCACGCTCGAGGCCCTGAAGTGGGCAGAAGCGCTCTCAGGTGGGTCCGAACCTGCAGTGAAACTTGCAATGAATGCGGCAAGTGTTTCCGAGCAACCTCCGATTGTGCGGCACAACTTGCCCTATGCTGCGAGGATGGGTCGATACTCCTCCACTCGAATCGGCTTGCCCCCCACCATGACGCCGTTCAAGTGAGATATAGCTTTCTTGGCTTCAAGGTCGTTGGTCATTTCGACAAACGCAAACCCACGTGAATATCGCGTCTCAGGATCGGTCACGATTTTCACTCCCTCGACTGGTCCGTAGGTTTGAAACAGCGCACGAAGCTCATCTGGTGTCCTGTTTGAGCCAAGATTTCCGACAAATACGTTTGTCATTTCACCCCTCCCAAACAATGCCTTCGAGTCACCAGGCCAAGACCCCGCCAATTACGCTTTTAGTCGTCCGAGAAGGCGGGGTTTAGCCGCCTCCCCGTAACGAAAAGTGCTCATTCTATGCGGTGGCGTGAACGGCGATCTTGTGGAACGTCGAGTTGACAACGTCGGAGGTCTGAACTTTCGGCGTGCCTTCGATAAATCTTGCCATCGCCTTCAACACCTCGGGGTAAGAATTGGTGTTGTAATTTTCTGCGCTGGTTTTGTTGTCCCACAGACTGATGGCAGTTACGTCGATTCCGCCGGGGCCGGACAACGTAATTTCGTCCTTAAAGCCGTTCTGCTTGCGAAGTAGCGGAAGAATGTCCTTGTCAAATGCTCGGGTGAAGTCAGAAAGCATATTGGATTTCAGATGAAAAGAAACGTTGCGTGCAAACATGTCAACCTCCTTAAGGTTGTGGTTCGCTAAGATAAGGGAGACTTCAGATGGGCTGACTTAGTTTCAGGGAACCTGAAAGAGGAGAAGAATGCTCACTCCACCCCCACTGCTGCATTTGAGTGGCCCTCTGCATCAACCACGCAACTTGTTGTTTCGATAGGGTCGCCGAGTCAAGCCCGGCAGCGCCGAGTATGGGTTCCGGCGTGTACGTTTGGCGGAAAGCAAGCACAAACGGCAACCTCATAGCTCTGCGCAGGCTTGGCCGGGTCGGACTCGCCTCTGGATTCACAATGGAAATCCCGCCTGGCGTCAAGTCTTTCTTGTCTCGCGGTGGCGAACTTGGCTTCGCGGGTTTATCCTTGGGTTGCACTCCAGGAGTATTGCCATGAAACGCGCTATTGCCTTTCTCTCGCTCTTTGCTTCAGTCGCGGTTGGCTTTGCGCAGCAGAATAAAGATCCGGTCGCAAGCGTGATGAAGGAGATCCTTCCTCACCAGGAGAAAAACCTGGTCGCTGCGGTCGAAGAAATGCCTGCGGATAGATTCGGTTACAAACCCACGCCGCAGCAGATGAGCTTTGCCCGCCTGGTCCTGCACATGACGGAATCGAACAACTACCTCTGCGCTAAGGCTGGCGACGTCCCTGAGCCCCAGGCTCAAGAACTAAAAGAAACCGACGGCAAAGACAAACTTGTGGCCGCGCTCAAGGCTTCATTCGAGTTCTGCAACACTGCGATGCCGAAAGTGACGGACTCCAAGCTGGGCGATACTATTGAGGTCTGGGGCGGCCGCAAAGCGCCACGGGCTTTCGCATTGATCGCCCTCACCAACGACTGGGCCGACCATTACAGCGCCGCAGCGATATACCTCCGCCTTAACGGCTTGCTGCCGCCAACCGCGAACAAGTAAACGACTTGGCCGGGAGACCGCCGCCAGGGGCAAGGAGGAGATCGCATGCCGAGAGAAGCTAAACTGTTTGCCGCGAGCGCTGGATCGGCCGTCCGCGGCTTTCTCAAATTCCGAGCGAACATCCCGCCTCGGTGGATAGGAAATGCGCGAACCTCGCGGAAGCGCGTGGAGCCGGAGATTGCCGCGGCGTTTCAATCGTTTGTGTGGCTGACGAAGAATCGGCCGCGGGCACGAGCGGCCATTCGGAACGCGCAGAAGGAATTGCGCTTGGTCTTGAATCGTTGGGAGATCGCCTACCGCAAGGAGAATTTTTATCGCGGCATTCGCGTTCTCCTGGAGTTGCAACGGAACGGCTCCTCAAACTTATAGGCCGCTGGGCGGAGGTGCTGGGTTGCTCGTGGTGGAGGGTCTCTCGGCCGCGGCCCAAGCTGTCATCCGCGACATCATTCCCGCTGGCACCATTCTGCAGTGCACGCTGAATGAGCCTAACTTCTCATCCAAGACCGCCGATTCGGACTGGGTATCGCTTCGGAAAGCGGCGGCGCGAGTATAGGCGCAATCATGCCGACACCGTCTTTGGTTTCGACCCGGAAGCTGGGGTTGCCAACTTGTGTGCCTCCGTCAATCGGCTCATTAGTCCCCGGTTCCGGTTTCTCTTAGCGATCTTCTGCTTTCGTTCCCGGTGAAATCTCGATTTGTCGCCATTGATTCCGGACATTCATAGCTCCTGTTCCCTTAGGGCTCGTTGACCATCGCAGGGCGTCAAGCCTGGTCAAGATGCAGTTTTTGGAAGGCTTTTGGTCGACCAACCAGTTTTTCGATGGCTGCTTTTCGCACCAGCTTTTTGGCCCCAATGATATGGACACTGTGAAGAAGGTCCAGTCCGGCGACAAGGTGCAGTCGCTTTCGGCTTACCTGGAACAACCTGCACCGAAGGTAGCTCCCCTCATGAATTTTCCACCATTCAATAAGGAACTCGTCAAGACCAACTTCTTAGTATCTCGACTTCGCCTTTCAGTTCGCACTACCTCACCGAGCTTGATGCCGGGAGGTTTCCGTGAATCCAAATCTTATGGATCATTAGAACTCTTGGCATGGTTCAACAAAGATGTGGCGCAGCGGGTGGATGAGCTAGCTTTCCTATATACGAATATACGGCTGCGCCACCAGAGGAACAAAACGACCGTGGGTCGCATAGTTCCTTCGTATCTGCTAGGAGAGTAAAATGGTGGCCTTCTTGGTGACTGCTCAAAATTGCTCAGGTTTCGGAATATAGGTGTCCACGCTTCATGAGGTGCTTCGGCGCCCGCCGAAGGGCGATGTGCCCGCTTCGACTCAGAATAATGATCCAAATTGACCTGTAGAGGCCTCCGGACTCGTGAAATCATGGGATATGGGTAAGAGGAAGACAAAGAAGCAATCGGCCAAAGCGACACTCGCCGATGTCGTCAAGGAAATGGCGAAGCCGAGGGTAGCTACGTCTGCAAGAGAGTAGAGTTCCGCTTTCTAGTCGTGGAGAACGATGTTGAGCAGTGAACTGTGAACTTGAAATACGTCGCTCGCGTGATAATCAATGAACCCCAATTTCCTGAACCGGTTCATGAAAAAGCTAACCCGCGAACGAGTGGTGCCGATCATCTCAGCCAGAGTTTCTTGGCTGATATTGGGGATTACAGTCACGGGCGAACCTTCCTTGCCGAAATGAGCCATCAATAGCAATATCCGGGCCAGCCTTTTCTCGCTGGAATTGAAAAGCTGGTCAACCAAGTCCTCTTCGTATCGGATGTTCCGGGTCAGCAAATATGCCACGAACATATCGGAAAACGCGTGTTCCCGGTGAAGCACTGCCATCATGGATTTCTTGTCGATTCGCATCACAGAGCAATCGCTCATTGCGGTTGCAGAGCACAGGCGAAAAGACTGCCCCGTAAGGCAACCTTCTCCGAAGAAATCACCCTCGTTCAGAATGCCTATGGTGGCCTCCTTTCCGTTCGTTGACACAACCGAGAGTTTTACCTTTCCTTTCTGTATATAAAAAACAGCATCGGACGTGTCGCCTTGAACAAAGATTGGCTGCTTTTTGGGAAAAGCCGCGATCTTCCTACCGCCGTCGATGGTCGAAAGGAATGTCTTGGGATCGAATTGGCTAGGTTTCTTGGATGCTGCCACGAGTGGCATAATTGGCCCCCTCTCAAGAGTTCCGAATGCGCAGAAGGCAACTCCCTATAATGAAGGAAGAATAAATGCGCAAGAAGGGCGAGAACAGCGTCAAGTGTGCGGGCAAAGCTGCGATTCCGCCCGACGAAAATAATGATTTCACCCTTGGTGTCGAAAGTCAAACGTTTCCGCTATCGTGATTGGGTTGCGGTTCGGCCGCTCACTGGGAATCCGAGGACTGGCAGCCACCAAGAACGTATAATTCACGGTGCCATGGAATCCGCAGAACTCAACCGACTGATCCTAAATCT
>Ga0210394_10002931_pt1 | contig 22464 bp, 22 predicted proteins | sample IncBWC12MmetaG_FD_160121 | JGI IMG/M metagenome (GOLD analysis project Ga0210394, IMG submission 160121) | Forest soil microbial communities from Barre Woods Harvard Forest LTER site, Petersham, Massachusetts, United States - Inc-BW-C-12-M | ecosystem: Environmental > Terrestrial > Soil >... | reverse complement strand
CAAGGCCTTCCCGAACGGCGAATGCACGATCACCCACATGAGGAAGACGCAGACGATGAAGATCGCCAGCACATAGTAATAATAGGACGTGATGAACTGCTGAAACCCCGAGGGGCCCGAGAAGCTGAGCGCCCCGAACCAGAGAGCGGGGCGCGGCACCCGCATGCCGTCGCTGCCGCCGGTGACCCAATAAAGATTGAGCGCCAGGCTGTAGATCACTTGCGAAATCGCCAAGGTGAGGATGCCGAAAAAGATCTGCGTATGGCGAACGCAGATATAACCGAAGAGGGCCGACGTGACGGCAACCACCGGCAGCCCGACCAGCAGATAAAATTCCATCGAATGCCGGCCGAGATGCTCGGCCGCGAGGGCGACAGTATAGGCGCCGACCCCGAAATAGGCCGAATGGCCGAACGATAGGAGGCCGGTGTAGCCGAGCAGCAGGTTGAACCCCAGCGCCGCGATCGCCGCAATGAGGCCAAAGATCAGGAGCTGGATCTGGTAGGTGCCGAAATAGCCCGGGGCAAGGATCAGTACGATGACGGCCGCGGCGGCCGCGGCGGCGAGCCCGAACCCCGAGCGGCCGCCAAACGCCTGGATCTGGGCGACCATCAGGCCGTCCCAAACAGCCCAGTCGGCCGCACCAGGAGAACCCCGGCGGCAATCACATAGAGCACCGCCAGCTCCAGTTCCGGAAAGAACTGGATGCCGGCGGTGCGCACGAAGCTGACGATGATCGCTCCGACGAGGGCACCCTTGAGGCTGCCGAGCCCGCCGATCACGACAACGACGAAGGCGATGACCAGGGCATCGACGCCCATCCCGAGGACGGCCGCCTGGGTCGGCACCACGATCGCCCCGCCGAGACCGGCCATGAAGCAGCCGATGCCGAAGGCCACGACATAAACGAGCCCGACATTGAGACCGAGCGCGGACGCCATCCGCCGGTCCTGCGACGTCGCGCGCAGCATGACGCCGAACCTCGTATGGTAGATCGCCGCCCACAGCACCACCGCCGCAACGATGCCGATGGCGATCACCAATAAATCATAGGTCGGATAATTGAGCCCGCCGATCTTGATGATCGGCAGCGCATCCATCAGCGTGTCCGCGGAAAGCGGGGTGCCGCCCCAGACAAGGCGCATCAGATCCTCGAGGATCTGCAAGAGGCCGAAGGTGACGAGGAGCTGGTATTCCTCGGCGCGCGTGTAGAACGGCCGCAATAACAGGGGCTCGATCACGATCCCCAACAGCGCCACCGCCAATGCGCCGCACGGCAGCATGAGGAACAGCCACCCGAGCGGCACGCCGTGCGCGATGCCGGTCCCGACCAGCCAGGCGGTGACGTAGGCGCCGACCGCATAGAGGCTGCCATGCGCGAGGTTGACGATCCGCATGACCCCGAAGATGAGGCTCAGCCCCGCGGCGATCAGAAACAGCACCGAGGCATAGAGCAGCGAATTCAGGATCTGGATGGTCAGGATCGCCACCCGTCTCCCCCCTTCGTGATCATCGCGCGGAAATCGTCACAGAAACGGCGCACACCCACCCTCTCGCGGAATTTCAGGTCCCCCGTTGCGAGACCCAATCATATCCCTCCCGCAGAAACCATCTGAGCAAAGCGACGAGGACGATCCACGGCGGATGAACGAGAGTCCAACTCGCAGCCCATATGATCAGACAGGCGCCGATAACGGAGAGGATGAGCCAGCCCGGCATGCCCCTGTTCCTCAGTTGAAGATATGCGGGACAAACCGCGAGCCGTTGGAGACGATCAACTTGTCGTCCTCGCGGACGCCCATGCCGCACGAGGTGTCGTTGACCATCCAGACCCCGAGGTTGGGCCGCATGCCATCGTGGACCGAACCCTCGTAAAAGCCCTGATAGACGAACACGCCGTCGCCGTAGGTGCCCTTGCTGGCCGCGATGATCGTCGAGCCTTCCTGGACCGTGATGTTTTGCCCTTCGCGCCCCAACATCGGCTTGGCGACATAGCGGGAATTGCCGAATTTCGCCGGGTCCCGGTAGGCCGGGAGAAGGTTCTCATGCTCGGGGAACATATCCCACAGGATCGGCAGGATCCCCTTGTTCGATAACAGCATCTTCCACATCGGCTCGAGCCAGAGCGAGCCAGATGCGGTGATCTTGTCGATCGACTCGGCGACCAGCCATTCCCACGGGTAGAGCTTGAAGATCTGGCGAATCGCGGTCTCGTCAATATCGGTGAGATTTGTCCCGTTCCAGCCGAGCTCCTGGATCGGCAGATATTTGACCTTGTAGCCCGCCTCGATCGCCGTCTGACCCATATACTGGACGGTATGCTCGTCCTCCGGGTTCGGCGCCGCGGTCGTTACATAAAGGCGGTCGGCGACATTGTTGCCGCGGCCGTCGTCGAGCCAACGGCCGACCAGCAGTTGCCGCCAACGCTCGACCAGATGTTCGTGGATCGAATTGAACTGGTCGGCGTTCGGGAATACCTGTTCGCGCCAGTTCCACTGGACGATGCTGGCCTCGAACAACGACGACGGCGTATCGGCATTGTATTCGAGGAGCTTGGGTGCCTCCGAGCCGTCGTAGAGGAAATCGAAGCGGCCATAGACGCAGGGCACCCGATCCTCCCAGCTCTTGGCGATCAGCTTGCCGACCTCGGGAGATATCCCGAGGAACGGGTAGAGGCGTTCGCCGATGATGCGCTCGATCGCCTGCAGGCATAGCCCGTGCACCGTGTTGGCGGCCGCCTCGATCAGGTCGATCTCGTCGGAGGTGAACTCGTAATAGGCGCTCTCATGCCAATAGGGGATGCCCTCGGCGTGATAGAAATCGAAGCCAAGCGCCTCGATCTCGGCCGACCAGTTCGGGCGAGGCTCGATCGCGATTCGTTTCATCGTCCCTCTCCCTTTTGATCGTGATATCAGCCGCCTGCACCGGCACCGAACCCGTGGGAGGCAACCGAAGCGCCGAAAATGCCCCGGGTGGAGGATCCGGATGGCGCAGCGATCGAACCAGGGCCGTGCGCCATCGCGGCGCTCAGCGACATCCCTCGCCCGGCACTGGCCGAGCCGCCAAACACACCACGGGTGCTCGACGGCGGCGGAGGGGCCCCCCGGGCGATCGTGGTCGATGCATAGCCGCTTGACCAGGACGAACCTGATGGCACGACGACGTAGCCGTTGCGATAATAACCGAGTTGTGTTCCCCCACTATAGGCAACACCCCACTGATTATAATAATATGGCTGATATGTTGCCACCCCACCCAAATAACCGAGCATGAAACCGGTCATAAGTGGATAGTAGGAACCTGAAGATGACAGCCCGCAATGCTCCGCACCGTAGAGATCGACACATTCACCTAGGGTCTGATAATGAGGAGCGCGCTGCTCGTGCTGAATTCTCGACTGCTCCTCCGCCTTCTGGCAGTCGGCGTAAACCTTATGGCGTTCCTCGTCAGTCGCGTCCGCGGCGACATCGGCCTGGCATTCCCCTGCCGACTTATAGGGCTTAATGGCGTCGTCTTTTTGCCCACAGCCGGAGAGAGCAAGCATGGAAACGCTGAGAAACGTCGTTGCCAGAAGGTTCGTTGGCTTCATCACCGAAACCATCCGCATTTGCGACGGATTACATCCACATGAATTTGCTGCGTTACTACCGCTTGGTTCCGCTATATTATACAGAAATCGCCTACGTAGTCTCGCCGATGCCGGTTCCGGCGGAGCAAACGTCCAAACTATTGGCGCTGTTGTAGTGCCGCCAACCGATCGGCGACGGTGGTAGTCGCGGGCTTGCCGGCCGCCTCCGCCATCGCCGCAGCGATAACCGGATCGTCCTCGGCCGCCTTCGCTCCGGTCAACGCCTTGGCCTTCATATCGAGGGCTGCGGCGCGATCGCGCGTCTGCGTGGCGGTCCGGGTCATCGCATCGAGGGCGACGTTGATGCCGCTGCCGCTACTGGCGCTGAGGCCGGCGACGGCCCGTGCGGTCTCGGCGCGCTGTGCGGCGCGCTGTTCCTCGATGCCGGCGTGCTCCATGTCCTGGCGCGCGCGGACCAGCTTGCTCTTTGCCTCGGTCAGCGCGGTCGCCTTCGCCTGATAGGCGGTCTCGGCGTCGGTCAAGAGCGCCTGGGTGGAGGCGATATCCTTCTTGTCCTGATCGAGTTCGGGGACCATCTCCTCGATCCGCGCGACCAGGGTCGCCAACGACGCCTGCAAGGCCGTCTTCTTGGCCTGGTCGGGTTCGGCGTCGCTCTGCTGCTGAAGGTGTTCGGCCGCGCCCATCATCTGGGTATAGCGAGAGTTGATGGCGTCATAGGCGTGCCGTTCGTCGCTGAGTTCGCGCTGGAGCCTGCTGATCAATTGGCCGGCCGCGTCGAGATCGCCCTCCATGTTCTTGAGTTCGGCTGCGGTTGCCGTCTCGGGAGCCAGCTTGACCATCGCCGTCGTCAGCGCGGTCGCGGCCTGTTCTCCACCTGAACTGATGAAGCACTTGGTAAACGACAGTAGCGACATGGCGGTTCTCCCTGAGGATGCTCCCGGTGGTAGGCGTGCTCATAATGTGTATCAGAGACCACGAAATGGTACGAGATCTACCGCAGCTTCCAGCTCGCCTGGGCGCTTCCGGGCCGCCACCCGGTTCAGCCCGCCATGCAGGCCGCGGTAAGAATACCGAGCGCCACCGAGATCCCGGCGAGAAAGACCGAGTCCGCGATGTTCCCGTCTGCGATTGCCTGCGGCAGGTGCGGCAGTACCATTCGCGTCACCAGGAACCCGCATAGTTGCACGACCAGCGCGACGATGCCCCACACCACGACTTCGATGATCGCGGCGCTGTGCGCGATGACGCTGGCAAGCGGCAGTTCAAACCCCAGCAGAGCGCCGACGACCGCGATCGCCGCCGCGTTGTTGCCGCCGCGGATTAGCCCGATCTCGCGATGCGGCGTCAAATTGGCGTAAAGCAGAACGAACAGCGCGGTCAGAACGACGCCGACGGCGAAATAGACGAGGAAATTTGGCAAGGTCGAGAGCGTGCTGCCGAGATTGGTCACCTAGGCGACTCCGAGTTCAATTCTGACCTCCAATCTAAGGGAAAACCGCCGCGCCCGCTTGGCGGTGCGCGACGGTTTTCTACGCGAATTCGGCAATCGGAGGGCTCAGGCGGTCGCTTTCGGCCAGGTCGTCTTGATCCAATTCGCCGCCGCGGTCGATTCGTTGTGGGTTGTGCCGGGTTTCGGCCAGCCCATCGGCGCGGTGATGTTGCGAATGGGAATGGTGATGATGCGGTCCGGGTCCCACGCCGCGAACTCGTATTGCGGCAGGTTCTTGCTGAAGCCGGTGACCGCGTCCTTATAGGCCTGGTGGTCGGGCCGCATGTAGAGATAGCCCGACGGGGTATCCATGCCAAGACCCTCGAGCTGGCTGATGATTGCCTCGTCTTCGGGCCACCCGCCGGCCAGTTTGTTGGCCCGCTCGATCGCCAATTTCAACAGGTTGAGCGCGGAATAGGCGCCCTCCGACTGGAAGTTCGGGTATTCCTTCCAGCGCTTCAGGTAGCGCTCGACAAAACTCTTGTTTTGCGGCCAGCGGTCGCCGCCCGGGTAGGTGAAGTGGTAATTGGAGTGCACGCCGGCCAAGACGCCCTCCGGGTGATCCTTGCCAATGGCATGCGGCGCGACGCCGAAGGCGATCGTGCTCGCGACCTTCATCTTGTCGAACATGCCGGCGCGCAGCGCCTGCTTGTAAAAGGCGACGTAATCGCCACCCCACACCGACGAGATCAAGAGGTCCGGCTGTGACGAGATGATCTTGGTGATATGGGCGCTGAAGTCGGTCGTGCCGAGCTTCGGCCAGTTTTCTGAGACGATTTCGGTTCCCGGGATCAGCCGTTCGAGGGCGAGGGTGAAGTGCTCCGAGGCATTGCGCCCATAGCTGTAATCCGGATGGATGTGGGCGATCTTGCGAACCTGCGGCCAGGTCTGCGCCACGCCGACTGCGGCCGTGATCCCATCGGCCGACTGGATGTTGGTGATGCGGAAGCAGTATTTCGGGTTGGGAACCGCCTTGTCGAACAGGAAATCGGTGCAGCCGTCGGTAAAGATCGTCAGCACGGCGAGTTCCTCGGCCACCGGACCGAGCGCCGGGGTGTTGGCGCTTGAAATGATGCCGGTGAACAGGTCGATCTTGCCGTCGAGCTTCATCCGCCGGAATTCTTTGACGTTGGCGTCGGTCCCGGCAGCTTCGTCGGCGGTGATGGTCTCGATCTTGCGCTTGCCGAGGAAGCCGCCCTGGGCGTTGATCTCCTCGGCCGCCATCGTGTGGCCCTTCAACGAAGGCTCGCCGAGCACCGCGGCGGCGCTCGTCAGAAATGTCATATGGCCGACCTTGAAGGGCGTGTCGGGGATGTTGCCCTTGGCAGGCTCTGCAGCCGCCTTGACGAGCCGCGGGCCGCCGACCAGACCGGCGGCCGCCAGTCCGGCGCCGCCGACCGCAACGCCCAGACTGTTGAGAAAACCGCGACGACTCGCGGTTGGTGGCGTCTCCATGATGGTTCCTCCCTTGATTGTCTCGTTGCCTTTACGGCAAGCGGGACGGACGTTACCACATCATTTGCGGAAATGCGCGCCGCGGTTATTGCGCCCGTGGTTCGCTCGGGCTGGCCGCTTACGCCTTGGCCGCAGGTCGCTATGTGCGTAAAAACAACCCCGATCCGCTGAACCTGGCGGCGGGATAATGCCGGGGGAAGGTGACGCCGTGTCCCAAAGTACCGAGGTGATGGGCCGACCGAGTTTCGCCGGGAGCCTGCCCGTGCTCGGCCTCTCGGCGTTGGGCGTGGTGTTCGGCGACATCGGCACGAGCCCGCTCTATACGCTGAAGACGGTCCTCGCCCTGACGCCCGGCCCGCCGGATACGGCGGTCACCCTCGGCGTGCTCTCGCTGGTGGTCTGGACGCTGATCGTAGTGACGACGATCAAATACGTCTGCGTCGCGATGAGCGTCGACAATAACGGGGAAGGCGGCATCCTGGCGCTCTTGTCGCTGCTCGGAGCGAAAACGCAGCGCCGGCCGGTCATCGTTGCGGTCGGCCTCTTCGGTGCGGCGCTGATCTATGGCGATGGGGCGATTACGCCGGCGATCTCGGTCTTGTCGGCACTGGAGGGATTGGACATCGTTACGCCGTCTTTTGCCCCTTATGTGCTCCCCGTCGCCGCCGCGATCCTCATTGCGCTCTTTGCGATCCAGCCCCGCGGCACGGCCTGGATCGGCCGGGCATTCGGCCCGATCATGGCGCTGTGGTTCGTCATCATCGCGGTGCTCGGAATCTGGGGCATCGCCCAGCACCCCTCGGTCTTGGCGGCGATCGATCCGCGCTACGGGCTGGGTTACCTGTTCTCCGGGGGCCTCGCCGGGTTCCTCGTACTTGGCGCGGTCTTTCTGTGCGTTACCGGCGCCGAGGCGCTCTACGCCGATATGGGCCATTTCGGCGCCGGACCGATACGCCTGGCGTGGTCGGCGGTGGTCTTCCCGAGCCTGGTTCTGAATTATGCCGGGCAGGCGGCGCTGCTCCTCGGCGGCGCGTCGTCGGCCGACAACATCTTCTACCAGCTGTGCCCGTCGGTTCTCTTGGTGCCGCTGGTGCTGCTCGCCACGGTGGCGACGATCATCGCCAGCCAGTCGATCATCACCGGGGCCTTTTCGATGACCCGGCAGGCGATCCAGCTGGGTTGGCTTCCCCCGCTCCAGATCAAGCAGACCTCGGCCGAAGGCTACGGCCAGATCTATATCGGACCAGTCAACTGGCTATTGATGCTGGCGACGCTGGGGCTGACCATCGGCTTCGGCAAATCCGACAATCTCGCGGCCGCCTACGGCATCGCCGTGTCGGCGACGATGCTGATGACCTCGGCGCTGCTGTTCATCGCAATGCGCGAGATCTGGCACTGGAGCCTGGTTGCGGCAGGCGCGGTTGCCGGCGCCTTCATGGTGGTGGACGGCAGCTTCCTCGCGGCAAACCTGGTCAAAATCCTCGAAGGTGGATACGTCCCGCTGATTCTTGCGTCCCTGGTTTACGGCGTGATGCTGATATGGCACATCGGCGCCGCCGCGGTCGCCCGGCGCCTCCAGGATGCAACGATGCCGGTCGAGAGCTTCATGGCGGAGATCGCGGAGCGGCACATCGCGCGCGTTCCCGGCACCGCGGTTTTTTTGACGCGGACCCGACAGGGCGTGCCGCCGGTCATGATCTGGCACGTCAACCACAACCGCGCGCTGCACGAGCGCCTGTTCGTCCTGACCATCGTCATCGAATCAGTGCCGTGGGTCGAGAGCGAGCGCCGGTTGAATTTCGAACAGCTGGCTCCGGGCTTCTGGCGCGCGACCGCGCATTTCGGCTTCATGGAGCGTCCCGACGTCCCCTCAGTGCTGCGCCATGCGCATGGGCAGGGATGCGGCATCGACCTCTCGGACGTCACCTATTACGTCGGGCACGAGACCATCACCCCCGGCGATGACCCGGCCGCGTTGCCGCGCTGGGTGGAGGCGCTGTTCGCGCTGATGCAGCGCAACGCCGCCCATCTCACCGACTATTTCAAACTGCCGCTTGATTCGGTTGTCGAAATCGGACGCCAAGTCCCGGTCTGATTTGCGCGTCGGAAAATGGGGGTCGCCGTGTCCAACCTGCCTGCACTCAACTTAATCGCCGAACCCGGCCAGCGCCGCGCCACGCTCGATCTGGCGCGTGAGATCGAACGGCGCGGCTTTGCCGGGATCTCGGTGTCGAGCTCGTACGCCAACATGGCGCAATGCACGGCGCTGGCGCTCGCCACCGGGCGGATCACCTTCGCCACCGCGATCGCCCCGATCTACGCCCAGACCACGGAGGAATTCGCGCAGGGCGCGGCCTATATCCACGAGGTGTCGCACGGCCGCTTCCAGTTCGGGATCGGCGTCGCGCACGGCCCGAGCCATGTCCGGATGGGCGTGACCGTGGGTAAGCCCTTGGGCGACATCCGCGCTTTCGTCGCGAAGTACCGCTCGTTCGACACTATCGGGGAGTTGCCGCCGATCATCCTCGCGACCTTGCGCCGGCGGATGATCGCGCTCGCCGGCGAGATCGCCGACGGCATGGTATTCTCCGGTGCCAGCCTGTCGCACATGGCCGAGTCGCTCGCCGCCCTGCCATTAGAGAAGCGTGACGACCCGAACTTCTTCATCGGCAACCGGATCCGCACCTGCATCAGCGACGACATCGCCGAGGCGAAGGCGGTGCTCCGCCGCACGATGACTCACTACGCGTTCCTGCCCTATTACCGCAACTACTGGAAGGAGACCGGCTACGCCGAGGAGATGAGCGCGATCGAGAGCGCCATCGCCGAGGGACGCAATGAGGACGTCCCGCGCTATCTGACCGACCGCTGGCTCGCCGACTCGACGCTGTTCGGCCCGCCCGCGAAAATCCGCGACGGCGTCCTGGCGTGGCGCGACGCCGGCATCCGCACCCCGGTCCTCGTCCCCTTATCCCCCGACGGCGACCAGCGCACCGCGCTGCGCCAGGTCTTCGCCGCCTTCGAATAATCTGACAGATTACACCGCCGGCCGGGCGCGAATTGCGTCGGGGATCTTGCGGGAGAGGAACTGGCCGTCATCGGGCGCGGCGAGGAATTTGTCCCCATCGACGGCGATCTTGCCGCGCAGAATGGTCATCGAAGGCCAGGCGGCGACCTCGTGGCCTTCCCACGGCGTATAGTCGGTTTCGTGCAGGTCCTCCTTCTTGATCACCCGTGCCCGCTTCGGATCGAGCAGAACGATATCGGCGTCCGAACCGACCGCCAGCGCACCCTTCTTCGGATAAAGCCCCATGATCTTCGCCGCGTTCGACGAGACGAGCCCGACGAACTCATCGAGGCTGTAGCCCTGTTTCGCCACCATGTGCGTGTACATCAGCGCCACGCGCGGCTCGACCCCGGAATTGCCGCCGGTCGTGTCGTCGATGCGGCTCCCTTGCAGTTTCACCTTCAAGGGACAGCACACCTCGTCGGTGGCGATCGCCTGGATCGCGCCGTGCCGTGTCGCCGCCCACAGCGCCTTCTGGTCCTCGGCAAATTTGAGAGAAGGGTAGGTGTGGAACATCTGGCCGCCCGGGCGCTTGTAGTCCTCGGCGTTGTAGAGGAGGTACTGGTGCAAGGTCTCGCCGTAGATCGGGAAGCCCCGCGCCCGCGAGGCGGCGATCGCCGCGGCCCCGGTCGCGGCCGAGACATGCACCATGTACAAGGCCGCCCCTTCGACATTCTCGGCCAATCTGATGACCCGGTTGAACGACAGGTCCTCGCTCAACGTGTTGTGCACCTCGGCCAAATTCTCAAAGCCGGTGCGGTCCTCGCGGATCAGCTTTTCGTACATGTGCATGACGATGTCGTTGTCTTCGGCATGGATCGCCGCGAGCCCGCCGGCGCGTCCCAGGATCTTCAGGACCTCCCAGATGTCGCCGAACTTCACCATCCGGCCCTGATTGAGCGGACGGATGTCGGTCGTGAATATTTTCACCGTCGGATGCCCGGCCTGCACTGCCTCCGGCAGCGCATCGAGCAATGCCGGGGTTTGCGTGCCGCGCAGCATCAGGTGGAAGCCGTAATCGCAATAGCAGCTGCCCCTAAATTCGCTCTGACGGTGCTGGATCGATTGCTGCAGCGGCTCGTCCGGCAGGCACAGCGCAAAGTCGAGCAACGTCGTCGTGCCGCCATGGAGCGCGGCCCGGCTGACCTGATCGGGTCCGGCGCTGAACACATCCGCGTTGCTCGGGCCGCCGACGATCGGCATCCCGGCATGGATGTGCGGATCAACGCCGCCGGGGATGACGATCTGCCCCGCGGCGTCGACCACCCGCCCCGCGCCGATCGCGGCCAAGCTGCCGGGCGCCCCGATCGCGGCGATTTTCCCTCCCGAAACACCGATATCGGCCGCTTCGGTCGAAGCCGGCATCACCGCGGTACCGCCGGAGACGATCAGATCGAACATGGTGCGCCCTCCCTGGTTCGGCCGAGAGGGGAAGCTTGCGCCGGCGAGTTTCCATTGGCAACGCCCGTCACCGACGGCCAAACCATAGGTTGAGTACCAATTCGCACCGGCCTGATCTTTCTCGCTGACATCAGGCGGTTTGCGCGCTTTGGTTGAATTGCGCGCGGCCATCCAGATGGAGCGAAAGACGCTCCCAGGCGTCGCGAATGTGCCCGCCGAGAGGGTGCGGCAAGCGGTCGAGCGGCAGGGGATGCGCGGCGATCGAGGCGCGATCGGCTTTCAACAGCGCCGGCGTGTCCGGGATCGTGGCGAGGGTATCCCATGCGGCCCGGCCGAGACGCCGCATCTCGGCAACGCGCGCGCCGATCTCGCCGTCCCGCTCCTCGTCCTCGAAGCGCGTTCGCAGAAGATATGCCATGACGACGCAGACCCGCAGGTCGATTCGGGCGGCGACCTCCTTTTGCATCGCGGCCAGCCGCTCCGCCTCGACGCGCAGGGTCAACTCGACGATCCTGGCATGCGCCTCGAGCACCTGCGCGAGCGAAGCTGCCTCGGCCGGGGTCATCGCCCCCATCGCCGCCGCGGCGGTGACCGCATTCATCGCCGCGGCAAGGCCGCCGGCGCCGCCGAGATCGCCCGCCTTGCCAATCGGCGGCATCAGGAAGGCGATCGGCTGCTCACGCTGCGGCGCGATGATCCGGTCGATGCACAGCCGCAGCGCCAGATGTCTCCGGCAAGAGCCAGCTCGATCGCCTTCCTGGTCAGCGTCCCGGCTTCGCCACTGAGCAGCACGGCGGCATCGCGCGTCGCCTGGTTCATGATGCCGGGCGGTCGCCCCACCGGATTGCCGGACGCGCCCTTCAAAAACCGCCCCCGACGATCGCGCCGAGCCGGCGGCGGTCGCCGAATGACATCGCTCAAGGAAGCCCCTTTCGTTACTTCTGGATATCGAACAAATAGGGAACATTTGGATCCGATTCCGGAAATTCAAGAGCCGGTGGTTCGACACGATAGCGGGTCGATCAGGGCCGGAACCCAATCGGCGTGACCGGTTGCGAGCCCGAGGGCCATTTGGCCCGTGCATAAATCAAGATTTTCGCACCACTCAAATCTATCGGCCAAATCACCTCCGGCTCCCGCCGACCGGCGGTCGCTTTCATCTGTCTGAGCGGTTCAGTGCCGGATGATGCCGCCGAAGCAAGACAACCTCTTCGGGGCAGAGCATTGTTCTGCCGGAAGGCGATGGGACGAACTCGGCGCGCTTCGCGTAAATCAGGCCATGTCCCCCAGCTCGACGAAACAACGTGACCCACAATTGTGCTTCCTTTGGCGGCGTTCCGCCTCGCGGCTGTGGCACTGGATATGCCTGAATCGCGGGCGTAACGTATTTCTCCGAGCCGGACATCAAATTTCCGCCCTTAAAAAAACGCTTGTAGAAAACGCCTTGCGATTTACCGCAGCGCACGATCGTATCATCGATGACCCAAGCATAGACAATGCGTTCCTTGAGCGCGATGTCAGACCCGAAGGTGATCCTTAAGGTTCCGTCATTCAGAAGCTCGGTCCTCGCCGCAAGGGCAAATTGTTGGGCAGTCAGCGGCTGGTGTGCGCAATCAACATCCACCGGCGGGATAGGCCTCCCATCTTTAAACATATAAAGAGGATCAGAGTCAGGAATCCGGTCAAGCAGTTCCCCGGCCACGGCCACCTGCTTCCTCATTGTTGTTGGGGCCCGATGCCACTTTAAGGTGAGCGGCAGGCAGCCGTTATCTAATGGCTCAAGCCGGAAGTAAAGCCGCTCCTTGGTGTGCAGAAATTAGAAATTCTGCACGGGTTTCCCGATCCACATTCTCAACAGGTTAGTCGGTGCAGAAATCCGGTGCAAAATGTCTGCATCCTACCCAATGCGCTCGCGAGCGCGGACGAGGCGATTGGGTTTTGAGCCTAGACTAGGCGGCGCTCGCGCCGGTCGAGACGACGAAATCGGCCGGCTTGGCGGTGGCCGGCATGACCGCGGCGCCGCCGAAGACGATCAGATCGAACATGCTGCGCCCTCCCTCAAAAACCGCTGCATCGGCAATTTGCGTCCTTCGAGACGCGCCCTATGGGCGCTCCTCAGGATGAGGATAAGTTCCTAACGGCATTCAGAAAATTCCTCATCCTGAGGAGGCTGCGAAGCGGCCGTCTCGAAGGACGCAGGACGGCTGATCCCGCCATTTCACGCCTTCAACAATGCCGCCATCACCCGTTCGCGGGTCAAGGGAAGATCGCGGATGCGGGCGCCGAGGGCGTGGGCGACGGCGTTGCCGATCGCCGCGACGGTCGGGCCGCCGGAGGCTTCGCCGATCCCGAGCGGCGGGTTGTCGGAAACCGCGCTGACCAGTTCGCAGGCGATCTCGGGCACCTCGCTGAAGCGCAATACCGGGTAGCTCTCCCAATCGCGTGAGCTGATGCCGGCGGTGTCGAGCCGCACCCCTTCCTTCAAGGCCCAGCTGACCGCCTGCACGATGCCGCCTTCGAGCTGGTTCTTGGCGCCGTCCGGGTTGATGACGAGGCCAGCATCGGCCGCGCACCAGACGCGCGTGACGCGGACGGTTTCCTCGATTTCAACTTCGGCGACGATCGCGGCGTAGGCGGCAAGGTTCTTGTAGCGGGCGAAGGCGATGCCCCTCCCCCGCACGGTACCGGCGGCGGAGGGCCCGCTAGCCCCCACCCTGCCCTCCCCCGCTTGCGGGGGAGGGTTGAGAAGAGGCCAGCCGCTCATCTCTGCGACCTTCTCGATAACGGCGCGCGCCCGCTGGTCGGCCAGCACCGCGAGGCGATAGGCCACCGGGTCTTCGCCCGCTTCCAGGGCCAATTCGTCCATGAACGATTCGATCGCGAAGACGTTGAGCGTCGCCCCGAGGCCGCGCAAGGACGACGTTCGCACCGGCGTCTCGGCGATCAGGTGATGGTGGATCCGCTTTGCCGGGAAATCGTAGAGCGGTTCCCCGTTGCGGGTGCCGGCTCCGGGCGGGTTCGACGATTCGGTCGGCGGCGGCGCGGGCGGCGGGTCGGGAAGAGCCTCGGCGGCGAGGAGATTGCCGCCGCCGCCCGGGCGGCTCGAATGCCGTCCACTCCAGATTTCGGTGGTCCAGTCGGCGGGGCGCCCCGCGCCGTCGAGTGTGGCGTGGACCGTCGTCACCATCGCCGGACTGACCGGCTCAAAGCCGAATTCCTCCTCGCGCCGCCAGCGCACCCGGACCGGCACGCCCGGCTTCCTAACGGCGATGACCGCGGCATCGGCGGCCGCGTCGTCGGCGCCGTTGTGGCCATAGCAGCCCGGCCCCTGGACGTGCTTCACCGAGATCGCCGTGGGGTCGAGCTTCAGCGTGCGGGCCAGCGCCGCCTTCAGCGGGTAAACCCCCTGCGTGTGCGTCCACACCTCGAGATGCCCGCCCTCATAGAGGGCCATCGCGCAGGACGGCGCGATCGAGGCATGGGCGATGTGCATCCGCGTGTAGGTCGCCTCGCGCCGGGTCGCCGCGGGCGCCGGATCGGCGGGCGGCGCGCCGACGACGCGGTCGATCGAGGGCTGCTGCAACAGCCAGCGCGCCTCTTCCTGGGCCGGGTTGATCGGATCGACGCCATCCCAGGCGACATGGCCGGGGGCGATGGCGGCGACCGCCTCGACGGTTGTTTCATCCGCGCCGGTTATCGCGAGGAAATTGCCGTCGCGCAGAATCTCGATCGCCCCCTTTCCGGCCTTTTGGGCGGCCCGGTAGATCGCCGCCTCGTCGACCGCCGTGATCGTCGCGCCGCGGCGCGGCTGGCGCACGATGCGCGCATGCACCATGCCGTCCATCGCCATGTCGTGCACAAATATGGGCATGCCGAACACCTTGGCGGCGAGATCGACACGGGCCGCGCTCCGACCCACGACCCGGTGCTCGCTCGCAGGCTTCACTGGCGCCCGGCCGCTGGCATGGCGCGCGAGATCGATTGCCGCGGCGAGCGACCAGTAATCATGGCCGGTCGGCATGCCGCGATGGGTTATCGCGCCGTCCTTCATCGCCAAATCGGCTCGCGCAAACCCGAACGCCGCCGCGGCATGGTCGAGAAAGAGACCGCGCACCTCGGCACAGACGAGGCGCAGGGCGACGCCGCCGAATTGAATGGATTGGCTGCCGGCGGTGTAGCCTTCGTTCGGGGTCAGATCGGTGTCGCCGGTCTGGAGCCCTATGCGTTCCGGCGCGACATCGAGTTCTTCCGCCGCAATCTGCCGCATCGCGGTCAAGACCCCCTGGCCGATCTCGACCCGCCCGGTCGACACCCTGACATGGGCCGGCTCGGGGAAGGAGACCCACTGGTCGAGGCGCGGATTGTCGACAAGGAGCGGCGGCAGCGTCGGCGGGTTGTTCATCGCCCGGCTCCCTCGCGCATCTTTAAGGCGGCGCGTTCGATCGCGCGCAGGATGCGCGGGTGGCTGCCGCAGCGGCAGATGTTGTCGTCGAGCGCCGCGGCGATTTCTCCCCGCGAGGGCGACGCGTTCCTATCGAGCAAAGCCTTCGCCGAAATGAGGATGCCGGAGAGGCAATAGCCGCATTGCCCGGCCTGCTCGTCGAGAAAGGCCTGTTGCAGCGGGTGCGGATGCTCTCGTGTGCCCAGCCCCTCGATCGTCAGAACCGCCTTGCCCACAACGCTCGACAGCGCCTTGCCGCAGGATTTCTCCGGGTTGCCGTCAATGAGCACCATGCACGAGCCGCATTGCTCGGCGCCGCAGCCGAACTTGGTGCCGACGAGGCCGAGATGGTTGCGCAGCACGTCGAGGAGCGGGGTATCGGCGTCGGCGCTGACGCTGACGGCGTTTCCATTCACGGTCAGAGAGACTGGTTGCATCATTCTTCTCGCCGGCGGATCGAAGAAACCATATCAGACTGTAGCGTCGAAGGCTGGTGGACGATGCATGTTTTGATCTGCGGCGGAGGCGTCGTCGGCGCCACGACCGCGTATTTCCTGAGTTGCCGCGGCGTCCGGGCGACCGTCATCGAACGGACCGGCCTGGCGTGCGCGGCTTCCGGTAAGGCGGGCGGGTTTCTGGCGCAGGACTGGTGCGACGGGACTGGGCTAGAAGCCCTCGCGCGGCGCAGCTTCGCCTTGCACGCCGAGCTCGCGCAGCGGATTGGCGGCGATTGGGGCTACCGCCGCCTGGTGACCTATGGCGGCGTCGCCGGCTCTCCCAACCGGGCTCGCCAGCCCGGCAGTGGCGGCGACATCGGCTGGCTCTCGGACGGGGTGAGGGTCAGCCAGCGCTTGGGCTCGCCCGAGACGACCGCCCAGGTCCACCCGGCGGCGTTTACCGCGGCCATGATGCGGGCCGCCGAGGCGCAGGGGGCGGAGTGGCGCTTGGGGCGGGTCACCGGACTGGCCAAGGATGCGGGACGGGTGACGGGGGTCGAGGTCGATGGCGAGACGATCGCCGGCGATGCCGTCGTCGTCGCGATGGGCCCCTGGTCGATCCTGGCGGCCGCCTGGCTGCCATTGCCGGCAATATTCGGGCTGAAGGGGCACAGCCTCGTCTTCGCGACCGGAACGAAAATTCCCGCCGAGGCGGCCTTTCTCGAATACCGCGAGGCGAACGGGGCGGTGCAAGCGCCCGAGTTGTTCCCGCGCTCCGACGGCACGACCTACGTCTGCGCCATCTCGAGTGAAGCGCCGTTACCGATCGACCCGGCCGAGGTCGCGCCGGATCCCGGTGCGATCGCGCGACTTCAGAAGATGTGCGGGGACATTTCCCCGGTGCTAGGTGAGGCGAAGATCGTCGCGCGCCAGGCCTGCTATCGCCCGGTCACCCGGGACGGATTGCCGCTGATCGGAAGCGTGCCGGGGGTCCCCGGTGCTTACGTCGCCACCGGTCACAGCGTCTGGGGGATCTTGAACGCGCCGGCGACCGGAGAGGCGATGGCCGAGCTGATCACCGAGGGCAGGGCGCGCACCGTCGATCTGTCGCCGTTCGATCCCACTCGGCTGCCACCGCTTGATCCGGCACGGCTCAGAGGGGCTTGAGCGGCGCCAATGCAGTTTCGCTTTCGCTCGCGGCTCGGGGATGAAATACGCTACCGTTGCGTACCATTAGTTAGACGAGAGAATTCGTCGATCGAATGGAGGAAGAGATGCGTCGAATTGCACTGTTGCTCGGTACGGTCGGCGTCATCGCCGTGGGGCTGGCAGGGGCGCCCTCCCAGGCGCAGGCACAGGGCTGGCGGGGCTATCCCAGCGGCCACGAACAAGTCTGGCGCGAACACCAATGGCGCGAATGGGCGTGGCGCCAACACGCATGGCACGAGCATCATTACTGGCATCCCTACGAGTACGGCTATTAGAGCCTGATCCCGCAGAAGCGAAGCGGTTCCCGTCACCCCCGCCCCCCTTCCCTCCCCCGCATGCGGGGGAGGGTTAGCTGCAGCAAATCGGGCTTTCAGAAAAGGCCGCGGGAGTTCCCTCCGGCCGCCGCGGCTCATGGGACTAGGGCGTTATCGGGGTATATTTAATCACCCTTTCTACTCGTCATTCCCGTGCAAGCGGGAATCCAGGGGCAACCGCTGTGCCGCTGCCCCTGGACCCCCGCTTGCGCGGGGGTGACGGGTAGGATGCTTCAATCAAATGCGATGATGCCCTAGCTCGTCGCCAATCGCGGCACCATCGTCGGGTCGGCTCGCCGGGTTGGACCGCCCGCCACGATCTGGACCACGCCGGCGGCGCAACCTACGAGGACGCCGATCTGCCAGGCCAGGTCATAGGAACCGAGCGAGTCGAAGATCAGCCCGCCGCCCCAGGCGCCGAGCGACGACCCGACCTGATGCATGACGAACGAGATCCCGAGAAGCGTCGCCATGTAGCGGGTGCCGAACATCTCGGCGACCAGCCCGCTCACCAAGGGTGCGACGCTGAGCCACAGCATGCCCATCGCCGCCGCGAAGAGGAGCGTCGTCGCCGGGGTCGGCGGCATCACGAAATAGGCGGTGAACGCAAAGGCGCGCAGGATGTAGAGGAGCCCCAAGAGGATGTGCTTCGGGTACCGGCCCCCGAGCCAGCCCGCCGCGAGGGAGCCGATGCAGTTGGTGCCGCCGATGACGGCGAGCGCTTCCGCGCTCAGCATCGGGTCCTGGCCGCAGATCGCCAGATAGGTCGGCAGATGCGTCGTCAGGAACACGAGGTTGAGGCCGCAGACGAAATAGGCCCCCGACATCACGAGAAACGGCCGATGGCGGGCCGCCTGCCCGATGACTTCGCGCATCGTCATCCGCATCGCGCCGTGCCGCGAGATGCGGTCGGCTCCGCCGGCCCAGAATGCCGCCGGCAGCATCAAGGCCGCGAGCACGACGAAGAACAGCGCGCCGATCTGCCAGGCGTAATTGGCGAGAAGGCCCTCGGTGCCGAGCGGCACCAATAGCGTGCCGAGCGACCCCGCGGCCGCGACCACGCCCAGCATTGTGCTGCGGCGCTCTTCGGCCACCGCGCGGGCGCAGGCGGTCAGCGCCAAGGAGGAGGCCGTGCACGACAGCGCCACCCCGATCAACGCGCCGGAGAAGTATAGCGCGACCGCGCCTCCCGCCGCCGCCATGATGCCGAGCCCGACGACATAGACCGCCGCGCCCATCATCATCGTGACGCGAAGCCCGAAGCGGTCGGCGATCGCCCCGACCGGGGCCTGCGACAGCCCCCAGACGATGTTCTGGATCGCGACGCAGAGGGTGAACTCTGTCGCGGTGACCGCGAGGTCCCGCGTCACCGGGGTCATGAAGAGGCCGAGGCTCTGGCGCAGACCCATGCCGAGGCTGAGCAGGAGCGCCGCGCCGAAGAGGATCAGCCGGGTTTGGTTCCGCGTCACATTCGAGGTCATCGTCAGAGCGTCAGCCCGCCGTCGACGATGACGGTCTGGCCGGTGATCATCGCCGCGCCGGCGCACAGGAAGAAGATGACTTCGGCGATGTCCTCGGGTTTGCAGGCGCGCTTCAGCGGGGTCCGCTCGATCGACTGGATTTTGCGGTCGGCCGGCCAGTCCTTGTTCCACGGGCTGTCGACAAAGCCCGGCGCCACGGCATTGACCCGGACCTCCGGCGCCAGGGTGCGCGCGAGGCTCCGCGTCAGATTTATGACCCCGGCCTTGCTCGTCGCATAGGGGATGCTGCTGCCGCTGCCCTGGACGCCGGCAATCGACGCGGTGCTGCAGATCGCGCCCCGCGCGGCCTTCAACGCGCCTACCGCGGCATGGCTGCAGCGGAACGGGCCGATCAGATTGGTATTGAGGATCGACTGCCAGAAATCCTCGTTCAGCCGGTCGAGCTCGGCGAACGGTATCGGCGCCGGGGTTGCCGGGGTGCCGGCATTGTTGACGAGGAAGTCGAGGCGCCCCAAGGCGTCGATTGCCCGAGCGACCATCGTCTCGGCCTCCCCCGGCTGCGAAACGTTGCCCGGCGCGGCGATCACGCGATGCCCCTCGCCCTTCAGCCGCTCGACCTCTCGCGGGCCGCGCGGATCCTCGGCCAGGTGATTGAGCGCGACGGTCGCGCCGCTTCGCGCGAAGGCCTCGACCGTGGCGAGCCCGATGCCGGAGGCGCCGCCGGTGACGAGTACGGTCTTTCCGGTGAGATCGGCGGTGATCATGCTATCTCCGATGAGCGGTTGTTTCGATTGGGGCAGCAGCGTCATACGCCTCCGCAGGGAAGAGGAACGAGGCAGCCGTTACCGTAATGATGTCGCCGGATTGCATTTCGATCTCCAGCTTGCGCCGCTTCCTCGCCCCGACCGGTGGCTGTCGCACTTCATTGACGTGGACACTTGGACCCCACGGCTTCATCTGGGGTACGTGGAGATCAACAACACCTTCCGCCACCAGCGACACCCCCCCTGCCTGGTAAATATCAAAAGAAAATGTCAATCGACCGGCCTTCCAGTCGAACCCAATTGAAAGCAAGACCCACTCGTGCATCAAGGCCATGATACAAGTGCCTTAGTTAGCCCAAGGGCAAATGCGCCAAGGGAGATTTAACGTCGACGGCATTTCCGTTGATGTCAAGGCGCTCTCCGCCCGGATTGTTGACGTGGTACTCTCTGGCAGCCGGATGAATCAGAATGCGCTGTACCCCTGTGACGGGATCGACGTAGGCGCCTTTGCCGTTCATCGGATCTGGGCCCCTCGGGATGAGCCCCATATCCCTCGCGGCCTGATCAATTTGCTCTGGTGTCTTTCCGACGAGGTCCCTTGGATCGACATGCGGTGAGCCGGGACTATCGCTCAATGTGGCAGCTCGCGCCGCCGGTGACGAGCGCGGTCTTTCCGGTGAGATCGGCGGTGATCATCGCGATGTCTCCCCAGGTGTCTTTAATTCATCGAGATTGCTTCGCTTCGCTCGCAATGACAATCAAACCGATCATTGCGAGGAGCACAGCGACGACGCCATCCCGATCGGTTCACACATGGATCGCGTGGCCCATTCCCGCGAGGGCGGCTTCGCCGATTGCTTCGCCCAGGGTCGGGTGGACGTGGATCGTGTGCGCGACATCGTCGACGACGGCGCCCATCGCCAGCGCATGGGCGAATTCGCCGGCCAGCTCGGCGATTGCTCGCCCGACCGCCTGGATGCCGAGAATGCGCTGGTCGTCGCGCCGCGAGAGGATCCGGACAAAGCCGCCGCCCGCGCCGGCTTCGAGGGTCAAGGCGCGCCCGCTGGCGGCAAACGGAAAGACCGAAATGGCTGCATCGATGCCGGCGGACGCGGCGTCCTCCGGCAACATGCCGGCAACGACGATCTCGGGCTCGGTGAAGACGATCGCGGCGACCGACGAGGGGTCGAAATGGCGCCGCCGCCCGGCGATGATCTCGGCGACCATCGCGCCCTGCGCCATCGCCTTGTGCGCCAGCATGGGTTCCCCGACCAGATCGCCGATCGCCCAGACGCCACGCATCGCGGTCTTGCACTGGTCGTCGACGTTGACGAACGGCCCCGCGCGATCGAGCGCCATTTCTTCCAGACCCCAGCCCTCGGTCAACGGCCGGCGGCCGACCGTGACCAGGATCTTGTCGGCGGCGAGAAGAAGGGGGCCCGCGGCGGTTTCAACGGAGAGGCGGCCCTCGCCGCCGAGCCCGGCGACTTTCGCCCCGAGATGGAGGTCAACCCCGGCGCGGCTGAGCCAGCGCCGCACCGGTCGCGTCAACGCCTCGTCATAGCGCGGCAGGATGCGGTCGGCGGCCTCGACGACGCTCACCGCGCTGCCGAGTTTCTTGAAGGCGATACCGAGCTCGAGGCCAATATAGCCCGCCCCGATCACAACCAGCCGCTCCGGTAGCTCCGCTAGCGACAAGGCCTCGGTCGAGGAGATGATTTTGCCGCCGAACGGCAGCCCGGGCAGCGCCACCGGCGCCGACCCGGCGGCGAGGATCACATTGTCGGCGGTGACCCTAATCGGGCCAGCGGCGGTCTCGACCGTGCAGCTCTTGGCGTCGCTAAAGGTCGCCCAACCCTCAACGACCCGCACCTTGGCCCGCGCCAATAGGCCGGCGACACCGCCGACGAGCCGGTCGACGACGCCGTCCTTCCAGGCGACCGTCTGCGCGAGATCGAGGCGCGGCGCCCCATCGACGGCGATGCCGAGCGCGTCGCCGCCAACCGCGCCCGCGATGTCGGCGAACCGGTCGGCGGCGTGGATCAGCGCCTTCGACGGGATGCAGCCGCGCACCAGGCACGTTCCGCCGACCCTTACCGCCTCGACCAGAACGGTGTCGAGGCCAAGCTGGCCGGCGCGGATCGCGGCGACATAGCCGCCCGGCCCGCCGCCGAGGACGAGTACGCGGGGTCGCAAGGTCTCCGGCATGGTTTAGGTCCCCTAGGTGCGACGGTGTCTCGGCGTGGTGCGTCCTTTGAGACGCCCGCGTTGCGGACTCCTCAGGATGACGTTCTTTCTTAATCGTATCATAAGCTTACGTCATCCTGAGGAGGCGCGAAGCGCCGTCTCGAAGGACGCAAAATTCTTCACCCGATGAACAGCATCGCCGGCTGCTCGATCAGCTCCTTGATGCGCTGAATGAACGAAGCGGCCTCCCAGCCGTCGACGATGCGATGGTCGAAGGAGGAAGACAGGTTCATCATCTTGCGAATGGCGATCTGCCCGCCATGCACGACCGGGCGCTCGGCGATGCGGTTGACCCCGATGATCGCGACCTCCGGATAGTTGATGACCGGCGTCGCCGCAATGCCGCCGAGGCGGCCGAGGCTCGTCAGGGTGATCGTCGAGCCGGTCAGTTCCTCCCGCGTGGCCTTGCCGCCGCGCGCCGCCTCGGCGAGCCGGCGCAATTCCTCGGCGCTCTGCCACAAATCGAGCGCCTCGGCGTGGTGGACCACCGGAACGAGGAGCCCGCCCTCGGTGTGGGTCGCGATGCCGAGATTGACCTCCCTGTGGCGGTATAGGATGCCGGCCTCGTCG
>Ga0210394_10002930_pt1 | contig 22468 bp, 17 predicted proteins | sample IncBWC12MmetaG_FD_160121 | JGI IMG/M metagenome (GOLD analysis project Ga0210394, IMG submission 160121) | Forest soil microbial communities from Barre Woods Harvard Forest LTER site, Petersham, Massachusetts, United States - Inc-BW-C-12-M | ecosystem: Environmental > Terrestrial > Soil >... | reverse complement strand
TCTTCCGATCTGTCGGCGGCATCCGGCCGCATCTCTATTGCCTGCCGATTGCCAAGCGCGAAAAGCATCGCCAGGCGCTCCGCCGCGCCGCAACCTCCGGGAACCCGGCCTTCTTTCTCGGCACCGACAGCGCCCCGCATGCGATCCCAATGAAGGAGACCGCCTGCGGCTGCGCCGGCATCTTCAGCGCGCCGGCGGCGCTCGAACTCTATACGCAAGTGTTCGAAGAGGAAGGCGCGCTCGACCGCCTCGAAGCTTTCGCCTCGCTCAACGGGCCGGCCTTCTATCGGCTGCCGGTCAACGAGGGCCGGCTGACCTTGCGCCGCGCGGAGTGGACCGTGCCGGAGCGGGTCGGCGAAGGTGCCGACGCCGTCCTTCCGTTCCGCGCCGGTGAAACGGTTCGCTGGCGGATCGTCGATTGACGACGGAAGAAATGTCATCCCGGCGAAGGCCGGGATCCACCCCTCAACCGTTCCGTAATCGGGTCGATGGATCCCGGCCTTCGCCGGGATGACTTTCAGAGAGGCTCGCGCTCGACTTGTCACGCCTCCCATCCGCATAATCAGCGCCCTCATCGACGAAAGGCACGGCGATGGATGCGTGGTGGCAGTGCGAGATCCCCTATCCGTTCGTCCCGAGGGAGGTGCTCGACGCCGCCCAATCGGTGCGCGGCAGCCTGCCCAACCGCTATTGCGACCCGAAGATCGCCGCCGATCTCTTCGAGGAGGTCATCGACGAGTTCCTGTTGTGCGACGATCTCGGCCTCAACGTCTTGGCGATCGAGCACCATGCCGGGATCAATTCCTTGTTGGGCGCCAACCCGATGCTGGTCGGGATCCTGGCGCGGCAGACCCGGAAGGTGCGCATCCTCTCATTGGGCACGCTGGTGTCCTTGCGCGAGGACCCGGTGCGCGTCGCCGAGGAATACGCCACCGCCGATGTTATTTCGCGCGGGCGGCTCGAGATCGGCTTTGTCAAATCGGGCGGCACCGAGATGCCCTCGGCCAACGCCAACCCGGTGCGCAACGAGGAGCGCTATTGGGAAGCGATCGACCTGATCCAGAAGGCGCTCTCCTCGCATGACGGCCCCTTCAGCTGGGAGGGCAAGCATTTCACCCACCGCCACGTCAACATCTGGCCGCGCCCCTACCAGCAGCCGCACCCGCGGATGTGGGCGGCGACCGGCGATCCCCGGAGCGCCGCCGAGGTCGGCCGCCGCGGCATGACCCATGTGCTGGTGCTGCGCGGGGTCGACGGCACGCGGCGCGCCTATGCCGCCCACCGCCAGGCGCGCGTCGAAGCTGGATTGCCTCCGGTAACGACCGACAATTTCGCCTATGCCGCCTTTGTCTATGTCGGCGACACCGAGGAGGAAGGAAAGCGGGTCGGCGCGAAGCTCCTGTGGTTTCTCAACACCAGCCTCAAATCGGCGCCGCAGCATTCGCGCTTCTTGCCGGGAACCGCGCCGCCCGAGGCCGCGCCGCAGGTCTGGCGCGACAAGCCTCGGCCGCCAAAGGGACCTAATGGCGGCGGGGGGCCGAACCTCACGAACGCCGAGAAGGGCGTCGCGCCCTCGGCCCAGCAGAACGCGCGGCGCCTCATGTCATTGACCGCCGAGGAGGCGATGGCGATGGGCATCCTCTTTGTCGGCAACCCCGACAGCGTCTACCGCCAGATTATGGAGTTCTACGACAAGGTCGGCGGTTTCGGCCATCTGAGCCTGGTCGGCCGCTCCGGCTTCATGACCCACCCCGAATCGGAAAAGGGCATCCGCCTCTTTTCGAAGGAGGTGTTGCCGCGCCTCCGGGAGGTGAAGCCGGTAGAAGCGGTGTGAGCACCGCATCCCATCCTTGCCGCCCCTCCGCTCGCTCCCTATAGTCCCCGGCTTATGCAGGAATATGGGTTCGCGCACCGGCATCTGCTCGGCATCGACGGGTTGAGCCGCGAGGACATCGAGCACATCCTCGATCTCGCCGACACCTATGTCGAGCTGAGCCGTCAGGCCGACAAAAAAACCACGCGGCTGCGCGGCCGCACGCTGATCAACTGCTTTTTCGAAAACTCGACGCGCACCCGCACCTCCTTCGAGGTCGCCGGTAAGCGGCTCGGCGCCGACGTCATCAACATGGCGGTCCAGGCCAGCTCAATGCGCAAGGGCGAGACCCTCATTGACACGGCGATGACCTTGAACGCGATGCATCCCGACGTCCTCGTTGTACGCCATCCCGAATCGGGCGCCGTGCAGCTCCTCTCGGAAAAGGTCGATTGCGCGGTCATCAATGCCGGCGACGGCGGCCATGAGCACCCGACCCAGGCGCTTCTCGACGCCTTGACCATCCGCCGCAGGAAGGGCCGGCTCGGCGGCCTCGTCGTGGCGATCTGCGGCGACGTCCTGCACAGCCGGGTCGCCCGCTCCAACATCGCGCTCCTGAATGTGATGGGCGCGCGGGTCCGGGTGGTCGCGCCGCGCACCTTGCTGCCGGCCGAGATCGAGCGCCTCGGGGTCGAGGTGTTCCACGACATGGCCGGCGGCCTCCGGGACGTAGACATCATCATGATGCTGCGGCTGCAGATCGAGCGGATGCACGGCTCGTTCATCCCATCGACCCGCGAATATTTTCATTTCTTCGGGCTCGATTACGACAAGCTGAAGCTCGCCAAGCCCGACGCGTTGATCATGCATCCGGGGCCGATGAACCGCGGCGTCGAGATCGGCAGCGAGGTCGCCGACGACATCGATCGCAGCCTCATTCGCCAGCAGGTCGAGATGGGGGTCGCGGTCCGCATGGCCTGCCTCGAAATCCTGACCGGCGAATTCGGCAACAATTCCCCGATCCAGTGAAGGGATCGCGGCGATGTTCGTTCCGGCGAAAGCCCCCACCCCAACCCTCCCCCGCTTGCGGGGGAGGGGGTTCGCCCAGTCCGCGACAGGTCTTCTCCCTCCCCCGCAAGCCCGCAAGCGGGGGAGGGTTGGGGTGGGGGCTGAATTGTGACTGCGGTGCGCCGCCTCTACCGCAACGCCCGGCTTCTCGATCCCGAGAGCGGGCTCGACGCAACGGGCGATCTATTGGTCGAGGGCGACCGGATCGTGGCGGTTGGAGGAACGCTTGGGCTCGGCGTCGGCGAAGATGTCGAGATCGTCGATCTCGCGGGGCTGTGCCTGGCGCCGGGCCTTGTCGACATGCGCGTGCAGTTGCGCGAGCCCGGCGCCGAGCACATGGAGTCGATCGAGAGCGGCGGGCAGGCGGCTGCGGCCGGCGGGGTCACGACGATGGTGGCGCTGCCCAACACCGAGCCGCCGGTCGATAACGTCTCGGTCGTCGAGTTCCTCGCTCGCCGCGCCCGTGAGGTGAAGCTCGCCAAAATCCACACCTATGCCGGCGCGACCAAGGGACTCCTCGGACGTGAGCTGACCGAGATCGGCCTCTTGGCGGCCAATGGCGCGGTCGGCTTCACCGACGGTGTCAAGGCGATCGCAGACGCACTGGTCATGCGCCGGGTGCTGGCCTATGCGCGCAGCTTCGATCAGCTCGTCATCCAGCATCCCGAAGAACCGAGCCTTGCTGGCGCCGGTGAAGTCACCGAAGGCGAAATCGCCACACGGCTCGGCCTGCCGGCGATCACGGCGATGGCCGAAATCATCATGGTCGAGCGCGATCTGCGCCTCGTCGAATTAACGGGCGCGCGCTATCACGTCGCCCATGTCTCGACCGCGGCCGCAATCGAGGCGATCCGTCGTGCCAAGACGGCCGGGTTGCCGGTGACCTGCGACACCGCGCCCCCCTATTTCGCCCTCAACGAGACCGCGATCGGCGATTACCGAACCTTTGCCAAGCTGTCGCCGCCCTTGCGCAGCGAACCCGACCGCCGCGCCGTGGTCGAGGGCCTGCGCGACGGCACGATCGACGCCATCGCCAGCGACCATGCGCCGTGGGACCAGGATTCCAAACGCCTGCCGTTCAGCTCGGCGAGCTATGGGATCGTCGGGCTCGAGACGCTGCTGCCACTCTCGCTCGAGCTCTATCACAATCGCCACCTCGATCTCATCGAAGTGCTGCAGCATCTCACGGTCAATCCGGCGCGTATTCTGGGGTTCGCGGTCGGCCGCTTGAGGCCAGGCGCGCCAGCCGATCTGGTCGTCTTCGACCTCGACGAGGCGTGGCGCATCGAGACCGACGCGTTCCGTTCCAAATCGAAAAACGCGCCGTTCGACGGCCGCCCGGTAGAAGGCCGGGTCGAACGCACGATCGTCGACGGCCGCGAAATCTTTGTGCGGCAGGAGTGAGCGGGATGGCTGCCCGTTCGCCACATTCATTGTCATCCCGGCGAAGGCCGGGATCCATCCGTCCACCGGCAAACCGCTCGCCGTTGGGCTGCGTACAGACGCGCCTCGACCAAGTTAGCGGCACCGTGGGTCCCGGCCCTCGCCGGGATGACAGCTGATGATCGCGATCCTCGCCGCCGCTGCGATCGGCTATCTCCTCGGTTCGATCCCGTTCGGCCTCCTGTTGACCCGGCTCGCTGGGCTCGGCGATATCCGCCAGATCGGCTCCGGCAGTATCGGTGCGACCAATGTCCTGCGTACCGGTAATACAGCTCTCGCCGCGCTGACGCTCCTCTTCGACGTGGTGAAAGGCGCGGCCGCCGCGCTAATCGGCAGCGCGTGGAGCGAGGAGGCGGCGCTTGCTGGCGGAGCCGCAGTCGTCATCGGCCATATGTTCCCGATTTGGCTCGGGTTTCGCGGCGGCAAGGGGGTGGCCACGGCGCTTGGCGTCCTGCTCGTGCTGGCCTGGCCGGTGGCGCTCCTTGCCGGCCTTCTATGGCTCGGGGCGGCGGCCGTCTTCCGCTATTCGTCGCTCGCCGCGCTGGTCGCGGCGGTGGCGAGCGCGGCCCTCGCCGGGGCACTCGTCGATCCGGCGAGGGCCGGGCTGGTCGCCCTAATCGCCCTCCTCGTCATCCTGCGCCACCATGACAATATCCGGCGCCTCTTGGCCGGCACCGAGAGCCGTATCTCCTTCGGAAAAGGCTGAGAGAGCCCACCTGAAAACAGAGTCATCCGCACGCGACCTCGAACCGCAGGAACGCCTGGACTGGCTGCGCTTGAGCCGCAGCGAGGGCGTCGGGCCGATCACTTTCTATGCCCTCTTGCGCAGTTTCGGCTCGGCCGCTTCGGCGCTCGACGCGCTGCCGCGCCTGAAGGGGGCGCGCCCGGTGACCGCGATGAGCCGGCGCGACGCCGAGGCGGAACTGGCGGCGATCGAACGCCTTGGCGGGCATCTGGTGTGCTGGGGCGAGCCGCTCTATCCGAGCGCCCTCGCCGCGGTCGAGGATGCACCACCGGTGTTGACCGTGCTCGGTCGGGCCGATTTGATCCTCGCCCCGATGGTCGCGGTGGTGGGTGCGCGCAACGCCTCGGCCAATGGCCGCCGCTTCGCCCGCGACCTTGCCGCCGAGCTGGGCGAGTCTGGGATCATCGTCGTTTCCGGGCTGGCCCGCGGGATCGACGCGGCGGCGCATCTGGGAGCGCTGGAGAAAGGCTCGGTCGCGATCGTCGCCGGCGGCGTCGACATCGTCTACCCGGAAGAGAATCGCGCGCTGCACGAGGCGCTCGCGCGCGACGGCGCGATCCTCGCCGAGATGCCGCTCGGCACCGAGCCCCAGGCCCGCCATTTCCCGCGCCGCAACCGCATCATCTCGGGGATCGCGCTCGGCATCGTGGTGGTCGAGGCGGCGGCGAAGTCGGGGTCGCTGATCACCGCGCGTTATGCCCTCGAACAGGGCCGCGAGGTCTTCGCGGTGCCTGGTTCGCCGCTCGACCCGCGCAGCCGCGGCGCCAATGACCTGTTGCGCAACGGGGCGACCTTGACCGAAAGCGCCGCCGACATCCTCCTTCAGCTCGGACCGCTGCTGCAGGGCCGCCCCCCGGCGCCGGAGATTGCGCCGGTACAGCCGCGCCTGGCGCTTACGCCGCGGGCGGCGACGCCGGCCTCAGGCCCCGTGGTCAGCGAAGATGCCGCGCTCGACCTGATCATCGAAAAACTCAGCCCGACCCCGGTCGCGGTTGACGAACTGGTGCGCCAATGCCAATTGTCAGCCGCGGCGGTCGCCATCCTCTTGCTCGAGCTGGAACTCGCCGGCCGCGTCGAGCGGCATCCCGGCAATCTGGTTTCGCTCCGCTGAGGCACCCTTAGCGCTGGTCTTTTTTGAATGTCTTCATGAACATCGTTGTCGTCGAGTCGCCTGCCAAGGCGAAAACCATCAACAAATATCTCGGGCGCGACTACAAGGTCATCGCCAGCTACGGCCATATCCGCGACCTGCCGGCAAAGGACGGGTCGGTCCTCCCCGATGAAGATTTCGCCATGTCGTGGGAGGTCGACGGGAGGTCCGAGAAGCACATCAGGGAGATCGCCGAGGCGGTGAAGGGCGCCGACAGGCTGTTCCTCGCCACCGACCCCGACCGCGAGGGCGAGGCGATCTCGTGGCATGTGAAGGAGGTGCTGAAGGCGCGCCGCGCCTTGAAGGATGTCGACGTGAAGCGCGTCGTCTTCAACGAGGTGACGCGCACCGCTGTCCTCGAGGCATTCCGCCACCCGCGCGAGATCGACGGCGAGCTGGTCGATGCCTATCTCGCCCGCCGCGCGCTCGATTACCTCGTCGGGTTCACGTTGTCGCCGGTCCTCTGGCGCAAATTGCCGGGCAGCCGCTCGGCCGGCCGCGTGCAGTCGGTCGCGCTGCGCCTCGTCTGCGAGCGCGAAGCCGAGATCGAGGCGTTCCGCGCGCGCGAATACTGGACCATCGAGGTCGAGTTCCAGACCGAGGCGGGCGAGCGTTTTACCGCGCGCCTGTCGCATCTCGACGGCAAGAAGCTCGACCGCTTCGACCTCGACAGCGAGGCGAAGGCCCGCGCCGCCGCCGACGCGATCCTCGCCGCCGGCGCCTTCAGCGTCGCCTCGGTCGAGCACCGCGAGGTTCGCCGCAACCCGTTTCCTCCGTTCACCACCTCGACCCTGCAGCAGGAAGCCTCGCGCAAGCTCGGCTTCGGTGCGAGCCGAACGATGCGGGTGGCGCAGCGGCTTTACGAGGGGATCGACCTCGACGGCGATACGGTCGGCCTCATTACCTATATGCGCACCGATGGCGTCGCGATCGCTGCCGAGGCGATCGCCGCCGCGCGCCGGCTGATCGGCGGCGAGTTCGGCCCGCGCTATGTGCCGGGCGAGCCGCGGGTCTATAAGAGCCCGGCCAAGAACGCCCAGGAAGCACACGAGGCGATCCGCCCGACCGATCTTGCCCGCCGGCCCGACGATGTCGCCCGCCATCTCGACAACGACCATCGCCGGCTTTACGAGCTGATCTGGAAGCGCACCGTGGCCAGCCAGATGGCGTCGGCCTTGCTCGACCAGGCCAGCGTCGACATCGCCGATCAGAGCGGCCGCACCCGCCTGCACGCGACCGGTTCGGTCGTGCTGTTCGACGGGTTCTTGAGGCTTTACCAGGAAGACCGCGACGACGAAGCCGATAAGGCGGGCGCAGAGGAAAGCGAAGGCCGCCGCCTGCCGAATATGCGCGAGAAGGAGCGCCTCGCGCGGGGCGCGGTCGACCCGGCGCAGCATTTCACTCAGCCGCCGCCGCGCTATACCGAGGCGAGCCTCGTCAAGAAACTCGAGGAGCTGGGCATCGGCCGCCCCTCGACCTATGCCTCGATCCTGCAGGTTCTGCAGGACCGCGAGTATGTGAAGCTCGACAAGCGCCGCTTCCTGCCGGAGGACCGCGGGCGGCTGGTCACGGCGTTTCTGACCAGCTTTTTCGAACGCTATGTCGAATACAATTTCACCGCCGATCTTGAAAACCAGCTCGACGAGGTTTCCGGCGGTCGGGTCGACTGGAAGGAGCTCTTACGTAATTTCTGGCGCGATTTCTCGTCCGCGGTCGCCGGCACCAAGGATCTGACGATCAAGGCGGTGCTCGAAGCGCTCGACGCCGAGCTCGGCCGCCATTTCTTTCCCGACGACGGCCCGGAAAACGCCACCGGGCGCGACCCGCGCCTCTGCCCGGGCTGCGGCGCCGGCCGTCTCTCGTTGAAGCTCGGCCGCTTCGGCGCCTTTATCGGCTGCTCCAACTACCCCGAATGCCGCTACACGCGGGCCTTCGGGGTCGAGGCCGAGGGCGAAACCGCCGGCACCGACACGGTGCTCGGCAGCGACCCGGCAACGGGCCAGAGCGTCGGCCTCAAAAAGGGCCCCTACGGTCATTATCTCCAGCTCGGCGAGGGCAGCAACGGCACTAAGCCCAGGCGAGTCGCGCTGCCGCGCGGGTCGAAGCCCGCCGATGTCGATCTCGACACCGCACTGCGTCTCCTAGCGCTGCCGCGCGAGATCGGCCATCACCCCGAGACCGGCGAACCGATCACCGCGGGGATCGGCCGGTTCGGCGCTTATATCAAGCATGGTTCCTCGTTCACCTCGCTTGCCGCCGATGACGACGTCTTGACCATCGGTCTCAATCGGGCGGTGAGCCTGTTGGCCGAGGCCAAGAAAGGAGCACGGCGCGGGCCGCAATTGCTGCGCGAGCTCGGCCCCCATCCCGCGGGCGGCACGGTCCCCTTATACCGCGGGCGCTATGGACCCTATGTCAGCCATGACGGCGTCATCGCCTCGTTGCCGAAAGGCGCCGACCCCGACGGCTTTACCCTCGATGCAGCGGTCGCGCTCCTTGCGACGCACCGCGCCAAAAGTAAGCCGCGACGCGCGGCCGCTAAGGCGCCAGGCCGCAAAACCGCGCCCACCGCGCCGACTGCCGCCGGCAATGGCGCGGCAAAGCCGGCCCGTCGCGCCGCCGGCAAACGCGCCAAGCCCAAGCCGAAGGCTGCGGCGAAGCTGGTGCGCCGCCGGCCGGCCTAGACACCACCCGGGATCACCACCATGCGTCCTTCGAGACGCCCGCTGCGCGGGCTCCTCAGGATGAGGCTAAGTTATTGATGCCATATACAAATCTTCCTCATCCTGAGGAGGCGCGCAGCGCCGTCTCGAAGGACCCGTCACCGGTTCCGCCGCAATAAGATGGGCGCTATCCTTTACATCCTGCACTGCTCCGACGGCTCGTATTACGTCGGGTCGACGCGGGATGGCTTGGAGAAGCGCATCAGCGAACATCAAGCCGGCACCTTTGACGGCTACACCGTCCACCGGCGGCCAGTAAAGTTGGTGTTTCAACAGGCTTTCGAGCGAATGGTGGATGCCATATCGGCGGAACGGCAGATCAAGGGTTGGCGCCGAGAGAAAAAGGAAGCCTTGATCCGCGGCGATTATCCGGCGCTCCCATTACTGGCCAGCCGGGCCAAGCGAGCTGAGATTGAGCCGGCGCCCTAGCAATCCAACCCGAAATCCCCGCCCCGCCCTCCCCTCGCCCGAGGCGCTCGTTGAATTCCTGCGCAGCAATCCCGGGGCGATCGGCGCGCGCGAAATTGCCCGCGCCTTCGGCCTCGGACCGGCCGAACAGCCGGCGCTGCGCGACATGATGCGACGGGTCGGGCGGTCGGGCGAGCTGGTGCGTGGCGGCGACCGCAAATCCGGAGCCGGGCCGGAGCTCCCCGAAATCATGCCGGTCGAGCGCTTCGGCAGCGATGCCGACGGCGTGCCGTTGGCCCGCCCCGTTGCCTGGTCGGCGAGCGCCGAGGCGCCGAGCTTTCGCCTCGTTGGCACGGCCGCGGACGAGCTCCGACCCGGCGAGCGCGCGCTGGCGCGGCTGATCCGCCGCGGTTCGGGCGAGATCGAGGCCGAAATCATCCGCCGCCTCGATGAAGCGGCGAGCCGCATCGTCGGAATCTTCCGGCGGACGCGCGACGGCGGTGAGGTGATCCCCATCGACCGCCGCGATAAGGGCGAATACCGGGTGCTCGGCCATGATGCGGCCGGGCTTGCCGATGACGAGCTGGTGGTCGCCGAGGAGCTGCCGTCGCGCCGCTTCGAGAAGCGCGCTCGCATCCTCGAACGCCTCGGCCCGGCAAATGCGCCCGGCGCGATCAGCCGGATGACGATCGCCGCACTAGAGATTCCCACCGAGTTTCCGCCTGCCGCGCTCGCCGAGGCTGATGCCGCGCGACCGACCGATCCGAAGGGCCGTGCCGATCTGCGCGGGCTGGCGCTGGTCACGATCGACGACAGCGACGCCCGCGATTTCGACGACGCGGTCTGGGCCGAACCCGATACGGATCCGGCCAATCCCGGTGGTTGGCACATCGTCGTCGCGATCGCCGATGTCGGCGCCTATGTCGCTCCCGGCAGCGCGCTCGACCGCGAGGCGGCTCGCCGCGGCAACTCGGTCTATTTCCCCGACCGCGTCGTGCCGATGCTGCCGGAGGCGCTGTCCAATGATTTGTGCTCACTGGTGCCAGGCGCCGACCGGCCCTGCCTCGCCGCGCATCTGTGCATCGATGCCGCCGGGCGCAAACGGCGGCACCGCTTCGAGCGGGCGATCATGCGCTCGGCGGCGCGCCTGACTTATGCGTCGATCCAGGAGGCGCATGACGGGCGTGGGGACGAGCCCGTTGCGCTCGCGCCGGACCGGCTGCGGGCGCTCTACGGCGCCTTCGCGGCGCTCGACCGGATGCGGCAAGCGCGCGGCGCGCTGACGCTCGACCTCCCCGAACACCGTGTCGTGCTCGATCAGGACAAGCGCCCGATCGCGGTCGTCCCGCGGACCCGGCTCGACAGCCACCGTCTGATCGAGGAATTCATGATCCTGGCCAACATCGCCGCGGCCGAGGAGCTGGAATCGCGGGACCAGGCTTGCCTCTATCGCGTGCATGACCAGCCCGACCCGGAAAAGCTGGCGGCGCTGCGCGATTTTCTCGACGAGATGGGGATTCCCGGGCTTGCCCTGGCAAAGGGCCAGGTCGTCCGCCCCGAGCTGTTCAACCGGGTCCTCGCGCGCGCCGCGGAAAGACCGGAAGCCGCCATGATCAACGAGCTGGTGCTGCGCTCACAGGCCCAGGCGGTGTACAGCCCGAACAACCTCGGCCATTTCGGTCTCGCCTTGCCGCGTTACGCCCACTTTACTTCGCCCATCCGGCGCTATGCCGATCTCATCGTGCATCGCGCGCTCGTTGCCGGATCAACGCCGGCGCGCGGCGGCGGAGAGGCGCTGGCCGCCATCGCCGAGCACATCTCGGCGACCGAGCGGCGCGCCGCGGCGGCCGAACGCGCCGCGCTCGACCGCTACCGCGCGAGCCTGCTCGGGGGCGCCATCGGCACGGTCTTCGCCGGGCGCATCACCGGGGTCGCCCCGTTCGGGCTCTTCGTGACCTTGCCGGAGAGCGGCTCCGACGGGCTCATTCCGATATCGAGCCTGCCCTCGGATTATTACGACCATGAGGCCGCGCGCCACCGGCTCGTCGGCCGCCGCTCGGCGCGCGTCTTCGCGCTCGGCGATGCGGTGACGGTCACCCTGGTCGAAGCGGACGCGATTGGCGGCCGGTTGGTTTTCCGGATCGAGGGCGAGTCCTTTGCACGGCCGACATCCCCAAAATCCGCGAGCCCAAAATCCGGAGCAATGCGGCCGCAGCGCGGCCTCTACCGCCGCCGACGCTGAGCGACTTGCAAGAAGCGCTTGCCGCTAGCGTGTTGATCGTGACTGCGCGGCGCTCTACCCTCTACCGGGTGCTAGGGCGCGCCAGTTATTGAACACGCGAGCCAGGAGGTTATCGATCCGCGCGCTGCTGTATCTGCGGCCGGCCGCCGTTGCGGCGCGGGCGGGCCTCATGCTGACCCTCCTGGCCCTCGCCGGCTGCGCGGCACAAGGCTCCTTCCCCGCCGATGCCGAGGCGCAGCTCTTTGCCCGCGGGCTCGACGAGATCGCCGATCTTTATATCGAGCCAGTGACGAGCCGCCGGCTTGCCCTATCGGCAATCGTGCGGCTGTCGCGGTTCGACGGCGAGCTCCACGCGCGCGATGGCGTCGGAGCCGGAAGCGCCGCGGCGCTCGCGCTCAGCTATGACGGCCGCGACATCGGCCTTTATGCGATGCCCGCCGACACGGACAGCCGCGCATGGGGCGAATTGCTCGCCACCCTGATCGCCGCCGCCAAGCAAAGCTCGCCCCGCCTCGCCGCGTTGTCCGAGGACACCATCGACCAGATCGCGTTCGACGGCATGACCACCGCCCTCGATCGCTTCTCGCACTATTCCGCTCCCAGGCTGGCGCGCGATCAGCGCGCGGCGCGCGACGGCTTCGGCGGGGTCGGCCTCACGCTCGACCCGGCGAGCGACATCTTCCGGGTCACCGCCGTCATCCCGCAGAGCCCCGCCGACCTCGCCGGCATCCGCCCTGAGGACCATATCGTCGCGATCGACGGAATCGCCACTGCGGGCCGTTCGTACGAGGAGATCGTTCGCCAGCTTCGCGGGCCGGTCGGCAGCGCGGTCGCGATCAGCGTCTTGCATCCCAGCACGGCGCAGTCCGGCGACCTGCAGCTGAGCAGGGCCTTGGTTATCGTCCCGACCGTGACCGTATCGCGGGACGGCGACATTGCCGTCTTCCACATCGCCAGCTTTAACCGCAGCTTGACGCAGCGCATCGTCGAGGGGCTGGCGCAGGTCCGACAAGAGACCGGCGGGCATCTCGCCGGGATCGTCCTCGACCTGCGCGGCAGCCCCGGCGGGCTGCTCGACCAGGCGGTCAGCCTCGCCGATCTGTTCATTCCCGAGGGCCCCATCGCATCGACCGTCGGGCGCCACCCGGCCAGCCACCAATATTTCGCCGCCTCGGGCGCCGGCGCCGCCGCGCGGACGCCGCTCGCGGTACTGATCAACGGCGGCTCCGCCTCGGCTGCCGAGATCGTGGCCGCCGCGCTGCAGGACGTTGGACGCGCCGTCGTAATCGGCAGCTCGTCCTATGGCAAGGGCACCGTGCAAACCGTGCTCCGCCTGCCGAACGACGGCGAGCTAACGCTGACCTGGGCGCGGCTCGTCACGCCATCGGGCTATTTCCTGCAGACGCACGGGGTGGTGCCGACGCTGTGCACGGTCGATCTGGGCGATGACGAGGGCTCGTTCGCGACCGGACTGCAGCGGGTCTCCGCGCTATCGGCTGGCGGGCTATCGGCTGGCGGGCTACCGGCGCGACCGCGCGCCGCTCTCGACGAGGGCGCCTGGTCCGAGCTGCGCCGTTTGTGCCCGGCGCGCCGTACCAGCCCGGTCATCGACCTGAAGCTGGCCGAGCGGGTGCTCGCCGACCCCAAGCTCTACAGCGAGGCGCTGCATGCGCTGTCGGTGGCGACCCAGGTTGGCGAGGGCGCGCCCACCGGCGGGCGGCCGCAGCCTGGCTCGACAACACCGGAGCCTGGCTTGACACCAGAGCCTGGCTTGACAGACGTCAAGCGCGCGCTATCTTCCCAGTCGCGCTAACTCAACCCCGCGGGGCCGCCGATGGCAAAGACCAACACTGTCCTCATCAAGCTGGTCAGCAGCGCCGATACGGGGTTTTACTACGTCACCAAAAAGAACCCTCGGACGAAGACCACCAAGCTCGAGCTGAAGAAGTTCGATCCCGTCGCACGCAAGCACGTCCTCTTCAAGGAAGCCAAGATCAAATAGCTCGGCCAGAGGCCGCGCCGTCCGCCTGAGGACGCGCGCGCCCAAGTTCGCCGAGGTAAATGCTCAGGATGTGACGGCGATCGGACTCGGCGTCGCCAGCGATGGCGTCCGCTCGGCGGGGAGTGTGATGATGCGATTGCGGCCGGCGTTCTTGGCGGCATAGACCGCCTCGTCGGCGCGCTTCAAGAGGCTCTCCAGCGTATCGCTCCCCTCACCGGTTATCGCAATGCCGACGCTGACCGTGAGCGGTATCTTGTCGCTCTTGCCTTCTAGGATGAAGGGCTCCTCGGCCACGGCGAGGCGCAGACGCTCGGCGACGACAATCGCCCCGCCGAGGCTGGTCTCGGGCATCACCACGACAAATTCCTCGCCGCCCAGGCGTCCGACCAGATCGACGTTGCGCACTTGGCGCATCGTTCGGTTGGCGAGTTCGCGCAGCACCGCATCGCCGGCCGGGTGGCCATGACGGTCATTGACCTGCTTGAAATGATCGACGTCGACGACCATCAGCGCGGTGCCGCCACCGCCCTCGGTCATTCGGCCGAGCAGCTCGCTCAGATGTGCAAAGACATAGTGCCGATTGTAGAGCCCGGTCAGTTCGTCGGTCAGCGCCAAGGACAGGCTGCGCCGGTAATTTTCCTGCAGCCTATCCTCGAGGCGCTTGCGGCGGATCTGAGTGCGCACCCGCGCCAATAGCTCGTTGCGATCGACCGGACGTATCAGATAATCGTTGGCGCCGAGATCGAGGCCCTTGGCGAGCCGCGGCAACTCGCTTTCATCGGCCATCAGCAAGATCGGCAGCCGACGCGAACTCTCGTTCGCCCGCCACTGCGCGACCAGCCGCAGCGAGTCGCCATCCGGCAGCGACAGGCTGGCGATGACCAACTCGACGGTATCATCCAAGAGGCTTTGTGCCTCGGCACAGGAGGAGGCGTGCACCACCGAGGCGGTAACCGGCCCCAGCGTGTCGATGATCCGCGACGCGCTGGCTCCCCGTTCAGCGACGAGCAGGATTCGCGCCCCACTGACATCCGCGGCGGGCCCCCCTTCGGCATCGGCGGTGCCGAACTGGCGGCAAACCTCCTCGCGCAAACGCAGCTCGTCCATCGTGCGCTTCAGCCGCACCAGGGAGCGCACGCGCGCGAACAACGCAGTATCGTTGACGGGCTTCGTCAGGAAATCGTCGGCGCCTGCTTCCAAGCCGCGCAGCCGGTCGGCAACATCGGACAGCGCGGTCACCATCACGACCGGGAGATCGGCGGTGCGCGGGTTCGCCTTCAGCCGGCGGCACACCTCAAAGCCGTCCATTCGCGGCATCATCACATCCAAGAGGATGATGTCGGGCAGCTCCGCCTCGGCAATGGCCAGCGCGGAGGTGCCGTTAACGGCGCTCAGGACCTCGAAATATTCGCTGGCGAGCTTAGCGGCAAGCAGCCTGACGTTGAGCTCGACGTCATCAACAACCAACACCCGGGCGGTCATGGCGGAATTGCCCCTTCGTCAGGGGAGGAGACGCTCGATGGTGCGCATGAAGCCGGCCACCGAGATCGGCTTGGCAATATAGGCTTCGCAGCCGCCGTTGCGAATTTTTTCCTCATCGCCCTTCATTGCAAAGGCGGTGACGGCGATGACCGGGATGGTCCGCAGATCATCGTCTTCCTTGAGCCATTTGGTAACTTCGAGCCCGGATACTTCGGGGAGCTGGATGTCCATCAAAATCAAGTCCGGCCGGTGTTGCCGCGCCAACCGCAGCGCCTCCACCCCATCCTTCGTCTGCAGCGTAACGTAGCCATGCGCTTCGAGAAGATCGTTGAAGAGCTTCATGTTGAGGTCATTATCCTCGACAATCAACACGCTCTTCCGGACCCGCCGGTCAAGATCGCCGTCCCGCCTCAACATTTCGAGCGTCATTCGCGCCTGGCCCCTCAGTACCGCAGATCATCGTTGCGCCGCAGCGCCCTGGGGCCCGACAGCCGGGCGGCCCTTCGCAATCCAACAGTCGTCGTTTTACCGAACATGGTTTAACAATTGGTAACTGTCGGACCGAGTGGCGAAAAAAGCGGCGGCCGGCGCTGGGTACCCTTTGGCGGCGACGCACGGCGGCCCGGCTCGGCAGATCACTCGGCAGATCAACGGAACCTGCGGGTGCGCAACTGTGGGTGTGATTTTTCGCATCGGAATCGATCTCGGCGGCACCAAGATCGAGGCGGCTGCTATCGACCCGGAGGGCAGGATCCGGGCGAGACGGCGAATCGCCACGCCGGTCGGGGATTACGACGGCACGATCGCCGCAATTGTCGGCCTCGTCGCAGCGATCGAGGGCGAGGCTGGCGGGTGCGCTTCGGTCGGGGTCGGGATACCCGGCACCATCGTCGCCGATACCGGGCTGGTCAAGAACGCCAATTCGACCTGGCTCATCGGCCGGCCGCTCGGCCGCGATGTCGAGGCCGCGCTCGGCCGCCCGGTGCGGTTTGCCAACGACGCCAATTGCTTTGCCCTGTCGGAGGCGATCGACGGCGCGGCTTCCGGCTGCGGCTGCGTGTTCGCGGTCATTCTCGGGACCGGAGTGGGCGGCGGCATCGTGATCGGCGGGCGTATTCTGGTCGGCGCCAACGCGATTGCCGGCGAATGGGGGCACAACCCGATGCCGTCGCCCCAACTGGACGAATTGCCGGGACCGCCCTGCTATTGCGGCCGGTCCGGCTGCATCGAGACGTTTCTGTCGGGCCCCGGGCTTGCCGCCGACCATCGCCGTCATAGTCGCCCTCACCTGGGCGGGCACGACCTCGCGGCGCCGCAGATCGCCGCCGCCGCGGCCGCGGGCGACCCGGACTGCCGGGCAACGCTCGATCGTTACGCCGACCGGCTCGCCCGCGCCCTCGCCAGCGTCATCAACCTCGTTGATCCCGACGCGATCGTCCTCGGCGGCGGTCTCTCCGGCTTGAACTTTCTCTATGACGAGGTGCCGCGCCGCTGGGGGCATCACATCTTTTCCGATAGGGTGGCGACCCGCTTGCTGCCCCCAGCCCACGGCGATTCGAGCGGAGTGCGCGGCGCCGCCTGGCTGTGGCCGCCCGGGGAGCCCCCGGAGCAACGCGAATGACCAGGGTCCTTTGCCGCGATTGCGCGCTGCTCTCGGCGGCGCCGGCCGTGGCAATGACGGTGCCGGGGGCGGTGCCGGGGCGCTGCCCCGAATGCGGCTCGCCGCGCCTCGTCGGGCACCCCGAGCTCGCCGATCTGGCGATCGCCCATCTCGATTGCGATGCATTCTATGCCACGGTCGAGAAACGCGACCGGCCGGAGCTGGCCGAGCTTCCGGTCATCGTCGGCGGTGGCACGCGCGGCGTCGTCCTGGCCTGCTGCTATGTCGCGCGGCTCTATGGCGTGCGCTCGGCAATGCCGATGTTCAAGGCGCTCCCGCTCTGCCCCGACGCGGTCGTGATCCGCCCGGACATGGCGAAATACCGCGAGGTCGGCCGCGCGGTCCGCGCCGAGATGCAGCGCCTCAGCCCACTCGTCGAGCCGTTGTCGATCGACGAAGCGTTTCTCGATCTCACCGGCACCAAGGGATTGCACCGCGCCGCCCCGGCGCAGCTCCTTGCGGCGCTTGCGCTGCGCATCGAGAATTCGCTCGGGATCACCGTCTCAGTGGGGCTCAGCTACAACAAGTTTCTCGCCAAGCTCGCCTCCGACCTAGATAAGCCGCGCGGCTTCGCGGTTATTGGCCGGGCCGAGGCGGTATCCTTCCTCGCCGACAAGCCGGTCGGCTGGCTGTGGGGGGTGGGCTCCGCGATGCAGCGCCGCCTCGCCGCCGACGGCATCATGCGGATCGGCCAATTGACCGCGCTCGACCCGCGCGACCTGGCGACGCGCTACGGAAGGCTCGGTTCGCGCCTCGCGCAGCTGGCGCAGGGCGGAGACGACCGCCGGGTCGACCCCGAGGGGCGGGCGCGCTCGATTTCGGCCGAGACCACCTTCGCCCGCGACGAACCCGACCCAGAAGCGCTCGCCCGCGTGTTGTGGCCGTTGTGCGAAAAGGTCGCCCTCCGCCTCAAACAAAGCGGACTCGCCGCCGGCACCGTCACATTGAAGCTCAAGACCGCGGACTTTCGCCTGCGCACCCGCTCGCGCCGCCTCGCCGACCCGACCCAGCTCGCCGATACGCTTTACCGCACCGCGCGCCATCTCCTCGCCGCCGAGGCCGACGGCACGACGCGCTTTCGTTTGATCGGCATCGGCGCGGACCGGCTCATGGACAGCACCGCCGCCGATCTTCCCACCCTCTTCGACCGCCCCCGCCACCTCGAAGAAGCCATCGACGACATCCGCCGCCGCCACGGCCCCGCCGCCGTGCAACTCGGCCGGGGGTCGCCCGAGGGCTGACGGCGGGCGTGTCGTTGGTTCCCAGGGCGAAGGTTGACGAATGTGCGCGGCGGCTACGGTCAAGTATTCGCGCGTGACCCGCCCCGGCGCGCCGCGGCCGGAATCCGCGCGCATCCCCAACCTACGATATGTAGAGTTCCCTTGGCGCTGCTTACCCAAGCCGACGAGGTAATCGAAAAATGAAGAGACGGAATTTCATGACTCTTCTCGGCAGCACGGCGGTGGCGTGGCCGCTGCGAGCGCTCGCTGAAACGCCAGCCAAGGTCTATCGTGTCGGGTTGGTGAACCCTGGAGGGCTCGACGCCGGCCCCTTCGAGGGAGCACTTATCCGCGGTCTCGCCCAGCACGGGTACGCGCCTGATAGAAATTTGGCATTCGAACGCCGCGGCGCGGGCGGGCACCCGGATCGCTTGCCGCAGCTCGTCGCCGAGCTCGTAGCAAGCAAGGTCGAGGTCATTATCGCCCTCGGCTATCTGCCGGTGCTCGCGGCCAAGCAGGGAACCACTCTTCCGGTGGTTGCATTCTCGGCAGGAGATCCGGTCGCAACGGGACTGGCCGCTAGTTTGGCGCGACCCGGCGGGCACCTTACCGGCATCTCGGACGTATCGGCGGAAGTCACGCCCAAGCGGCTGGAACTTCTCAAGCAGTTCGCGCCCAACCTCCGCCGGGTAGCGATGCTGTGGAATGCCGACGACCTTGCGATGACCCTGCGTTACAAGGCGGCGGAGGAGGGCGCCCGGGTGCTGGGTCTCACCGTCCAGCCATTGGGCGTGCGCGAGCCCGCCGATTTTTACCAGGCGTTTGAGACAATGAATCGCGAAATGCCGGACGCGATTCTGATGGTCTCCGACCCGCTTACCAATCTCAACCGAAAGCGGGTTTTCGAATTCGCGGAGGCGCATCGGCTGCCGGGCATCTATGAGTACGATTTTATCGTCCGCGACGGCGGCTTGATGTCGTACGGTCTTGATTTGGACGAAAGTTTCGACCGCGTGGGAGCCCTCGTAGACCGCATTCTCAAGGGGACGCCCCCCGCGGAATTGCCATTCGAACAGCCGACGCGCTTTCGCTTCGCCCTCAATCTGAAGGCCGCCAAGTCGATCGGCTTCGAGGTGCCGGCGTCAGTGCTCGATCGCGCCGACGAGGTGATCGAATGAGTAGCTTTTCCAGATAGCCCACGACAGCGGGCGGGGCTCAGCAGCCGGGCTTGGGCAGGGGCTCGATGTCGTCGAGGGTGGCGTGGATCGCGTAGTCGCCGTAGTCGATCACCATGTCCTTCGAGACGCCGTTGTCGAGGAGCAGCATGCCGAGCTCGTAATCGGGTTTTTCTACTTTGGCATCGGCCGGGAAAAATGCCAGCCGCACGCGCCAGCCCGGGCGGTTGAGGAGCGGGCTTTTCTTGGCCGCCTCGGCGTCGGGCGCGACCTTGGGGCCGATCACCGCCGAGACCAAGACCGCATTCTCCACCGTCGCGCCGTCGAATATGTGTTTCGAGATGAAGACTTCGCCGGCCCGCGCCTTGTCGATGAGGAAGATCGTGTGCGCGCTCGGAAACATCATGCCGGGCGGCAGCTTGAAGCTTTTGCCCTCGGGTTTCTCGAAATCGGCGGTACCGCCCTTGTCGGGCCCGTCGAGCTTGGCGGTACCGCGGATCTCCTCATCCTCGGTGCCGTTGCGCGTCTCTTTCTGGTTGAAGCGATAGCTCAACGAATCCTTGGCTTCCCAGGTCACGAAATTCGACGCGATGCTGACATCCGGAGATTCGGCATAGCCCATCTTGAGCCGATAACGCTGCTCGACGGTCCAGCCGTCGCAGCTTTCGCCCCATTGATAGGCCATCGTGCCGCTCGCTCCGACGACGCCGGCATCGCCGCCGGTCCGCCCCAGCGTCATCGTGTAGAGCGCGCGATGCGGCATGATCTCGGCCGCACCGGCCGCGCCGGCACCGGAGACGATCAGCGCAATCGCGGCCGACCGGCCAATCCAAAGCAAAGGGTCGATCATGAGGGGCAAACTCCCGGGCCGACGGCGGGTTCATCTATGACGCCAAGCGGAGGGCGCTGCAAGCCGCATGCCCGCCGCTTCCGGCCCGCTCTACCGCAAGGAGAATGGGCAACTTGTTATAGGCGTTGGCCAAGCGATCCATTCCTGCGGCGATCCTGCGCAAGGGTCTTGCGCCGGGCGCGCTCTCTGGCTAGCTTCTGCGCCATGGCACTCGTCGGCCGTCATAGCCTTGCGCGATTTTGGTACCGCCTGTTTTTGCCGGCGGCCTAGGATCGCGTCTGTTGCGTTTTCCCAAAGCCGCCCCACCGAGGCGGCTTTCGTGTTTCTGAGGTAAGGAATGCTGATGTCGCCGATGGTGGAGCGGCCTCCAACCCAGGAGGTAGTCCATGCGTAAGATTGCCCGTGACGTTTGCGTCCACCGGTGCGTCCACCGGTGCGTCCACCGCCCCAGTCGATGCCGGGGGGGCCGGTGATGACCGAAAATTGGACGCCCCGGAGCTGGCGCGGCCTGCCGATCCGGCAGGTCCCCGGCTATGCCGATGAAGCCGCGCTCGGCCGCGTCGAGGAGATCCTGCACCGCTTCCCGCCGCTCGTCTTCGCCGGCGAAGCGCGGCGCTTGAAGGACCGGCTCGCCGACGTCGCCGCCGGGAAGGCCTTCCTCCTGCAGGGCGGCGACTGCGCCGAAAGCTTCGCCGAGTTCCACCCCGACAACATTCGCGACAGCTTCAAGGTATTGCTGCAGATGGCGGTGGTGCTGACCTTTGGCGCCGCCTGCCCGGTCGTCAAGCTCGGGCGGTTGGCCGGGCAGTTCGCCAAACCGCGCTCCTCGGACAGCGAGACTCAAGGCGGGGTCACCCTGCCCTCCTACCGCGGCGACATCATCAACGGGCTCGATTTCGCCGCCGCCGCGCGCGAGCCCGACCCGCAGCGCCTGATCCAGGCCTACAACCAGTCGGCGGCGACCTTGAACCTGCTGCGCGCCTTCGCCCAGGGCGGCTATGCCGATCTGCACCGGGTGCACGCCTGGAACCAGGATTTCGTCGCCGACTCGCCGCAAGGCGCGCGCTACCAGGCGCTGGCCGACCGGCTGACCGAGACGCTCGAGTTCATGGCGGCGTGCGGGCTCAACTCGGAGACAACCCCGCAGATCCGCGAGACCGAGTTCTATACCTCGCACGAGGGGCTGTTCCTGGCCTATGAAGAGGCCATGACCCGGGTCGATTCGACGACCGGCGATTGGTACGACTGCTCGGCTCATCTGGTCTGGCTCGGCGACCGCACGCGGCAGGTCGACGGCGCGCACGCCGAGTTTTTGAGCGGGATCAAGAACCCGGTCGGCATGAAGTGCGGGCCGACGCTCGACCCCGATGATCTCCTGCGCCTCATCGACAAGCTCAACCCGCAGAATGAGCCCGGGCGCCTCACCCTGATCACCCGGATGGGGGCCGACAAAGTCGCTGACAAACTGCCGCCGCTGATCCGCGCCGTCAAACGCGAGGGACGCCACGTGGTGTGGTGCATCGACCCGATGCACGGCAACACGATCACCTCGTCGACCGGTTACAAGACCCGCATGTTCGATCGCATCCTCGACGAGCTGCACGGCGCCTTCCAGGTCCATCTGGCCGAGGGGAGCTATGCCGGCGGGGTGCATTTCGAGCTGACCGGCCAGAACGTCACCGAATGCGTCGGCGGCGCCCAGCAGCTCAGCGAGCAGGGTCTTGGCGCGAATTACCTGACGCATTGCGACCCGCGGCTCAACGCCAGCCAGGCGTTGGAATTGGCCTTCGAGGTCGCCGAGGCGCTGAAGCGCGAGCGCCAGGGGCGATCGAACGGGAACGGAACCAGCAGCACCAGCGTCAGCCAGTTTGCTGCCGTGTCGTGAACGCTGAGGCGACATTGAGCCCAGTCTCGGATCGAGTGCCTTGCGTCCTTCGAGACGGCCGCTTTGCGACCTCCTCAGGATGACGGTAAGGCTTTGATGCGACGGACAAATATTCGTCATCCTGAGGAGCGCCCCACAGGGGCGCGTCTCGAAGGACGCAATGCGCCATGCCGGTCGCTTCCTGTGCGGTGAGGCGGCTGTGGCGGCGCGCCTTGCCGGTCGAGATTGCTTCGCTGCGCTCGCAATGACAGCATCCAGGGGATTCTTGCTTAGGGATGAGGGCGGCGCAGATGACTGACGAACTCGCCGCGCGGACCGACAGCTATTTCCTGAAAACGAAGGCGATCGTCGGCCGGTTCGGCGATCGCGAGGCGACCTACGCGGTCTTCATGCGGCGGCCGGTCATCTGCACGCCGCGCCTCGCGATCGAGTTTCTCGAACGGGCGGCGGCCGAGCGCGGCACAAGCTTTGCCATCGAACTCAACCATCCCGAGGCCGCCTGGGTCGGCGCCGGGGAGCCGATCCTCTATTTGACCGGCCCGCTCTATCATCTGGTCGATCTCGAAACCGTGCTCTTACAGAAATTGGGGCCAGCCTGCGTT